>Ga0194112_10005275_pt1 | contig 17410 bp, 18 predicted proteins | sample TA2MahC400mmetaG_FD_146191 | JGI IMG/M metagenome (GOLD analysis project Ga0194112, IMG submission 146191) | Freshwater microbial communities from Lake Tanganyika, Tanzania - TA2015016 Mahale Deep Cast 400m | ecosystem: Environmental > Aquatic > Freshwater > Lake | place: Tanzania: Lake... | reverse complement strand
CCGCCCCCATGCCGCCCATCATCAGTGACGGTGATGCACACTTTGCCGCCGCCCTGCACCTGCACGTCCACACGGGTCGCGCCCGCGTCGATGGCGTTCTCCACCAGCTCCTTCACCGCCGAAGCGGGCCGTTCGATGACTTCGCCCGCCGCAATGCGGTTGACGGTCACAGTCGGCAGGATGCGGATGGTTGGCGACATGGTTTGCTTTTTCCGATGCGAGGACAGCAGTCCGAGCGAGCCTTCAGCTGCGCGCCATGTGAGGAACAGGATGTTCCGCAGCGGGCGCATGTGAAGAGAGATACTCTCTGGCGAAAATCTTGCTGCCTTCCACGGCGGGTTGGTCATAAGCATTCACACCGAGCAAATGCGCGGTGAGCACCGTTTCCAGCATGAAATGCTGCAACAGCGCGCCGAGCGATTCCTCGTTCACGTCCTTCACACGCAGAACGCGCACGGGGCATTTGCCTTCGACGAGCGACTGTGTCGTGCCGTGTTGATACGCCGCCATCACATCGCCGATGCGCTGATCGCGGATGTAGGCCAGCGATTCCTCCTGCACCAGCGCGGCATCGATGCGCGGCCCCTGCCCTGCGGTTTCCGGCAGGATGAGGGTGAAGAACTTGTCCTGCGGGCCATCGAGATACAGCTGCAACTGGCTGTGTTGATCGACGGTGCCCATGGCGCGGATGGGGGTCGTGCCCTTGCCGTCCTTGCCGAGGCTTTCCGCCCAAAGCTGGCGGAACCACATGCCGAAATAGGCAAGGCGGTCGCTATAAGGCATCAGTACCGCGATGTCACGGCCTTTTTCCAGCAATGCGACATGCAAGGCCGCGCCGATGGCGGAAGCGGCTTTTTCGGGCGCGTCAGCGTTGTCGAGCAATTCGCGGATGGCTTTCGCCGCGCCCTTGCGGATTTTCCGCACGTCCAACCCTGCGGCAGCGGCAGGAATCAAGCCGACGCGGGAGAGCACAGAGAAGCGGCCACCGAGTTTCGGGTCATGCTCCAACGTGCGGATTTTGTAGCGTGTGGAAAGGCGGCGGAGCGGGTTGTCAGTGGGTTCGGTGATGCTCACCCATTGCTTGGCGATGGATTCTTCGCCGAGCTTTTCCTTGAACACGGAAACCAGCACCAGCGTCTGTGCGATGATTTCCGCCGTGCCACCGGATTTGCTGATGACCAACACGCCCGTCTGGCTCAAATCAACAGTAGAGAGCAGCATATCCATCGTCACCGGATCGACGTTATCCAGGAAGAAGATGCGCGGCGCGCCCAGTTTTCCAGCGGCGAAGGTGTTTTCTTTCAGCGCCACAAGGGTCTGACCACCGAGGCTGGAGCCGCCCGTGCCAACAACCAGAAGGGTCGAGAAATTCTTGCGGAACCAACCGCCGACTTCTTCGATTTCCGCCAAATCCGTTTCATCCTCCGCCAGATTCAGCATCGGCAGCGTGCGGTTCTTGCGCCAATCGGCGAGCGTGGCGATGCCGATTTTCAGCGCCGCGAAATGCGACGCAAGGTCACTATCGGTGATTCCCGCAGTGGTCTTGGCGGGAGCAATGTCGTGGGTGAAGGCCATGGGGCGTTCCTACAGTTATTCGGTTATGGTATCGGTTGGAACTTCCGCAGGTTCTGCGGCAGCTTCCGGTTCGGTCACTTCGGTGGCTGGTGCGGGCGTTTCTGCCTCCGCATCGGTCACGGTCGGTAATTCGGCGGGTTTTTCTTCGAGCGGCGCGACGACGGGTTTCTCATCCGTTTTCTTCGCGTCACGCACAGGTGCACCGACGCTGACAATCACCAGCTTATCCGGCTGCACCAGACGCTTCGCCACGCGCAGCACATCTTCCCGCGTCACCGCGCCGATGAGGGTATTGCGCTCTTTCAGGTAATCCTTGCCGAGGTTGAAACGCTGCATCACCTGCAGCATTCCCGCCAATCCATCGTTGCTGGCGAGCGACAGCGGCCATGCGCCGATGATGTAACCTTTCGCTTCGTCCACCTCTTCCTGCGAAATCTCGCCCGCAGCGACCCCAGTCAGCGTTTCGCGCATCACATCGTTGGCGGCGGCGGATTGTTCGTTGCGCGTGCCGAAACCTCCGGCGAAGAGCGCGCCATGGTCCATCACCTGCAAGCCCGTGTAAGCATAATAGGCCAATCCGCGCTTCTCGCGGATCTCATTGCCGAGCTTGGACGTCAACGTGCCGCCGCCGAGCAGGTGGTTCAGCACATAGGCGATGTAGAAATCCTCATCACTGCGCGCGATGCCTTCGCTGGCGAAGAGCGTCACCGTCTGGGGGATGGGGCGCGAAACCACGATGTCATCGGCCTTGGCTTTCCACTGGAAATCCGGCGTTTTCGCTTTGGGCGCGAACTCGGCCGGCAGAGCCGCGAGATGCGTATCCAGCAGCATTTTCAGCTCCGGCGCGGAAATATCGCCCACCACGGAAATGCGCAGATTGGCTGCGGTCACATAGTGTTTCTGGTAGTCCTTCAACTGCACCTGCGTGATGGCATTGATGCCCTCCGCCGTGCCTTCAGTCGGCCATGCATAAGGATGGTTACCATAGACCGCTTTGGCCAGTGTGCGCGAAGCGATATAGCGCGGTTGCTCCTGCATCTGGCGCAGTGCCGTGAGCATCTGGGCTTTCACGCGCGCCACATCCGCCGGAGCGAAGGTCGGCTTGATGAGCGCCAGCGCCATCAGCTCGAAGGCTTTATCAGCGTTTTCTTTCAGCGTTTCCAATTCGACGGTGAGATGGTCGTCATCCACCCCGAAGCTGAGGCGGATGGCATGGGATTCCAATGCTTCCTTGAACGCCAGCGATGTCAGCGTGCCTGCGCCTTCATTCAATAGCGCGGCGGCCATGGTGGCACGACCATGCAGGGCTGTCGTGTCGCTGGTGCTGCCTGCACCCTCAAAGGCGAGTTTGGCGGTGATGATGGGCGCGTTATCGCTCTGGATGAGCCATGCTTCTTTGCCCTTTTCACCGTAAGGCACGGTCTGCACGTCGATCTGCTGGGCGTGTGCCGCAAAGGGAATCAGACAGGCGAGGGAAAGGAGGAGGTTTCTCATGGGGCTTTCTCCTTCGCGACTGCCGCATTTGCTTGTTCTTGCGCCTGCAACCATCCGGTCACCGAACGCTCCGGTTTCAGCACGAAGGCAGCGGCTTGCTGCACCTGTTCCGGCGTCACCGCATCGATGTTATCCGGCCATGTGTTGAAAAATGTCTCATCCAAACCGACCATGTAAAGCTGCCCGAAGATATAGGCCAACGACTGCAGACCATCACGCGCGTAGATGATGCCGGCGCGCGCCTGCGTCTTGGCGCGGTCAAGCTCCGCTGCGGTCACGGGCTTGGCGATGACACTGCGCAGCACATCGTCGATGCCGTTCTCAAGCGCCTGCAAGCTCACGCCTTCTGCCGGAACGGCGGAAACGGTGAACACCGAAGGGCCGAGGTCAACGCCACTGTAATCCGCTGATGCGCCCACGGCCAGTTTACGCTTCACAACCAACTCCTGATACAAACGGCTGGTGTCCGTGCCGCCCAGCACTTGCGCCAGCAGGGAGAGGGCGAAGGCGTGTTCCTTCTCGCCGTTCACGAAGCTAGGCGCGAGGTAATCCCGCTCGAAGCTGGGTTGCAGCACTTTCTCGTCACGGTGGATGATGCGCCGCTCGGAATTGGGCTTCGGTTCCTGCGTCCAGTTCCGCGCCAGTTTCTCTCCGGCGGGAAGCACGCCGTAAGTCGTCTCCACCATGGGTTTCAGCTCCTTGGCGGTGATGTCCCCCGCCACGATGAGCACGGCGTTATTGGGGTGATAGAATCGGCGATACATGTCGAACACCTGCTCGCGCGACAGGGTGGACATCTCATGTCGCCAGCCGATGATGGAAGTGTGATAGGGGTGGTTGAGGAACAATGCGGCGCGCATTTGTTCCGACAAGACCGCAGAAGGCTGGTTGTCGATGCGCATGCTGCGCTCTTCGATGATGACCTCGCGCTCCTTGATGAATTCCGCCTCATCCACCTGCAGGTTGACCATACGGTCGGCCTCCAGCTTCATCACCAGCGGCAGGTTCTCCCGCGCGATATTGACGTAATATCCCGTGAAATCGAAGCTGGTGAAGGCGTTGTGGTCGCCGCCCGCTTTGGAGATGGTCTGCGAGTATTCGCCGACCTTCAGCGTCTTCGTGCCCTTGAACATCATGTGCTCAAGGTAATGCGCAAGGCCGGAAACGCCTTTCTGCTCATCGGCGGAACCGATGCGGAACCAGATCATATGGCTGATGGCGGGCACGCGATGGTTGGGAATGACCACCACTTCCATGCCGTTATCCAGCGTGAATTTCTCGACCTTCACCGCATCATCAGCGAATGCCGCCTGCGCGCAGGTGAGACCGACAAGCAGACAGGCGAGAAATTTACGCATGGTATTCCCTTCACGGATATTATTTGAACAGACGCTCCAGCGTGCTTTCCTGCTTCGGTTCCTGCACGGCCACTTCGCCCTCATTCACCGGCTTGCCCTCGGCCTTATTGGTCTGGATGCGCTCACGCTCCTTGGCAGCGTCCACCACCGGCTCGCCTTGCGCATCAGGGCGGAGTTTGTCGATAAAGTCTTTTTCCTGCTTCTCGGCTTCGATGAAGGGTTTGTTCTCCTCGTTCAGCACTTTGCGGATGTCATCATTCGCGTTCGCCGCTTTGGCGTTGCGCAGGAAGGATTCATCGCCTGCCGTGCGCAGCGTGCTTTCGGAAACGATAGGCGTAGCGGTCTCTGCCTGATAATTCGGGTCGGACGCACCGGGCGCGACGTAAGGCACGCTCTCACCGGTGAAGACCAGCGACTGCGCCTGTTCGGCAGCGGTCACGCCGGAGGACACAGGCTCTTCGGATGGCGGGCGCAGGTAATACACCGGCGGCACGGAAAGCGCAGGGCGCGAGACGACCTGGAATTCATCGGGCTGGTTGCGCTTCATGCCAAGGCTTTGGCGGACATCATTGCCCGTGCAGGCGGCAAGGCCGATGCAAAGCGGTGCCAGAAGCGCGAATGTGGTGATGGGTCTCAGCATGGAATGCTTTTCTCCGGCTCGGATTCAGGTGGATTTTTTGTCGGGGTTCACAATACTCTCCCAGCACAAAAGTACAACCCCAATAAATATCGCGCTATCGGCGATGTTGAAGGCTGGCCAGAACCATTCCCCGTGGTGGAAATAGAAGAAATCGGCCACCGCGCCCCAGCGGAAACGGTCGATGACATTGCCGATCGCCCCGCCGATGACGAAAGCCAGCGCAGTGGTGAGCAAGCGGGTCTGCGCGCGCCACATCCAGCCGACCATCAAAGCGGTGATGGCCAAAGCCATGCCGATAAGCAGGTATTTGCGCATTTCGCCGCTATCGGAGAACATGCCGAAGCTGATGCCTTGGTTCCACACCATCACCAGCTTGAAGAACGGCAAGACGTCGATACCCGCGTTACCCTTTTCGACGAGCAAATCGACCAATGCGAATTTGCTGGCCTGATCGGCGATGAAGATGACCAACGCCAGCACAAGGCCAAGATAGAAATGACGGGTGGGAGGAGGAATGTTCATAGCCTGTTTTCCTTATGATTCCAGCAAGCGACGGGCGGTGGCGGAGTCTTCCGCGATTTGCGCTTTCAGCGCGTCCAGCCCGTCGAATTTCTTTTCGGCACGGATGAAATCCGTCAACTGCACGGAGAGTTTGCGCCCGTAAAGGTCGATGTTCCGGTCGAACAGATGCACCTCCAGCAAGCGGCGCGTGCCGTCCACCGTCGGGCGCGTGCCGAGGTTCGCCACGCCCGCCATCTGTTCTCCGTCCAACTCCACGCGCACGGCATACACCCCTGCTTTGGGCAGGAACAGCGGCGAAGGGCGGATATTGGCGGTGGGGAAACCCAGCGTGCGGCCGCGTTGATCGCCTTTGATGACCAAACCGCGAATGGCATAAGGACGACCGAGAATCGCGCTGGCGGCGCCCACGTCACCTTCCGAAAGCGCATGGCGCACGGCGGAAGAGGAATAGACCGCATCGCCATTCATCGCGGCATCCACCTGCGTATAGCCGAAGCCGAGTTCTGCCGATTTCTGCGCGAGGAAGGCGCTGTCTCCCTGCCGTTTATGGCCGAAAGCGAAGTTATGCCCCGTCACCACATGGCTGACCTTCAGCCCGTCGAGCAAGATATCCTGAATGAAAGCATCTGCGCTAAGCGCGGCGAAAGCGGCGTTGAAATGGGCGACATAGAAATAATCCACGCCGATTTCCCGCAACAGACGCGCTTTTTCCGCGAAGGGCACGATGCGCAGCACCGGCAACGCAGGATTGAAGAAACGGCGCGGATGCGGCTCGAACGCCATCACCGCCAGCGGAACGCCCTTCGCATTCGCCAGCGCGCGGGCGCGGGAAAGCACCGCCTGATGCCCCGCATGCACGCCGTCGAAGTTGCCCAGCGCGATGACGCTGCCTTGGGCGGCTTCCGGCCAGAATGGTATGCTATGCACGATACGCACGGTTTTGCTGTTCCCTTGGAAAGATGGCCGCACCATAGCAGCACCGCCGCGCTTTGTCACCTGATGGGTGATGAAAAACCATTGGAGGCTGCGAAGAAACGGGAGTATACATACCGCTTGTTTAGGGGTTCACCGCATGTCACTCGTCCGTTCCGCATCGACCATCGGGTTTTTCACGCTGATTTCCCGCGTGTTCGGCTTCGTGCGCGACATCTTCATCGCCCGTTTCCTCGGCGCAAGTATGTTGACGGATGCCTTCTTCGTCGCCTTCAAGCTCCCGAATTTCATGCGCCGTTTGTTCGCCGAGGGCGCGTTCAACGCCGCTTTCGTGCCGCTCTACGCCGCCACGCTCACCGAAGACGGCAAGGAATCCGCGCAGAAAATGGCCAGCGAGGCGATGTCCGTCCTGCTGTTGACGCTTATCGGCGTGACGGTGCTAATGGAGATTTTCGCGCCACAGTTGATGACCGTCCTCGCCCCCGGTTTCAGCGGCGATCCCGAAAAATTTGAACTGACGGTGACGCTGACGCGTATCACCCTGCCCTATATCATCTTCATCTCGCTGGTGTCGTTGATGGGCGGCATCCTCAACAGTTTCGAGCGTTTCGCGGCGGTCGCCGCCACGCCTATCCTCATGAACCTGACGCTCATCGTCGCCATCGTCGGTTTCCGCCATGCCTTTCCCACGCCCGCCCATGCGCTGGCATGGGGCGTTTTCGCTTCCGGTGTGGTGCAATTCGTCTGGCTTTGGGTGGTGTGCCTGAAACTGAAAGTCATGCCGCGCCTGAATTGGCCGGTCATCACCCCGAAGGTGAAGCGATTGCTCATCCTCATCGGCCCCGCAGCGCTCGGCGCAGGTGTCGCGCAGGTGAACCTGATGATCGATATGATTATCGCGTCGAGCATCCCCGAAGGCGTGTCGTATCTCTATTATGCCGACCGCATCGTGGAGCTTCCGCTGGCGGTCATCGGCATCGGCATCGGCACGGCTCTGTTGCCGATGTTGTCGAAACAACTTCGCGCGGAAGACAAATCCATCGCCAACCACACCCAGAACCGCGCGCTCGAACTTGTGCTGTTACTTTCCTTGCCCGCTTCGGCTGCGCTGATGGTCATCGCCCAGCCCATCATCGCCACGCTTTTCGAATATGGCGCGTTCGGCGCGGAGCAGACCGCCAAGACTTATCCTGCCCTCATCGCCTTCTCTTTCGGCCTTCCCGCCTTCGTGCTGGTGAAGGTGCTGGCACCCAGTTTCTTCGCGGCGCATGACACGAAAACCCCCTTCCAGATCGCCGCGGTTTGCGTGGTGCTGAACCTCATCCTCAACCTCGCGCTCATCGGCCCGCTGGCGCATGTGGGCATGGCATTGGCGACTTCCATAGCGTCTTGGGTCAATGTCGGCTCTATGGTGGTAATTCTGCGCAAACGCGACCTGCTGCGCTTCGATGCCCAGCTCCGCCAGCGCGCGCCGCGCATCTTCTTCGCCAGCGCGATGATGGCGAGCGTGCTGGTGCTCGCCTATTCTTTCACCCATCACCTCTTCGGCGAGTCGATGCACATCAAGGCGACCGCTCTGGCGCTGCTCATCGGCATCGGTTTGGCGGTCTATGCCTTCCTAGTGCTGACGCTTAAGGTAGCAAAATGTGGAGATATAGCGCAGCTTATGCGCTGAGAAGATCTAAAACTTCGGTGAAAAATGTATTATATTACTCACAGTGTGGTATTTGCCATCAAAAAAGGCCTTTAGGTATACAGTGTATTGATTTCCAGGCCGAATCCGGTGGCGGTATTGGGTTTCATTCTCTGCAAGTCTTTCAAGCTGTGTCACACCATTGGCTTGAATGACCCATGTCAATGTCCCTGCATTTTCGCCATTTTTAAGAGCAGTTCTGTTTATGGTGTAATCTTCTGATACCCATATTTCCGCGTAAGGGGTAACAGTGGCTCTTTCCTCCGACGGAGAAAGAAAAATCGACAGCGTGATGCCTATTAAAGACGCCAGAATTGCGAAGTATAAGCGCTTGTCAGATTTGCGGCCTACAGAACCCGAGGCAGCTTCTTGGGGCGGTGGCGCTGTAAAGGCGCTGGAGGGAAAACCCAAAGTCTGAACATTGCCAATTTCGACAGGCTTCTCGCCATGGTGTGAAGGGGTGTAGAGTTGGCCGTATTCAACAGCAGTTGGGGCATCCTTATGGGCAACCTCCACCAACACTGCATTGTGTTTTATGCCGTTGTTCGAGAGATACCCATCGTAGGCCAATGCGTAGGCCACCACATCTGAAGGCAAATGCCGCAGAGCGAGCTTTGCCTGGAACACACTTTCTTCCAGTGTCTCGGCAGCATAACGCTCAAGCGTGATTTCACCATGTTGTTTCAGGCAAATGATGAACGGGATGAGTGAATCCGAGCCTTGCAATGAATAAAATGCATGATCAAGCGCCTTATTCAGCAGTTGCTGCGAATGCAGTTGTCCTGCTTCCACAATAACTCCTATCAGTGCTTATTTTGCCCCTGCGGCTTGATGAAGTGCAGACGCGACCAGATGCTCTTCTTCGCGAAGTAGAAGAACACGGTCATGATGGCAAGGAAGACCATCACCTTGATGCCCATCTGTTTGCGCTGTTCCATCTCCGGTTCTGCCGCCCATTGCAGGAAGGTCACCACGTCGTGGGACATCTGCGCCACGGTCGCTTCCGTGCCGTCCTGATAGGTCACCACGCCGGAGGCCAGCGGGGGCGCCATAGCGAGGATGCCACCGGGGAAATAGGGGTTGGTGTACTGGCCGGGGCCAGCCACGATGCCTTCATGCACGGGCTCGTCATAGCCGGTGAGCAGCGAATAGACGTAATTCGCGCCGTTCGGACGCGCTTTGATCATCAGGCTCAGATCCGGTGGATATGCCCCGCCGTTCGCGGCGCGAGCGGCTTTTTCGTTCGCGAAGGGCGGCACAAAACGGTCGGAGAGGATACCCGGACGGGTGAACATCTCGCCGTCGTCATTGGGGCCATCGGTGACGGTGTAGCCTTTGGCGATTTCCTTGGCTTCCGCTTCGGAGAAACCGATGGCCGTCAGGTTACGGAACGCGATGCGCTTCAAGCCGTGGCATGCGGCGCAGACTTCTTTATACACCTGCAGACCGCGCTGGGCGGATTGCTGATCGACACGACCGAGCGGGCCGTCGAATGCCCAATCGACATGCTTGGGGTGCTGGGCATCCGTCGCTGCGAGTGCCGGCAGGGCTGCGCCCGCCATGATCGCCGTCGTCGCAAGAAGGGTAATGAGTGAACGTTTCATTGAAAGCTCCTTACGCGTGGGAATGGCTGGACGTTTCTTTTGCGGTCACGGATTCCGCGATGCTGACAGGCAGCGGGAGCGGAACTTCGCGGCGCGAGATCAACGGCAGCAGCACGAGGAAGTGGAAGAAATAGTAGAAAGCGGTGATACGCGCGACCGAGATGTCAGGCAACCATGCTGCCAGACCACCTGCAGGGATGGTCAGCAGCCAAGCGGTGCCAGGCAGCGCATTGCCTTCCGCATCCACGGCGCGTTCCGCCACGAAGGCGATGATCACGCCCCAATCCGCGCTCTGGCCACCGGCATAGCCGAGGATAAGGCAGTTCACCGCGAAGACCCAGAAGGCGATCTTGAACAGCGGGCGGAAGGTCGCGGCGCGGACTTTGGAGAAGTCGAGCCACGGCAGCACGAAGAGGATGAGCAGCGAGCCGAACATCGCCAGAACGCCGAGGAGTTTATCGGGCACGGCGCGCAGGATGGCGTAGAACGGCAGGAAGTACCACTCCGGTACGATATGCGCAGGGGTCACCATCGGGTTCGCTTCGATGTAGTTGTCCGGATGGCCGAGGTAGTTCGGCGCGAAGAACACGAAGAAGGCGAAGACGATGAAGAACACGCTGAAGCCGAGGAAGTCCTTCACGGTGTAGTACGGGTGGAAGGGGATGTTATCCTGCGGGCCTTTCGCATCGATACCCAGCGGGTTGTTCGAACCATGCTGATGCAGCGCGACGACGTGCAACGCCACGACACCGACGATGACGAAGGGCAGCAGGTAATGGAGGGCGAAGAAGCGGTTGAGCGTCGGGTTATCGACGGAGAAGCCACCCCAGAGCCAGGTCACGATGCTTTCGCCGATGAGCGGGAAGGCCGAGAAGAGGTTGGTGATAACCGTTGCGCCCCAGAAGCTCATCTGACCCCATGGGAGAACATAGCCCATGAAAGCGGTGGCCATCATGAGGATGAGGATGACGACACCCAGCCACCACAGGACTTCGCGGGGGGATTTATACGATCCGTAGTAAAGCCCGCGGAACATGTGGATGAAGACGACGATGAAGAACATCGATGCGCCGACGGCGTGGGAATAGCGGATGAGCCAGCCATAGTTCACGTCGCGCATGATGTGCTCGACGGAATCGAAGGCGAGGTGGGTATGGGCGGTGTAGTGCATCGCCAGCGTGATACCCGTGACGATCTGCACGATGAGGCAGATGAGCGCCAGCGAACCGAAGTTCCACCAGTAGTTCAGGTTGCGCGGAGTGGGATATTCATAAGCCGTGTGCTTCGCTGCGCTGATGAGCGGCAGACGGTAATCGAACCATTCCGCTGCATCGCTGACTTTCTTGGACAGACCGGACTTTGCAGGCGTCACTGGCACAAGTGCTTTCGATTTGGATGTTTTAGCCATGTATCAGGAACTCCTGCTTAACCGATTTTGATTCGGGTGTCGGAAAGGAACGCATATTCGGGCACGACGAGGTTCGTCGGCGCGGGGCCTTTGCGGATGCGTCCCGAAGTATCGTAATGCGAGCCGTGGCACGGGCAGAACCAGCCATCGAACTCACCGGCGCGGTTGCCGAGGGGCACGCAACCGAGGTGGGTGCATACGCCGAGCATGACCAGCCACTGGGCTTTGCCTTCTTTCACGCGGTCTTTATCGGCCTGCGGGTCGCGCAGCGCGCTCATCTCCACGGCGTTCGCCTCTTCAATCTCCTGCGCGGTGCGGTGACGCACGAAGACAGGTTTGCCGCGCCACAGCACGGTGATGCTCTGCCCTTCGGCGATAGGGCCGAGATCGACTTCGGTGGAGGACAGCGCCAATACGTCAGCGGCGGGGTTCATCTGATCGACCAGCGGCCATGCGATGGACGCAGCACCCACAGCGGCGAGGCCGCTTGCGGTGAGCACGATGAAATCGCGGCGTGTTTCGCCCTCTTCATGGGACGGCACTTCGGGTGCGGGGGCGGGAGTTTTGGTGGTTGCCATAGTAGATGTCCTTGGGGTTGACCACGGAAATAGAAGAAATGCGCGCAGGGAATTGCACGATTATACGGTGTATTTAAGTGGAAAATTCACATAAATCAATTTTTCTTTCGCGCAATATGCTAGATTCCTCCGTGAATTGAGGTAAAACCGCAACATGACCACTGCCATCTCCATCGCGCTCTACCAGCCGGACATCCCCCAGAACCTTGGGGGAACCTTGCGTCTGGCCGCGTGTATGAATGTGGAGACGCATGTCATCGAGCCGTGCGGTTTCGTGTTCGACGACCGGAAACTGCACCGTGTCGGTCTTGATTACACCGACCTCGCACCGCTGAAAAAACACTCCTCGTGGGATGCCTTCCGCGCGTGGCAGCAAAGCCAGAACCGCCGCCTCGTGCTGCTGACCACCAAGGGCAGCACGCCCCTGCCCGATTTCACCTTTCAGGACGGTGATATATTGCTGGCAGGTCGGGAATCCGCCGGTGTGCCGGAATCGGTTGCGGATTGCGCCGATGCGCGTATTGTCATTCCGATGCAGCCGCCTGCGCGTTCCCTGAACGTCACGGTCAGCATCGCCATGTGCCTCACCGAAGCCCTTCGCCAGACCCGCCAATTCCCTAACCCGCAAGGATGACCATGCCCAACGCCGTATTCCGCGCCTTCATCAATTCCAAACACGGCCTGAAAATGGCGTGGCGGGAGGATGCGTCCTATCGCCGCACGGTGTGGCAGGTGGTGGCGGCCATCGCGCTGGCGACTTTTCTTGCGTGGTGGATGCCCCTTTCCACGGGGCAATGGCTGGTGCTGGTCGCGTCGCAGTTGCCCATCGTCATCGTGGAGCTCATCAACACCGCCATCGAAGCCGTGACGGACAAGGCCAGCCCCGAACGCTCGAAACTGGCGAAAAAGGCCAAGGATGTCGGCAGCGCCGCCGTGCTCATGACCCGTTTGATGACGCTGCTCATCTGGGTGGTTGTCCTCTTCGCGGCATTCTTCTAAGGAGTCTTTATGCGTCAGAACACCGCTCAGGCCTATCCCTTCCCCGCTGACGAACTAGAAGCGCGCAAAGCCACGGCGCAAGCGTGGTTCCGCGAATTGCGCGATGCCATCTGCGCCGAGTTCGAGACAATCGAGGATGAACTGGGCGGCGATGCGCCTGTGGGACGGTTCGCGCGCAAGCAGTGGGACAGAGAAGGCGGCGGTGGCGGCGAGATGAGCCTCATGAAAGGCCGTGTCTTCGAGAAGGTCGGGGTGAATATCTCCACCGTCCACGGCGAATTCTCCCCTGAATTTCGCAAGCAGATTCCCGGCGCGGCGGAAGACCCACGTTTTTGGGCATCAGGCATTTCGCTGGTGGCGCATATGCGCTCGCCTTTAGTTCCTGCTGTGCATATGAACACCCGCTTCATCTGCACCACCAAGCAATGGTTCGGCGGGGGCGGAGACCTCAACCCCATGTTTCCGGTGGAGCAGGACACGGCGGATTTCCACGCCGCTTTCAAAGCCGCTTGCGATGGCTACCGCGAAGGCGCATACGCCGAGTATAAACAGTGGTGCGATGAGTATTTCTTCATTCCCCACCGCAATGAACCGCGCGGTGTGGGCGGCATATTCTATGATTACGCGAATAGCGGCGATTGGGAGCGGGATTTCGCCTTCACGCAGAACGTCGGCAAGGCATTCTTGGAGGTGTACCCCAAACTCGTCCGCCGCCATATGTTCGAAACGTGGACGCCGGAGCAGCGCGAGCACCAGCTACGCAAGCGCGGGCGGTATGCGGAGTTCAATCTGGTCTATGATCGTGGCACGAAATTCGGCCTGATGACGGGCGGCAACACCGAGGCTATCCTCATGAGCCTCCCTCCGGAAGCGAAGTGGGATTAGGGAATCACACGCGGTAAGATTACGCTTAACATCATTGTAATGCCCACGCCGCCTACATAATTAAGCATCCGAAGTTTACGTGGAATCGCGTATTTATGATTCAGATGATTGATTCCAATCCCCACGAACCCTCCAACGATATAAAACCATACACAAAACAAAAACAACCCATAGAGCATGAACTCTTTTGGTAAGTCTGGTTTGCTAGCCAGAAGTTGTTCATGAACAACATAAAAACTTACCATTGCCAATATATGGATTGCCGAAAAAGCAAGAATCCAATTTCGCTTCAATGGAAGGCACAACCCTGTCAAATAGGGCATGAAGATAAAAAGAGCTACTAGCAGCTTCATTTAACTACTTCTTGTTTTTTACTTCCATCCACCCCGAATCGACGCTCGATGTACCACAGCAGCAGTAGTGCGGGCACGGCGAGGAGGGACGAGATAGCGAAGAACCACATCCAGCCCACGGTTTCCGCCAGTTCGCCGGAAGTGGTGGAAAGGAAGGTGCGCGCCACCGCCGCGAGGGACGACAACAGCGCATATTGCGTGGCGGTGTAATTCACACGGCACAGCGACGACAGATAGGCGATGAAGGCCATGCTGGTCATGCCCGCCGTGGAATTCTCGGAGATGATGCACAGCGCGAGGAACAGGTGATTCGCACCGAGGTACGCCTGCCCCACCAGCAACAGGTTGGTGAGCATATGCAGGAAGCCGCAGACGAGCAGGGTTTTATACACCCCATATCGCGCCACTAATCCTCCGCCGATAATCGCGCCCACAAAAGTGGCGAACATGCCATAGACCTTCACGATTTCGGCGATGTCGGCTTTCGTGAAACCGATTTCCAGCAGGAACGGATTGAACATCACGCCCAGATACGCATCCGCCAAGCGGAACAGCACCACGAAGAGCAGGATATGCAGCCAGCCCGGACGCTGCATGAAATCCACGAAAGGGTCTGCCACGTTCTGTTTCAGCCATTCGGGCATGGTGAGTTTCTCGCCCGCGTGTTTGGCTTCGTATATTGCGCTGGCATCGGGTTCTTTCACGAACAAAGTCGTGAGGATACCCACGCCCATCAGCGTCGCCATGCCCAGATACGTCAGCTGCCAGCTGGCGGAGAAGCCATAGCCGCCGTGGGTCTGCAACAGCTGCGCGCCCATCAACGCACCCGCGCCGGAAATGAGCATCGCCAAGCGATAACCGATGCTGTAAAGCGCGGCGGCGGAGGCCTGCGCTTCGGTTTCGATGCGCTCGACACGGTAAGCATCAATCACGATGTCTTGGCTCGCCGAGCAGAAAGCAAGGAAAAAGGCCGCCAAGCCGAACAGCCAGACGTCCTGTGTCGGGTCGGTCAAGGCCATGCTGGCGATTGCGCCTGTTAATACTAGCTGCGTGGCCATCAGCCAGCCACGGCGGCGGCCAAGCAATCGCCCCAGCGCAGGGAAATGCGTGCCGTCGATGATGGGAGCCCAAAGGAATTTCAGGGAATACGGCGCGGCGAGCGCGGCGAAGATGCCGATGGAGGATTTGTCGATGCCCACTTCCGCCAGCCACGCGAAGAGCGTGGAGGCCGTGAGCGCCAGCGGCAGACCGCTGGAGAAGCCGAAGAAAAGCATGCTGCGGATGCGCGGGTCAGAATAGGTCTTGAATGCCCGAAGAATCCGCTGATACGCCATTATGCCGCTTCCACCAAGTCGCTCAAGGGTTTGAGCGTGCGTGCGCCCATGTGCTGGATGATCTTCGCGGCGCATTTACCGCCCAGTTCCGCGCATTCTTTCAATCCCCAGCCGCGCTGCAAGCCATACATGAATCCGGCGGCGTAAAGGTCGCCCGCGCCGGTGGTGTCCACCACTTTGGCGACAGGGGCGGCGGGAACGGCGATGGTCTCCTGCGCGGTCACGATGACCGAGCCTTTTTCGCTGCGGGTGATGACGGCGATGTCGCAGATGCCGCGGATGGCTTCCGCCGCTTCCTCGAAGGTGTCTTTCTTATAGAGCGTCTTCACTTCCTCTTCATTGGCGAAGACGAGGTCGCAATCCTGAATCAGATCGAGGAATTCCTGATGGTGGTTCTCGATGCAGAACACGTCGGAAGGCGTGAAGGCCACTTTGCGGCCGTGTTTCTTTGCGAGGCGCATGGCTTTGCGGATGGCGTCCTTGGTGGACGGCTCATACCACATATATCCTTCGATATAGGTGATGGCGGATGCGGCGATTTCTTCCTCGACCACGTCAGAATCATCGAGCGTGGAGCACGCGCCGATATAGGTGTTCATGGTGCGCTGGGCATCAGGCGTCACGAAGATGAGGCAACGCGCGGTGGCTTTGCCTTCAGTGGCGGGAGGCGTGGAATAGCGCACGCCCGTGGCGCGCATGTCATGGGTGAAGATGTTGCCCAGCTGGTCGTTGCGCACCTTGCCGATGAAGGCAGCGGTGCCGCCCAGAGATGCGATGCCCGCCAGCGTATTCGCCGCCGAACCGCCGGATACTTCCGCCGCAGGGCCCATGTTCTTGTAAAGCACATCGGCGCGCTCTTCGTCGATGAGGATCATCGTGCCTTTGCGCAGGCCGAAATCATCGATGAATTTATCGTCGCTGAAGCTGAGCACATCCACGATGGCATTGCCGATTCCCAATACGTCATACTTCACTTCGGTCATGAGAGTATCCTTCTCGCCTTTTCAAGGTGCTGGGGGGTATCCACGCCCAGCGGTACGGTTTCCACGATGGCCACATCGATGCGCATGCCGTTCTCCAGCGCGCGCAGTTGCTCCAGCTTCTCGCGCAGCTCCAGCGGGCTGGGCGGCAGGCTGACGAATCGCCGCAGCGAATCGCGGCGGTAAGCATAGATGCCGATATGGTGGTGTAATTCCCCCTCGCCATGGGGCGCGGAGCAGCGGGTAAAATACAGCGCGCGGCCGATTTGTCCAGTTTTATCCTTAAACGCGATGACGGGCTTAACTACCGCAGGGTCGGATTTCTCCTCCTCATCGTGGATGACACAGGCCAGCGTGGCGATATCCACGGCGGGGTCGGCCAGCGGCGCGACGACTTGGCGCACCAGCGCGGGGTCGAGGGTCGGCAAATCGCCCTGCACGTTCACGATGGTCTGATACTTCGCGCCAAGGTCGAAATGGGTATAGGCCTCCCAGATACGGTCGGAGCCGGAAGGGTGGTCAGGACGGGTGAGGATGGCCTTGCCGCCCGCGGCGGTGATGACATCGGCGATGCGTTGGTCGTCGCAGGCCACGAGCACTTCACCCACGCCCGCCTCCACCGCCCGCTCCCACACGTGCTGGATCATCGCCTTGCCGTTTATATCGGCCAAAGGCTTATCGGGCAGGCGGGTCGAACCCATCCGCGCGGGGATGATGATGAGCGTGTCGTGGTGCTGCATAGGAAAATTGTTCTAATCACTTGATTGATAGGCCGTGTACGTTTATAGAGGTAGTGTGCTTTTTGTGCGAAGTCAAACGATTCGCGCCCGAAAAGCCGTGGGTTTTCAGGTTCGTTTTACGTCGCTTTATTTCTATATGGTGCTTCCTCCATGTCCCTTGAATTGAATAAGATTTCCGCTGCTGTCCTCGTTGCTGGCCTCATCGGTCTGGTCTCCGGTAAAATCGCCAGCGGCATCTACCTGCCCCCCGCCCATCATGGCGAAGAAGCACCCAAACGCGGCTATCAGATCGAAGTCGTGGAAGACACCTCCTC
>Ga0194112_10005274_pt1 | contig 17411 bp, 16 predicted proteins | sample TA2MahC400mmetaG_FD_146191 | JGI IMG/M metagenome (GOLD analysis project Ga0194112, IMG submission 146191) | Freshwater microbial communities from Lake Tanganyika, Tanzania - TA2015016 Mahale Deep Cast 400m | ecosystem: Environmental > Aquatic > Freshwater > Lake | place: Tanzania: Lake... | reverse complement strand
CGAATGGAGGAACGCGTTTAGAGGGCACGACGTGGTATCGCCACAACATGTGGCCGGTGGCATACTGGCAGCTTTGGTCGGACTATATCATTCACCGAATCCACCTGCGCGTCCTCAACCACATTAAGACGCGAGCAGAAAGTTCTTCGCAAGTGCCATGAATCAACAGCGACTAATCCTTGCCGGCGGCACCGGTTTCCTTGGTCAAGCACTTCTGAGGCATTTTCAGGCTTTAGGCTGGGAAGTGGTCGTGCTTACGCGTAATCCACAAACCGGCCGCGCGGTGAAAGAAATCCAATGGGACGCACAAAATCTAGGTGACTGGGCGCAAGAGCTTGACGGCGCGGCGGCCGTCGTGAACCTCACCGGGCGCTCGGTGGACTGCCGTTACACCGAAGCGAATCGACAACTCATTCTGGACTCACGCGTCAACTCGACGCGTGTCATCGGGCAAGCCATCGCCCAATGTGCTAAGCCTCCGTTGGTGTGGCTGAACTCAAGTTCAGCAACAATTTACCGCCACACACTAGGCCCTGCTTGGGATGAATCTGGCACTGACTTCACGCCCACGGCGGCGGTGCAGGACGAGTTCTCGCTCAAAGTAATTCATGCTTGGGAGAAAACTTTGAACGAAGCCGTAACCCCCCGCACACGGAAGATTGCATTGCGCACCACGTTAGTGCTTGGGCACGGGCGTAATAGCGTTTTCCCGGTGCTATCCCGACTGGCACGATTCGGACTAGGCGGACGGATGGGGAGCGGCGAGCAGTTTGTGTCGTGGTTACACGAGGTCGATTTCTGTCGCGCAATTGAATGGGTGATTCAGCACGAAGAACTAACAGGCCCCGTCAATTTCGCGGCCCCAAACCCGCTTTCGAACTCCGAAATGATGCGACTCTTTCGCGAGGCGGTCGGTACTCCTTTCGGCTTGCCAGCGACGGAATGGATGCTGGAAATCGGAGCGTTTTTCTTACGAACGGAGACGGAATTGATCCTCAAAAGTCGGCGTGTCGTTCCAGGCAAGCTGTTGCGCAGCAACTTCACTTTCCGCTTCCCAACCATGCGCGAGGCGATCGCGGATTTGAGGACAAAGAAATAGCGGGTGACTTTCACTTAGCCCGGCTTGCCCGATCGGGGAGGGTTCTCCATATTCTGCGCGACATGCAGCCATACCTCGCCCTGCTCCGGCACGTCCTCGACAACGGCAAGTTCAAGCCTGACCGCACCGGCACCGGCACCTACTCCGTCTTCGGCGCGCAAACACGCTTCGACCTGCGCGAGACGTTTCCCGTTCTCACCACGAAGAAACTGCATCTCAAGTCCATCATCTACGAATTGCTCTGGTTCCTGCGCGGCGAGACGAATGTGAAGTGGCTGCAAGAGCGCGGTGTGACCATTTGGAACGAATGGGCCGACGCCGAGGGCAACTTGGGCCGAGTTTATGGCGCACAATGGTGTGATTGGCGCACCACCGACGGCCGAAGTGTGAACCAGATAGATCAGGTCATCGCTCAGTTGCAGAAGAGCCCCGACTCTCGCCGGCACATCGTCAGCGCGTGGAACGTCGGCGAGATTGACCAGATGAAACTCCCGCCGTGCCACGCGCTCTTCCAATTTTACGTGGCTGACGGCGAACTCTCCTGCCAGCTCTACCAGCGAAGCGCGGATCTGTTCCTCGGCGTCCCTTTCAACATCGCCAGCTACGCGCTGCTGACGCTGATGGTCGCGCAGGTCACAGGGCTGAAACCCGGCGAGTTCGTCCACACCTTTGGCGACCTGCACCTTTATGCGAACCACCTCGAACAGGCGAAGCTCCAACTCACGCGCGAGCCGCGCCCGCTCCCGCGTATGAAACTCAATCCGGCGGTAAAAAACATCCACAACTTCGAGTTTGAGGACTTCACGCTCGAAGGTTATGACCCGCACCCGGCGATCAAGGCGCCCATCGCGGTTTGACCTGGTAGATAAATCATTTGCATTTTCAGGGCGGCCAAGGCAAAAGTTAAACCGTTCACCGCGAGGTGGGCACTCATCCAGAGTGACTGAGGGACTGGCCCGATGAAGTCACGGCAACCGGTTGCGGCGCGTTCCGTAACGACCAGGTGCCAAGTCCAGCTCCGGCCGCAAGGTCGGGGGAAAGATGAGAAGAGCGCTCGACTGTCCAGCCCCTTCTCATCCATGTGAGACGGGGCTTTTGTTTGCCCCAAAACCGGACGCGAGTTGGCAATTGTCTATGGAAAAGCACGAAGGTTTCATGAAAGCGCTCAAGTGCCGCGAATGCGGGCGTGAGTATCCGCTCGGCGCCACCCACGTCTGCGAATTCGACTTCGGTCCGCTGGAGGTCGCCTACGACTACGAGCGCATCAGCAAGACATTAACCCGCACCGCCATCGAAGCCCGTCCGCGCACGATGTGGCGCTATCGCGAACTGCTGCCCATCGCAGGCGAGCCGACCGTCGGCTTGCAAGTGGGCTACACACCGCTAGTGAAAGCTGATCGCTTGGCAAAACACCTCGGCATCCGAGAGCTATGGATAAAAAACGACGCGGTGAACTATCCGACGCTTTCCTTCAAAGACCGCGTCGTGAGCGTGGCCCTGAGTCGCTCGCAGGAACTCGGCTTCAAGACCGTAGCCTGCGCGTCCACGGGCAACCTTGCTAACTCAGTCGCCGCGAATGCTGCGAGTGCTGGCCTCAAGTCCTACGTCTTCATTCCGTCTGACCTCGAACTCGGCAAGGTGGTCAACTCACTTGTCTATGGGGCAAACGTTATTGGCATCAAAGGCCACTACGATGAGGTAAACCGCCTCTGCGCGGAGATCGCCGGCAAGTTTGGCTGGGCTTTCGTGAACGTAAACATGCGGCCCTACTATGCCGAGGGCAGCAAGAGCATGGGCTTCGAGATTTGCGAACAACTCGGTTGGCGCACGCCGCAGCACACCGTTGTGCCCATGGCCAGCGGCTCGCTGCTAACGAAGATTCACAAGAGCTACCAGGAGTTTGCCAAGCTTGGCCTCGTGAAGGAAAGCAGCTGGCACATCCATGGCGCGCAAGCCACCGGTTGCAATCCGATTAGCCAGGCGGAAAAAGCCGGCATGGACTTTTTCAAGCCGGTGAAGCCAAACACGATCGCCAAGAGCCTCGCGATCGGCACGCCCGCCGACGGCTTTTACGCGCTTAAAGTCATGAAAGAGACCGGGGGCCATGCCGATGACGTGTCTGATGACGAGGTGCGCGAAGGAATCCGCATGTTGGCCGAGTGCGAAGGTATCTTCGCCGAAACCGCCGGCGGTGTAACCGTGAGCGTGGCGAAAAAGCTCATTGCATCTGGCAAAATTCCCGCCAGCGACTCCGCCGTTCTCTGTATCACCGGCAACGGCCTAAAGACGCTCGAAGCGATGACCGGTCACGTCGGCCAGACTTGCGAAATCCGCCCCAGCCTTCGCGAGTTCGAGGCGATGCTGAAGGACGAAGAAAAGGTCGCCGTAACCGCCTAAACCACTTACTTTTTCAAATCATGCCCACCAAAGTCCGCATCCCCACCCCGCTCCGCCAACTCACCGGCGGCGAGGAACTCGTCACCGTCACCGCCGCGAATGTCGGCGCGGCCATTGCTGAAATGCAGGCAAAGTATCCCGGCATCAAGGACCGTCTGCTTGACGACAAGGGCGAGGTTCGCCGCTTTGTGAATGTTTATGTGAACGAGGAGGACATTCGCTTCCTCCAAAACCAAGCCACCCTCCTCAAGGACGGCGACGAAATCAGCATCATCCCAGCGATTGCGGGGGGCTAACTGAACGCGCCAAGCTGTGGCCAACCAAACACTATCCTCGCAAACCGAACAGGCGCTCCCGCCCGACCAGCGCGAGTCCAAGTCACGGTTATGGCTCACTCTCCCTGCGCCGCTGATTACACGGCCGTTGATTTGGGAACTCGGGCAAAAGTTCAAGGTGGTTTTCAACCTGCGGCAGGTCAGCGTTGGCAAGGACATTGGCATCGTCTGCCTGGAACTCGACGGCGCTCGCGCGGAAATCAAGGCGGCCATCGCGTGGCTAGAAGGACTCGGTGTCGAAGTTGAGCCGGTGGAAATCAGCGTGCTGGAATCGTGACAGCCGGGGGAAGAAGCTCTAGCTCTTCTTCCCAACGCCCATAGTTAGAAATTTAAGTCAGTCATGTTATGTCGGCCGCTACCCACAAAGCGTGACCCACAAGTCCCCCAAAATCGCCGCCCTCATCGCCGACCTGCAGGGCCGCGACCTCGACGCGCACTACCTCGGTTACTTCGCGTGCTTCAACCGCGGCCACTTCTATGAAGCCCACGATGTGCTGGAGGAACTTTGGCTGGCTGACCGCCACGGGCTGAATGGCAACTTCTACAAGGGACTTATCCAGTTCGCAGGCGCGTTCGTTCACTTGCAAAAGGACTGCCTGAGATACCCGCGCCTCCGCCCCGCCGCTGCGCTGTTCACCCTGGCTGAGAAGAACTTTCGGCCCTATCCTGCCAAGCATGAGCGACTGGACTTGGCCAACGTTCGCAAACTTATCACCGATTGGCGCAGCCGATTACAGACAGCCAATTTCGCTGAAAATCCCCTTACGCCGGAGAACTGGCCGCAGCTGACCCTCTTATAATTCGGAAAACTTGGTGCACGGGTCGCAGTAGCAAGGCCCGCTGGCATGTCACACCTCAATCAACTGATGCAGTTCGGGTACGGTGATTTCGGACTTGGGCAGTAATTGCTTGAGCGTGTCGGCGAACGGCAACGCCTGAGCTTCCTCACCATGAACTACGAAGGTTTTCTTGACGCGACCCGTGAGCGACTTCACGTATGCAGACAATTCGTGTTTATCGGCGTGGCCGGAAAAGGCGTCAATTTTGGCCACGCGCGCACGAATTGTGTGCGGCTCGCCAAAGATGTTTACCGGGCTGCGTCCAGCGATGATTTGCGCGCCGAGCGTGTGTTCCGCGCAGTAGCCGACGAACAGAATTAGATTCATTGAGTTTCCGCCATGGTTCTTCAAATGGTGGAGCACGCGGCCAGCCTCCGCCATGCCGGACGCACTGAGGATGACGGCGGGTTCTTTCAACTCGTTAAGCTTTCGCGAAAGCGCAGCCTCGCGAATGTAAGTGAGGTTCGCCATGCCGAAGGGATTGCCCTTCTCGCGTAGGAACCCGTAAGTCGCCTCGTCGAAGCACTCTGGGTGCAACCGAAAAATCTCCGTCGCGTTGGTGCTCAACGGACTGTCCACGTAGATCGGCACGAGCGGTAACTTGCCGGCGTCCGTAAGCTGATTTAACGCATAGACGACCTGTTGCGTGCGACCCACGGAAAAAGCTGGGATGATGACCTTTCCTCCGTCGCGAATCGTGTCGCCCACGAGGCTTGCCAGCTCATCGCGTGCGTCCACTGGACTGGCGTGAACGCGGTTGCCGTAAGTGCTCTCGATCTGAAGAAAGTCGACCTCCTCGACCGGCTGCGCGTCGCGGAGGATGTCCTGCCCGGGCCGCCCGATGTCGCCGCTAAACAGGTAGCGGAACTTGCGTGCGCCTTCACGCACATCAAGCACCACCTGCGCAGACCCAAGAATATGGCCAGCATCCTTGAATGTGACAGTCAGGCCGTCGGCCACCGGCATGGGCCGGTCGTAGTTGATCCCGACGAACTGCCGGATGGTGCGCTCGGCGTCCGTGGCGGAGTACAACGCTTGAATCGGCGGCTTGCCCTGCTTGGCGCGCTTCTTGGAGAGGAACTGTGCGTCCGACTCCTGAATTCGCGCGGAGTCCTCCAACATGATGCTGGCCAGATCGCGGGTGGCGAAGGTCGCGTATATGTTTCCGGTGAAGCCCTGTTTGCACAGGTTCGGAAAATTGCCGCAGTGATCAATGTGTGCGTGGCTGAGAATGGCGGCGTCGATCGTCTTCGGATCAAACGGGAAGCGCGAATTGCGCTCGATAGATTCATCACGCCGGCCCTGGTACAGGCCGCATTCTAAAAGTATGCGTTGCCCGTTTACTTCCAGCAGATACATGGAGCCGGTGGTCGTGCGCGTGGCACCGTGGAAGTGGATTCGCATGCGCAAATTGTAGATTCATATTTGTTGGTTAAAAGTTAAATTAGGTCTGCCAGAACATTGCAGCGCAGATTTTACCTTACAAAGACTCGCGACAATTAAGGTATGTGAAATTGGGAAAAACACGCTTTTCCGGCATTTCCTTTTTGGCAGGTAGCCGCACGTCTTTTTTCCACCAACCCCTCACTTTTTGCAATTTAGGCAAATCTTGCCCCGTCTTTGGGGCATCAAACTATTTGGCCATTGTGCGCGGCAGCATCCCCAGCCCATCGAAAATCATTTCGCGCGGCTCGGTGAGAATCTCCAAATCGGCACGCTCGCGGGCCAGCGGCAGAAACGCCTCCCCGCACTCGACTTCCTCCACCTGCAAAGTGTTCCGAATCCACATCACCTTGGCATGCGGCGGATCTGTCAGCCCGATGGATGAAAGTGCCACATCGAGTAGCTCGCGGTCCGTATCATAATGAGGCGGAATCATTGCCACCTGTGGGTAACAGGCAGTGGCGACGTTGATATAGGTGATTCGCTTGTCCATCGCTTCGACCACGCGGGTAAGACAATATTCCGACTTGCCCAAGCCGGTGGCGTTGCCGTGCGTTTGCTGCGTGAGCCCCCGCACAGCGATACGCTTGATCTTGGGAAACTCGTCCTCTGCCGACCAATGCTCGTAGCGCTTCCGCCCCGTGACGTTGGTGTCCATGCCGCACCCGGAAATCTCTTTGCCGATCTCGTCCACGAGTAGCAGGTCTGCGTGGTCGAATGGCAGGCGTGGCAACCACCGACGCGCGAGCGCGAGTAACTCTTTATCCTGCGCCTCGATTTCTTGGGGCAACACCGCGCGCAGGAGGCCCGTCTCGTCATAAGCGTTCTCCACAATGCCCAGGGCGGCAAGGATACGCCCCTTTTCGATAACTCGCCGGCCGACACTGCGGACAATGTGGTCGAAAGAGTGGTCCACAAAAGCTCGGTGGTAAATTTTGGCACCCTCATGCTTACCAAGGCCGATTAGTAGCATCTTCATCAAGCCGCTCTGATGGTCGCCGAAAAGTTCGGTGTGCGGCTTCACCCGCCCCACCACGACGACGTGATCTGCCGCAAGCGCATCGCACCCGAAATGGACAGGAATACCTTCCGCCGTGCGCCCAATCACTGTCGTTTCCATTCGCGTGTGGACGGGGCAGCCGCAAAACTCCTCGGTTATTCCGTAGTTGCGAAGAATTACGCGCTGTCCGTCCGCTGTACCTCCCCCATGGCTGCCCATGGCCGCGACGATGACCGGTTGCGCACCAGCCGCGCGGAAGAACTCGACCGTGGCCTTGAGAATGGCGGCAATGTTCGCAATGCCCCGGCTTCCAGCGGTAATAGCCACTCTTTGGCCAGGTCTTACGTGCTCTGCGACCCCGATATGCTTGAACTCACGGTGCACTGTCGCCGATACGTCTGCCACTTTGGGGCGCTCGAACTTTTGGCGAACGCGGAAAGTTTTGGGGTATCGGGCGACCATTGCTAATGTCGCAAGAGGAGGGGCGCGAAATTACGAACTGCCATGGAGACCCCAAGTTTTGCGTGAGTTAAGGTTAGGGACAAAAAATTTTTTCTCCCTGAGACCTAGGCAAATACCTAACAAAGTTTTCAGTTTGACGTCCGAATTTGCTTAATGTTTCCGACATAAGCTACGAGATGTGCGCACCTTGGGTCTCGACATATACGGCATACACGGAGGTGCTGGCGGTCATGAAAAGACGATTACGCTTTGCGCCTCCAAAGCAGACGTTAGAGCAAATCTCCGGCAACAGAATCTGACCGATGCGTTGGCCGTCCGCGCCTGCGAAAACATGGACGCCGTCGTAACCCGCGCCTACCCAGCCGGCGCTGGCCCAGATGTTCCCCTCGGTGTCACAGCGGATGCCGTCAGCAAAGCCAGCGTCCTCCACGTCCTTGCCGTCACGTTTGAACTTCAGCTTCATGGAAGCGAACTCCTTCCCGCCCTTGAGCTTCTGCCCATCCACATCCCACACCTTGATGTTCTTGGGAGCGTTGTCGTAATGGCTCGCGCCAGTGTCCGCCACGTAGAGCTTCTTGTAGTCGGCGGAGAAGCATAGGCCGTTGGGCTTGAAGATCTCGTCAGTGACTTTCTCGATTTTGCCGGATTTGCCATCAATCACATAAACTGCCTCCTTTTGGTGCGGCTGCGCGGTGGCGGACTTCACGCGCTCGCCCTCATAGTTCATCAGCCCGCCGTAACCAGGATCCGTGAACCAGATATCGCCGGTGATGGGATGTACCACGAGGTCGTTGGGCGCGTTAAAGGACTTTCCACCGAACTTGTCAGCCAGCACAGACACCGTGCCGTTATGCTCGTGGCGAACCACGCGCCGCGTGAGATGCTCGCATGAGAGCTGCCGGCCCTCGTAGTCGAAGGTGTTACCGTTGGTGTTGTTGACCGGGTTACGGAAGGTGCTGACGTGGCCGTCATCCTCAATCCAGCGCTGTTGAATGTTGTTGGGGATATCGCTCCAAAGCAGGTAACGGCCCACGGCGCTCCAAGCCGGGCCTTCGGTCCACATGGTATTCCCGCCGTGGTAAATCCGTTGGATGGGCGTGTTGCCGATCTTGGCCTTGAAGCGCTTGTCCAGCGAGACGATGTCCGGATCCGGGTATCGCGTGGGAATCTTGCCAGTCCAGTCGCGGTCAGCGGCGGCGGCGACGCCCGCGACAGTGGACGCGGCGGCGGTCAGGAACGAACGGCGGGAGAAGAAGGAATCTGTTTTCATAGCGTGTGCGGAGACGGGTTCACATTGGAAAGACAACGCGGGCGTGACAAGGAAAAGTTAGGGTGGGTTCCAATCGTCGCTTAGAGTCCACTACGCCGTCCGCTTCGTCGCCGCTCTTTAGCGGATAATGGAGTCTGTCAGGGCTATCATCGATTAGCGCTTCCCTCTCACCCTTTCGCTTAATGAACCGAGTTGGCTAAGGATCTCGCCATGACGGCAAAACGATCCGCCTTCCGAGATAAATAGGCACACGACCTGACTAAAACCTAACCGTTTCAAACATTGCCGGAGATTTTCAATTGCGCCCGCAAAAGTACTTCGCTTCACTGTTCGAAGACAATCCGTCATGTCTAAATCTGCCGATCCGAATCCCAAACAGATCCGTTCCGTGCTCGTCGTGGACAACGACACGGAACTAAGGATGATGTATCAGGAGTTACTTGGCTCGCAGGGTTACATCTGTCAAACCGCGCCCAACGTTGGCGAAGCACTTAAGTTCATCATGCGGCACGAAGTAGACGTAATCATCTACGACTTGATGCTGTCGCAGATTCCGAGTGACACATTTTATCACGCTGTTCAACGCGTGAAACAGCATCTTGCCGGGCGTTTCATCTTTGTCACCAGCTACGATAACAACCCGAAGATTGAGGCGTTCATCGCGAAAGTTGAAGGCATTGTTCTCCACAAGCCCATTACTCTGGGCAAGCTCAAGGCCACGCTGAACTTACTAAGCCAACGCATTGTCAGCGCCGACAAAAGGGCATCCGTCGCTCCGTAAGCTGGACACGCTATGCTTACAGTCGGTCGGTCGCGTCAAACGCTTGGGAGGATTGCTCTCTTAAACACACTCATTCTAACGCGGCGCGCAGGGCCGCAAACTTCTCCCTAGCGCTGACTTGCGTGAGCGGTTGCCGACCCTGCTCATCCGCATCCTCAATGAGATGCTCCGGCAATTCCTTAAGAAATGTGGATGGATGGCAGGGCGTGAGCTGGCCATATTTCTTGCGTGCGCCGCAGTGCGAAAGCATCAGCTCTCGCTTCGCTCGTGTGATGGCCACATAAAAAAGTCGCCGTTCCTCGTCTAGCGTGCCCTCGACCTTTGAACGAGCATGCGGCAGCAAACCCTCTTCCAACCCCACCACATACACGTGAGGAAACTCTAAACCTTTGCAAGAATGCATGGTGATAAGCGTGACTGCATCACCCGCTTCTCTTTCTTCCTCCCGCTCGGCATCCAGTGTGAGGTTTTCCAGAAAACCACCGAGGCGGTCCCCCAACGGGCCACCGCTTCCGTGCGTTGGCTCAGCTTGGTTCAATGCGTTCGCCGTTCGCCGGACGGTTCCGGCAGAGTCCATCGTGGCCAGCAGATCGCGTAAGCTTCGAACGCGGCTCTCTGCGTTCTCTTGATTCTTCTCACTGCGACGGAGTTCACCCCAATAGCCGATGTCATTCAGGAATTTTTCCGCCCACTGCTGCAGCGCGTCGGGTCGCGTAGCCTGCGCCTCATCGCCTAGCTTCGCTCGTGTTTCCTCAACAAATAAGATGAAAGCCTGAAGGGCCTCGCGGGTGCGGGCTGGGAGGCCTGCCTGCACATCGGTATGGCGCATCGCAGCGAAGACCGAGCAATGCCGCTCCTGACTCGCGGCGAGCAAACGCTCCATCGTTACATCGCTGAGACCGCGTGCTGGGACGTTGGCAATGCGCAACAGGCTCACGTCATCGTGTGGATTTAAAAAAGTCTTTAAATAAGCAAGGAAGTCTCGGACTTCGCGGCGGTCGAAGAAGCTTTGTCCGCCTATGAGGTGGTAGCGAACGCCGGCCTTGCGTAACTCCATCTCAATGGGTCGCGACTGCAGGTTTGTGCGGAAAAGGATTGCTTGATCGCTCCAAGGTACGCGTTGGGTCATGCGCTGAAACTCGATCGTTTCGGCTATCGTGCGCGCCTCGACCTCCTCGTTTTCGAAAGCTTGTAGCAGAATTTTTCTGCCCTGGCCATTCTGAGACCACAGATTCTTCCCACGCCGCTGAACGTTATTTTTTATGACTGCATTGGCAGCTTGAAGGATCGTGTTCGTCGAGCGGTAGTTCTGCTGCAGCTTCACAACCCTGACTTCGGGAAAATGCTTTTCCAGATCAAGCAGGTTAGCCACCTCCGCGCCGCGCCAGCCGTAAATGGACTGATCATCATCGCCGACCACGCATAAATTGCGATGCTTGCTCGTGAGCGCGTGGACAAGCTGAAACTGCGCAGCGTTGGTGTCCTGGTATTCATCCACCATCACATAACGAAAGCGTGCGCGGCAGGCGTCGAGCGCATCTGGGTGCTCAGAAAAGAGGCGCAGCGTGAGCAAGATGAGGTCATCGAAGTCCACTGCGTTGCAAGCCTTGAGCGCAGACTCGTATTTTTTGCGGACATGCTCCGCGAGAGCCGAAACGTTAGGGTCCTTGAAAGCTGCCTCAGCCTGCGCACCCCCGTTCTTAAACTTGCTCAAAAGGGTGAGCACCGCGCGTGGATCAGTTTGCTCCCCCTTGGCGGAGATGTTCGCAATGATCTTCTTTATCGCGCCGAGTTGCTCCGCCTCGTCGTAGATAACAAAGTTTCTTTTGTAACCGAGCTTTTCGATGTGCAAGCGAAGGATGCGAACACAGAGGGAGTGGAAAGTGGAAACGGTCGGACGCGCAGGCTTGGCCTCATGGTCGCCTCTAGTCACGGGATGCGCGGTTCCCAACTTGGGAAGAAGCGCGTTAACTCGCTCCTGCATCTCTCTCGCCGCCTTATTAGTGAAGGTCACGGCGAGGATGTTATCGGGCGCGATGCCGCGCTCGATCATGTGTGCAATGCGGAAAGTAATAACGCGCGTTTTGCCTGTGCCCGCGCCGGCGAGAATGAGTACGGGGCCACGAATCGTTTCGACGGCATCACGTTGCTCCGCATTGAGCGTTTCCAAGTTCAGCATCAGCCTGTGGAGTCTAGGAAGGGACACAGTGAAGGCAAGCGCCGGTGCAAAAACAGAAAGAGGAAGGTCGATGCCTTTGCCTGCGACGACAACCTAAGTGTCACAACACTTTTGCGTCCTGCGATGAAAACAATGCCTGGTCTCGTTGAGCTTAGAGCCAGCCCGAAAGCTCATGTTTCACGCGCTCAACTGGCAGGCCGACGACATTCGTGAACGAACCACTGATCCGCTCAACGATGTCGTCACCCCGATCTTGAATGGCGTAGGCTCCAGCCTTATCGAGCGGCTGAATCGCATCGAGGTAGGTACTAATTTGCGCGCGAGTCAACGCCTTGAAGGTCACGTTGGTGGTCTCGGCAAAGAGCCGACAGCGGTGCCTAGCCAAATGGAGTAGACAGACCCCGGTGACTACTTGATGCGTAGAGCCCGCGAGTTCGCTTAACATACGACGGGCGTCCAGCATGTCTTTTGGTTTGCCGTATAGCGTCGTGCCCAGATACACGAGCGTGTCTGCACCCAGCACAACGGCCGGCGGATGCAACTTGGCTACCGCGCGAGCTTTGCGGTAGGCGTTGAACACACACAGTTCACGCGCAGTGAAATCCCCATGATGCGATTCCTCGACGGAGCGGGTCTGAATCTCGAACCTCAACCCCAAGCCGCGAAGTAGTTCCGCTCGGCGAGGCGAAGCGGAGGCTAGGATGAGGGGAAGCATGATAGAAAAAGAATTCCGTGTAGAATGTTCAGTGCCAAATCGGCTTCGATGTTAAGTTCGTAAGGTGTAGACGCGGGTAAATAAATATTTCCCAACTCATCTCCGCCTCCGCCGCTTCTCCCGCGTTTCGAAGAACTTTCCCAACACCGCCGCATAAGGCTGGTTGGTCTGCAGTTGTATGGTATCTATCCCGATCGTTCGGAAAGCCTTGCGTAATGAGCCTTGAAAGAGCATTTGCTGCTCAGCGAAGGCGGCCCGCTGCCGAGCATTGCCGGTCTGGACTTCGACCACCTCGCCGGTTTCGGCGTCCTTGAGAATCAGCCGACCCAAGGCCGGCATTTCGAGTTCGTAACGGTCTGTGATTTGAACAGCTACCAAGTCATGGCGGCGGTGCATTTGCCGCAGCGCGATCTGGGTGGTGATCGCAAGCGGATCAACGGCCGGCAGCGGCGCGCGGCTTCCGCTCTGGCTGCCAAACCGCACCGGTAAACGAGCTTCGAGGAAATCTGAAAGCACCACGACAACGGACTTGTGCGGCAGCACTTGGCTGACGAAGTGCAACGCTCCCGGCAGGTTGGTGCCGTGGTGCTTTGGCTCGAAAAAAAGGATTTCACGAATGACGCGCAACACATGGCGGCGCCCCTTGCGCGGCGGGATGAACTTCTCAACTGCGTCACTGAACAGCACGAGACCGACTTTGTCGTTGTTGCGGATGGCAGAGAAGGCGAGCACTGACGCGATCTCGGCGGCCAACTCGCGCTTGGATTGCTCGCCCGAGCCAAAAAGGCCAGAGCCGCTAAGATCTACTACCAACATCACAGTCAGTTCTCGCTCCTCAACGAATTTTTTGATGAACGGGTGGTTCATGCGCGCTGTAACATTCCAGTCAATCGCGCGTACGTCGTCTCCGGGCTGATATTCGCGGACCTCGTCGAAGTTCATCCCCTGCCCTTTGAACACGCTGTGATAAGCACCCGAAACAGACTCTGACACGAGCCGATTAGTTCGGATCTCGATCTGTCGAATCTTCCTAAGCAATTCGCGCGGAATCATCGGAGTAAGAAACTCAAATTTCTGTATGTGGAATTGGTCAATAATTTGCTAATTCCCGATTAGACAACGGGGGGAGTCACGACCTCATGCACATAATGGCTTCATGTTCCTATCACTAGGCTTACTCGGTGTGGACATTTGATGCGGGCATTGCGCTGACAACATTCTCGCTTCTTGAGCGCAATCCAATTCCACATGGCTAATCAATTAACACCGGTTTCAGGCGTCCCATCTGCCTGATGTAGAGAAGGTGCCAATTGGAGCGCTGGTCATTCACGGCACTGGCAGCTCATCGAAAATCTTTTGGATTACTGTCTCACTTGTCTTGTCTTCGGCCTCGGCCTCATAAGTAATGGCGACTCGGTGACGCAGCACGTCCATGCCGATACTCTTGACGTCCTGTGGCGTCACATAACCTCGGCCTTTGAGAAATGCGTAGGCCTTCGCGGCTAACGTGAGCGATATGGTTGCTCGTGGTGAAGCGCCAAGTTGAATGAGGTCCTTAACGTTGATCTTGTACTTAGCCGGATCACGCGTGGCACATACTAAGTCCACGATGTAGTCTTTTACCTTGTCGTCCACGTAGATGTCGTTGATGACTTGGCGTGCGGCGAGGATGGTCTTGGCTTCGACTACCGGCTGCGCAGACGGCAAGCCGCTGGTGCGGGCCATGAGGTCGAGAATTTGCCGCTCCTCCTCGCGCGTCGGGTAACCAATTTTAAGCTTCAGCATGAAGCGATCCACCTGCGCCTCGGGTAACGGATAAGTCCCTTCCTGCTCGATGGGGTTTTGCGTGGCGAGCACCAGGAACGGCTCCTCCAGCTTGTAGCTTTGGTCTCCGATGGTGACCTGCTTCTCCTGCATCGCTTCGAGCAATGCGGACTGGACCTTGGCGGGCGCGCGGTTGATTTCATCAGCGAGGACAAGCTGCGCGAAGATGGGGCCAAAGCGCGTGGTAAAGCCGCCAGACTGCGGATTGTAAATTTGCGTGCCGATGACATCGGCGGGCAGCATATCGGGCGTAAACTGCAGCCGGGAGAATTTCACATTCAGACACGACGCGAGGGATTTGACGGAGAGCGTCTTGGCGAGTCCAGGAACGCCTTCGAGCAACACGTGCCCGTTAGCGAGCAGGCCGATAGTCAGTCGCTCGACCAAGTATTTTTGGCCGATGACAACCTTGTTCAACTCGGCGAAGAGCGTTGGGATAAAAGCGGAGGCGCGCTGTACTTCCTCGTTGATGGCGGAGATGCCGGTATTCATGTCACGCAAAGATTACCCGGCAAAAGACCACGGCGGAAGCCTGAGCGTTCGAAAAAACTAGGTGGGGCCAGATCCATGGAAGTCAGCGTATTGTGAGAAATCTGTCAGGCAGCGATCATGTCTGGACGCACCGGTAGGTCTTGAAAGCGATAGCCAAATCCAGTCCCGCCCAGCGTGCGTAAGTCCACCTCGCCACCGCGCCTCTGGTAGAGGCCCGGGTGCACCGTAGCCTCCAGGCGCGAGGCTTCCGGGTAAAACTGCATCGCGTTCGTCTCCACGCCCATGATGGTGCCGGCGTGCGCGGCGAGCAGGACGTGCGGCACCTGCGCGAGCATCGGGTTAGTGAGATCTTGCACCATAATTGCCATCCCATGCGCCTTGGCCCAGCAGAGCGAGAGCAGCGCGCCAGTCTGTGTCTTGCAAGTCTTGAGCGCCACTCCGGTCCAACCCAGTTCCCGCCCGAGCGCGACATGCCTCCAGTCGTGTGCCGACTCGTCTAGAAAGAGCGGCTTGCGCGCGCTGACGCTGTGCGTGTCGATGCGGTGCTTCTCCAACTCATAAGGAAAGGGTTGCTCAACGTAGAGCAACATTCCATAAACGCGCGGCTGCTCGTCGCGCAACCGATCGAGAATCTCGTTAACGTAGGCAGGGTCGTGCACGGTGCAGTTGAAGTCCGCCGTGAGCCACTCGACGCCGCCCGCGACCGCGATTTCGCCAATCTTCACCGTGCGCGCGTAATCCCACGCCGCGTCGTTGCCGCGCAGTTTGATCTTCAGGCACTTCAAGCCGTCGCGCTGAATCCAGTCGCGCAGCAACACGGGATAACCGTCGTTTGGCTCAGTGCCCTTGAGTTCGCTGGTATCGAGCGGATCCACGCCACCGACGAGATGCCACGCGCGCAGACGGTTTGGCCGCGTCGGCGCTAGAAAATCCGCCGGGAACTTGCCCGCGAACGACACGCCTGCGCCCGCCGCCGGGGTGAGGAAATCCGCGAGCGTCCGGCTCATCCACGGGGCGCGGTAAGTCTCGTAAATGGGCACGCCGTGCAAGTTGCCGTAGGCGTCATGCAGTGCGATGTCGAATAGCGAGCAGCAGACCAACGCGCCGAGCCAGGGCATCGGCTCCTGATTAGGTCGAGCTGCGTTGAACTCATTGTGCAGCTTAGGCAACTCGTGCTGCTGAAAATCATGTCCTACTTCGATCGGATGTCCGCTGGGCGGGAACTTCCCCCATGCCACCGCGAGCCGTCGACAGAACTCCTTCATTGCTTCATGCCGAGCTTCGTAACCCAATGAACTCGGCCACACCCAGGTTACTGAGAGCGGCGTCTCACCCCAGCCATCGGCCTCGCGGCCCATTGCGTCGCGCACCGTCACTCGAACACGCGCGCAGGTCACATAACTAACGGTCTCGCCGCCAAACTTCAGCGGCATCCGTGTGTGGACGGGAAGAAAATATAGCGTTGCGGATGCGCAACGGATGTCAGTTGGCTTGCTCACGGAGCAAACCCTAATCCGGCGGCGAACCCCAATCCCAATCTTTTTCCTTCGGGCGCAACCGCTTCCGGGAATCAAGGGGTCAGTTGATCTAGCCAGCCGCCCGCATGGCGGAGATACGCTCCCCAGCCGCGTGCGCCGACGGCGGCCTGCAAGGTGCGTTCCGTCTCGGCACGAATGGCCAGCAGCGCGACCGCACGTTCCACACTGGCCAATGCGGAGTTCTCACGGATGAGCCTAGCTTGCTCCTGGGCGGCTGTCTGGAGCGCGAGCCAGTGTGCGGCGGTTTCGGCCGGTTGTTCGAGTCGCCGCGCGAGCTTGAGCAGCGTGTGGAATCGCGGATCGCTGCCGCGCTCAAACGCGGCAAACTGGGGCGCGCCCAGCCGCGCCGCGAGAAACGCCTTCCGCTGCGCCTCGTGCTCGTCTTGCCTGGCTTTGAAATCAGCCTCGGAATCGCCGGGTGCGCGAGCCGGGCTCGCCTGGGCGGTGTCGAACTCGCGCAGTGTGCGGGTCAGTGACTTCAAGTCGTCCGCCGTGGCAGAGAAACCCCGCAACTCACGAACCTGGCGTGCCTGCGGGCTGCGGCGAAGTTCGGCCTCATCCCACTCGTCATCGGTGAACAGCGCGCGGCGCTCGGCCATTACTCTGTCCCGCAGCTCCTTCTGCTTCGCGGCGCGCTCGGCAGGCGGGGCCTTGGCAAGTTCGCGGCCCATAGTTTCACGTTCCTTCGATTGCCGGGCCTCCAGTCCGGCGAGCTCTGCCTGCTTCTCGTCTGACAGGTGCGCGACGTGTTCGTTGCGGCCCGGCTTGCCGGCCTTGGTTTCACGCCCGGCAGCAGCCTGCACCCCGGCTTGCACCCGCTTTCGCTCCGCCTTCAGAGCGTCAATCTGCCTTTCCAGTTCCGGCTCCTCGAACAACTCCTTGAACTCTCGATCCCCCGCCGCCGCGTCCCAGAAGCGCGCCTGTAGCGGGCGCGTCAGTTCGCGCAGCCGCGCGCGGAAGTCGTCGGCCACCCGCGCGTCGAGGATGTCCCGCGCCGTCTCCGGCGGGCAGCCGATGGCGAGGAGGTTGGTCAGGAA
>Ga0194112_10005272_pt1 | contig 17413 bp, 17 predicted proteins | sample TA2MahC400mmetaG_FD_146191 | JGI IMG/M metagenome (GOLD analysis project Ga0194112, IMG submission 146191) | Freshwater microbial communities from Lake Tanganyika, Tanzania - TA2015016 Mahale Deep Cast 400m | ecosystem: Environmental > Aquatic > Freshwater > Lake | place: Tanzania: Lake... | reverse complement strand
GTTTGCCCGTCATAATCGTTACAAACCAGACGGGAATTGCACACGGTCGGTTTACTGTCAAAGAGCTTCTGTGTTGCTTTGCTCGGATGATAATGGAGTTATCGCAGCAAAATGCCTTTCTCGAAGGGATGCTCTTCCAAGCTGCCAGGGATCTGAATCTGACTATCAGAGATTGCTTTATGGTAGGCGATGCTGGATACAGTGATATGCGAGCAGGAAGTGCGGCTGGATGCAAAACGGTACTTGTGCTCACCGGATGGGGGAAAAGTTCACTTTTGCAGTACCGCGAGGATTGGGCAAATATCGAACCAGATAAAATCGTTGAGACGTTTCTTGATGCAGCCAAATGGATTGTATCAGCAGTGCCCAAGCAATTGCTAACGACACCTTCTTCGACTCGAATTATTGAGTTGTAGAATCAGGGTACTCCACTGTGAACCTGTGAAAACCGTCCGATGCCTGAGGATAGATGCAATGAGCAAAGATGACAATAAGGATATTGAGTATGTGGATGCCGACGAGACAATGAAAGCTAGGCTCGTCGCTTTGTGGGGGGAGATAATCGAACGGCACATGCATATTGAGAACGGGTTTTCCATCGTTTCTGTGCATGCTGGTGAACCCATCGGTCTTATCTCAGTCTATTGGCGACTGCTGCCACCTCCCTTACCTCCGACAAAAGAGGGATATATCGACATCATAGAGGTAATTGAAGGGTACCGCAGAAAAGGGGTCGCCGCGGAACTCGTTCGACTCTCCGCTGAACGTGCGCGTAAGCAAGGCGCTTACCAACTGCGTGCTTGGAGTTCTGAGGACAAAGTGGAAGCAATTCCCATGTGGAAAGCTCTCGGATTTGCCCTCTGCCCGATAACGGGACAACAGATAAATGGCTACTTCGTGACTAAACCCTTGTAATGTATGACGCCAAACACGCTACGGTTTAGCCTGACGAAGCGTTGCAGTTGACGGCGAGGAGTTGAGGTTTTAACTTCTTGTCGCAGAAGTCCCCTTCTGATTCGGAATGAAAGGGAGAATCAGGAGGGGATGAAGGCGACAATTCGGCATTCGGCATTCGGAATGCTAAACATTGGTGGGGGTTCAAATCCCCTTCCAATTTACCATTCGTCATTCGTCATTCGTCATTCGTCATTCGATTTAATAATGTTTGCGGGCTTGCGGCAGGTTTCGGTTTCGGCAAATTTCCCGCTGCCTGTCTGCCGTGCACAGCACAGGCAGGTAACTGAACTTGGGGCGTTAGGGTGTGCAAATGAAGGAGTCAGCCTATGGCATATTTTCCATGCCCTTATTTGGGAAGCACTGTTGAGCTGACCGACGAACGAGAGTATCACATTGCCAATCACCATCCAGACCTGCTTCCAGAACATCGGCAATGTATCGCCGATACGTTGGCTGACCCTGACCAGGTACGTCGAAGTTCTCGTTTCGGCAACGCACGGATGTTCAGTCGCTGGTTTGAATCGCTACGTGGCGGCAAGTACGTCGTCGTCGTTGTGGTCAGTAATCTTGCGCCTTCGGTGCGTCATTGGATTATTACAGCCAAACTTTTCTTTTAGAAAGAAAAGTTGGTAGTTTTCCCCTTGAGTGTTGCTTGGCATTAAGGTATACTTAATGGCAGCAGGTTTCATTTCACCACCAAGACACCCAGACACCAAGGGGGTAAAAATGAACTCTACACCGATCGCCTCTCCAGAAGCGGAAAGTGCTTCTGCCATTGTCGCTTCGGCCTCTTCCGTTCACCGCAACCTCGGTCTGGGTGTGCGAGAGCCGATCGATGAGGTTTGCTGCTGTCATGACTTAACCACACGGTGATTTTCTGGGTGCCGACAACAGACGGTTGTTCACCGGCGCTAACCACCGCGAAACGTCCCCTTATCTCTGACGGCATCACCGTTGCTGAAGGCTTGCGACTAGAGGTCGTAGTTGAAGATGCGGTCATTGGTGAGTTCACCAACGCCTTCGGCTTATGGAGTTGACGTCCGGAGAGGAGATGAAACCGCTGAAAACATGATGCCTTGACGTCCAAACCGAGACCGGGTGCCGCAAAAAGCCGCCAACACCTGCTCTGGCTGCTTCTTTGACCGATCATGTTTGGACGTTGTTAGAACTTCTAACAACTGTACCTCTTCCTTCAGTAACGTGTAACAGCAATCTTTATCTATCTTGGTGTCTTTGTGTCTTTGTGGTTTTGAAGCATTTCACAACACTTAAAAAGGAGACTACCGAAAAGTTTAATCAAAAGAAATAAAAGGAAAAATTTCCTTTTATATCGCCAGAAAATTGGCAAAGGGAAGAGATATCGAATGGGAACGAACCTGACATTTCAATATGACCGCGAAGCGGATATTTTGTATATAAATACCTGTTCTCCGTATCCAGAGCAGGAGAGCGAAGAACTTGATGATGAAATCATCGCACGATTCAACCCTGAGACTGGCGAAATCGAAAATCTCGAAGTGATGTTTTTTTCAACGCGGTTATTACGCAAAGAACTTTTTCAATTACCGATTTCCGCTCGTTTGCATCTTCACGAAAATATACAATCCGCCGAAGGGGAAACAGTCTGAATAAGATTAGCGTCAAATATTCGGCTTTGGAAATCGCATTAGTGAGTCTGGAACGCGAATATTATCAGTTGATTCACCTAACCAGTCGTTAGGCGTTTGAAGGAGATAGAATCTCTACCGTACACGATAGCTTGGTGATTAAATGCATCAATATGGTTGGTACCGGTTTGAGTGGGATGATGAAAATATGTTTGTCCGTTGGCCTCATCAATACTCAATTAATAAGGGCATTGCCGAGTACAAGGGACAAAACATAAGAAAAACGGGAACGTCCAGCATTTGCGCGAGCACAACATTGAGCCAGAAGAAGCGGAGGAATGTTTTTTCCAAGACTATCAATTTGGTCGTGATGAGCGGCGATTTGATGATGTCTATATTTTAGATGACAGAACCGACCGCGGAAGGCGGTTGCGTCTGGTTTTCCAGGATAAAGGGAACGGGCTTGCCCGGGTGTTTATTTTTTATTCCAATTATTTCTTTTGATCAAGATTTCGACAAGGTTTCGATACGCCTTCGGCTACTCAACCCGACGGCTCAATCCAAGACTTTTCTTTCTTAAAGAAAAGTTTGGTTACAGGTTGGGATTTGAAACGGAAAAAGAAGAGGTCGTGGCGGTTTTGGAGGGGCAGCTTACCGACTGAGACGGTTTTCTGTGCCTACGCCAAGCGTTGCAGTTGACGGCGGGATCTTTGGTTTTAATAATATTTCTGGGTTGCGGTGGGTTTTGGTTTGTCGAACGGTTTTCGGCAAAACCCCCGTCGCAACTTAACTTGGGTCGTTAGGTGGTTGACGAGGAATGGCAATATCCGACTTCTAAACTTGATTGTGGGATTTCTTGGCGGTACTGCAACAACAGTCGCCACTTATTTCACCTAATAGACAATATCAGGAAAGCAAGCCCTCTGTGGTTCTTGTTATACCGACTTAGGTTTGTGATTTCCGCTTTCTAAGGAAAGGATGGAAGGCTGGAAGCTTGGAAGGCTGGGCACCCAGCCTTCCAGCCTTCCATTCCTCAACCGGAAGCATCAAGCCTAAACCAGTATTAATTCACAGGGTAGCGGATTATTGTCTACAATGGAATCTCTTCATAATCAGAAGGTCGTTTTCCAACTCATTTTTGCTGACGGCAAGAAAGTGGTTATCCCATCATGAACAAGCGTCATCGAAAAACGCTCAACGCGATATTTGCGCAGCCCACATCTGGCAATATCAAATGGCGGGAGGTGGAATCATTGCTAAGATGCTTGGGAGCCGTCATCAGTGAGCGTGCGGGTTCGAGAGTCGCCGCACAGTTTAATAATCGAGTTGCTGTGTTTCATCGTCCGCACCCGAGTCCGAATATGGATAAAGGTGCAGTAAGAGATTTGCGAAGATTTCTAGAAAGTGCAGGGATTACGCCATGATTGAATATAAAGGTTACCTCGGAGTTGTTGATTTTGATCCGGAAATTGATTCATTTCACGGAACAGTGATTAACACAAACGATGTGATCACGTTCTACGGGTCGTCGGTAGCGGAACTCCGGGAAGAGATGCAGAAATCGATTGAGGAGTACCTTGAATTTTGCCGAGAACAAGGGAAAAAGCCAGAAGAACCCTTCTCAGGCAAACTCATGATTCAAACAAGCCCTGAATTGCATCGTCGTATTGCTTTGAATGCTGCTCGTCGTCATGTAAACCTGAATACCTACATTCAAGAAGTCTTGGAAAAGGTCGTAGCGGCGGAAGAGCAATTCTGACCCATCAGAGCCATCAGAGCATAGCACCTAACCAGCCGTTGCAGTTGACGGTCCGATTCTCGGATGAGCTCCCGATGTTCGGGACAGGCCGGCAGCTTTTGGTTTTTCAAGCATCAATCAAGGGTCCTGGAGTGCGAAAATTGAATTTTCGCCGAGTCCAAAGGACGAGATTTTAGGTCAATTTGGTGACTTCGTTACCAGCGAAAACAAAGTTTTCGCACTCCGATGAATGAGAAGAGAAAAATATCACGGGTTCACAAGAACTTTTATCGAACCTGAATTTTTATCCGCCGCAACTCGAAATGCCTCTGCGATTTCATTTAATGGAAATTGATGAGTGACCAACTTCATTGCTGGTACTTTACCAGAGACGATGAGTTCAGCGCTTGCTTCAAAATCCGTCCGTATTCCACTATACCCATAACAATTTGAACCAACTATGGTCGCTTCTAAACCAACCAGGCTTCCTAAATTCACTTCCAACGGTTTGTAATATCCGCCGACTAAAACCACTCTGCCTTTGCTGCGGACGATACTCAACGCATCATTGAAATTCTCAGGTGAGGCGATAGTTTCGATGACCACGTCCGCGCCTAATTTATTCGTGATTTGCCTTACTTCCTCTCGTAGATTTTGCTTTGCTATTCTAATTACATGGTCAGCGCTTAGCTCTTCCGCCATCTTAGCTTGATGTTCATACTTCGTGGAAATAATTGTTTCTCTTACTCCGATAGCTTTTGCCGCAGCTAAACAGAATAAACCTATGCTGCCTGAACCCAATATCACCACTCTATCATGATGCGTCGCTTGCGCTTGACAAAGCGTTCGGTGTGAAACAGCAAGCGGCTCAATCAAAACACCTTCTTCAAAAGAAAGACTTTCCGGAATCGTATAAAGCGATGAGAAATGCGCTATGCCGTATTCCGCGAATCCGGAATGTTCACCACCGCTAGCGCCTCTTCGATTGAGACATAAATTGTAGGCGCCGGTTTGGCAGTATACACAATTGCCGCAATGCGAAAAACATTCCACACAGACTCTATCGCCCACTTTTACATTGGCGACACCTTCGCCCAATTCAACAACCACACCGCTTATTTCATGCCCGGAAGCCTTCGTGCCTCTGCCCCAATGCCCCAAATAGGTATGAAGGTCACTTCCGCAGATGCCACAGCTTTTTATCTTTAACAAGACGTAACCCGGTTTGGGAGTCGGTATTTCTACCTCATCAATACCAATTTGTCTCACATCTCAATAAATCGCGGCTTTCATTTTTCCTGTCATTTGTTTCCCCCTTTATACGGTTAATTAAATTATGAACAGTACGAATTCGTAGGACATCTGTTAGATATCTATTCCCGGCGATCTAACAGATCGCGCTACAGTTATCAGAACAAATTTAACAAAGCACTATACCTCACCAATGTGCGAAGAAAAAGAAATCCACCGGCTTGTTGGTGATATTAATGCTGCTGTGAGGAGTACATCCGTCTGGTGGGCACATAAAAGCAGTACCTTCCTGTTGGAGCCGCAGGGTGCGGCCCAAGAATAGATAACTGCTACCGTGCATCTGATACCAAACCTCTTCCTGATTAATCCCGTGAGAATGGGGTTCTGCAATACTCATAGCAGGAATGGTAGCAATATTTACGGCGTCAATTTTGGTCAAACCGTCGTGTTTGGTGAAGACAGTTCTTCCAACGTGTACCCAGTGCGCTCCTACCGCAATAGGCAATATTCTGGTATCTCTCAGAATCAATTCCTTCGCCGGGGAAACGCCATCGTCGAGTTGTTCGGCAAGCCAGAGTACCTCCAAAGAGGCGATGGTAGAAATGTTTCCGAGAGAATGAGGAACCCCGGCAGGTATGAGGATGGCTAAACCCGGGCCGATAGCTTCGCTTCGATTTTCAGTTCGGAACATTCCTTCGCCTCTAACAACATAGAGCACCTCCTGCTCATTCTCGTGGGTGATAACATCAGTTTGGGCGCCAGGCTCAAGCTGTGCTCGATTGAACCTGCTTGCCCACTTCAAGACAGCGCCTGGCGCAGAAGGATTCTGGGGGTCACCTGGACTCAGTATAGGGTTCTCTATCATAGAACCGTGGCCTTGCACCGGCATGCTATCCCACCAACTACCTATCCACATCGCGATTCTGGGACCATGGTCTGTGACAGGTGCTAATACGGTGTTCATGACATCTCCTTATAGAAACCGCCGAAAGTAAAAGGCGAGTGATATTTCAGACTTCCGAAGTCTCGGAGACTTCGGAAGTCGTAGCCGAATTTGCCAAAATTCGGGGTCTTCCCGAAGTCTGGCGACTTCGGCTACTAATCGGGACAGTGTAATAGTCATCATTACTTTCTTTTCAGGCCCCTCCGGTCTCCTCATTCGCCCGTTGCAAAAGTGCTTTCATATAGCCAATAGTATAGGCTGTACCTACCCTGTGGTTATTCGTCATGCCGGGGATATGGTCGGGAATCACCACGCCCTTGAAATTAACCTCCCGCAACGCCTTCATGACCTTGTACATATCCATATATCCATTGTCTAAGAACGTCTCCACAAAATGTGGCAGAGTCTTATTCACATTGCGGAAATGCACCTTGAATATTTTTTCCCTCTCGCCGAAATAATGAATAGTTTCTATAACGTCCTTCCCCATCTGTTCTCCACCCTCCAACCAGCAACCTACACATAAACATATACCAACGTTGGGGCTGTCGGCTATTTCGAGCGCACGCTTGTAGCCTTCAAAGCTACTGAAGATACAGCGCGGAATACCACCAAGGGCAGGTCCAGGCGGGTCATCCGGGTGAATTCCTATCATCACGCCCGCCGCTTCAGCCACCGGCGCAGCTTGCTTAATGAAATAAGTGAAATTATCCCAAATCTCTTCCTCGGTATATTCGCGCCCATGTGTCAGAGGCCTCTGCTTCTGAGCTTTTTCTAAGTCGAACGCCCTGGCCCTTGCTCCGCCGCGGATTTCTTCAGGGTCAGTGCTCCAGACACTATTAGCCATGTGAGCATAAGTAGTGTGCGGAATGCCAGCCTTGCCAAGAGCACGGATATACTTCTTGTATTCTTCGATCTTTTCATCCCGGTTCGGCAAATTCAGAACTATCGCATCCTGGTTATGCACACTGCCGTTGCCGAAACCGTATATTTTGATTCCGGCATTCTCAAACAACTTGCGCCGACTAATGAAATAGTCGTAATTGGCATTAGCGCCGCTCGTCCACGTAACGGCGTATTCCACTCCCATCTGTCTGACAAACTGAAAATCTTCTTCACCTGGTTCAGGGGACATCTGCGCGGCAATTTTTATTCCTGGTTCTATAGTAATGTGGCTTTTTACTGCCATTTGTCAATCCTCCATTAGTAATTTTATATAATAACCTAAGTTGCTAGTACACTGTCAAATAAATTACTAGACGGCAAGAAAGCTAAATGGTTAAAAGCCGTCTTGCCCTCTTGCCGTCTTGCCATTTTGCCTCCTTGCCATCTTGCCATTCAAATATGCCTGAAGAATTGCAAATGTTTCTCCGGCACTTGCGCGGATTCCAAAAATTGAAGGTATGCAGCATGAAGGCTTTGGGCTTCATCGAAATGTTGATTGATGACATTGTTATTGCAATTTGGGTCTGTGGGCAGATGATAAAGTTCTGGTTTGATGGGGCCTTTCTCCAGAGTTTGCATGCGACGCATCATACTGTCCACCATTTGGGTGACTTCTGGTGCCTCAATCTTATCTACCTGACTTCCGTAAATCAGCATCCATTCTGCATTGGTAATCGAACTGCGGGAGGTCGGGTGCGGAACCTGAATATTGGGAGCAGAGATAGTCGGCGAGGAGATGGCGACTTCACGTATGTTGGCTGTTTTTCCTTCTAAAACGGGCATGAGCGATTTTCCCTGGACGGTTTCGGGAATTTTCACGCCCATGAAATCGAGAATGGTGGGCATCATATCCACGGATTGCGCTAACGTTTGCAGATGTTCAGATTTACCGACACCGGGCAGATAAACCAGCAGTGGAATCGCCGCAACTTCTGTATAGAGTGGAAGCGCCTGATGATACTGCGGCGTTATAAGTGATTTGCCGATGTAGCCATGTTCGCCAATGTAAAAACCGTGGTCGGTAGTGAAAATAATCATAGTATTGGACATAAGCCTTAGTGATTCAACTCTTTCCAGTAGTTTACCAATCCAGCGGTCAACCAATGTTGCTTCGCCGGCATACAACGCCCGGCAATGATTCAACTCCGCCGCCGTCAGAAAAGCGCATTTATCGTAGAGCGGATAAATAACCTCTTCACCGTCGTATTCTGGGTCGTAGAGGTCAACGTAATATTTCGGCGGGTCCCAAGGTTCATGCGGGTCGAAGGTATCAACATAGAGGAAAAATGGATGTTCGTAATTGCGTTCCAGCCAATCAGACGCCGCCGCCATCGTCCGCGCCACGAAATAATCCTCTTCCATTTTGCGGTCGGCGATGTTACGCATATATTGCACCATTGTGCCTTCAGGACTGCGGAGTTTCTGCGGCGCACAGGGTAGCGTCACCTCGCGCGGGCTGGTTTTCCATCTATCATTTTCCTGCCCGCGCAGCACTTCCCATCCGGCAAAATCGCGCTGATAGTTGAAACCTGGGGTAAATGGATGAGTCGTATCCACGATAAGTTGAGTAACAATGCCTGCTTCCCCACAACACCTGGGGAGTGTAATTTCACCGGCATCAATCGGCGCCCAGGGCTTATACGTGAAGGTGTAGCGTCCGGTTAAAACATCATTCCGATTTGGCACCGTCGGAAACGACATGCAATAGGCTCTATCAAAGATGAAAGCTGTTTCTGCGAATCTATCTAAATTCGGAGTGTGAACCCTTTCGCCGCCGTAGCACGTTAAATTGTCGCGGCGAAAGGTATCAGAGATGATGAGAATAACATTCATTTTTTTCTTTTCCATAGTGTTTCTTTTGATGGAACTTCCTCTTCTTTTCTTTTCGGTTTTTATCAGAATATCATAAGATTATGAGTGTGTCAATGGAAATTTCATCGTTCATCTTGTCTCCAACAAGTAACCAAACTTTTCTTTCAGAAAGAAAAGTTTGATCAAAAGAAATAAGAGGAAAAAAGTAAAAAACTTCTTGATAGCATTAGCAGTTTTGAGGTAAAATAATTGTGCAAGGAGGGTGAGAAAATGTTAGTTAAAATTTTGGGTTTCACGATAATTGGATTGGTAATGTTGCTACAGTCAACATTTGGATGGGCGTTGTATTTCGATTTTGAGGATGATGCGCAATTGAAACAGTGGGAAATACAAGGCACCTGGAAAGTCGAAAAGGATAAAAATAGCGGCAGTAAAGTGTTGGCTGGTGAAGGTGGGAGTGAGGTTATTGCACTTGTTGGGGAATTGAATTGGACAGATTATACTATCGAATTCGAAGCCAGTGGACAGACTGATGAAATAGCCATTGCTTTCCGCGCTCAGGATGCCAATAATTTCTTGTCCTTCATGGTCGCTCCGAGCCTTAATCTCTCGGAATGGTTTCAGAAACTGGGCGGACAATTCGATGAAAATATAGGCGCAAAAGGTGATAAGCTTGGTATAGCGACCCAAGAATGGCATAAGTACAAGTTAGTAGTAGAAGGCAATAAAGCAAGTATATTTGCTGATGACAAGGAGGCCATTAAAGCGCTACCATTGGATAAACGCCCAGATGTTTTTAAGCAGGGAAGAATTGGCTTCCGGCAGTGGGCAGACAGCGCACATTATGACAATGTTCTGATTACAGGCCAGGGTATTCCACGCACGCCTGGTGAACCAGGTGCAGCCGTCAGCCCGGCGGCAAAATTAGCCACGACCTGGGCAAGTTTGAAACAGTGAATTTGTGTGAGGAGAAACCGAGTTTCTCCGAGAAACTCGGTTTCTCTTGTATTGATTTCCAAAAGGAGAAATTTTAAAGATGCGAATATTTGATGAAAAAGAAATTGGCTATGTCCGAGAAGTTTTGAAATCAGGCAGTTTGGGCTGGTATCGCGCGGGGATGACAGGTAGATTCGAGAGGGCTTTTGCGGAATTTGTCGGTGCCAAGCATGCTATCAGCCGTAATTCTGCGATGACCGGATTAGCCCAAGCGGTGAGTTGTTCTGAAGCAGGCTGGGATACCGAAGTCATTTGTGACCCGGTGGTGCATTTTGGCGGCATCGCGGCTTTGAACGAAAATGCCACGCCGGTCTTCGCCGATGTTGAAGCGGATACCTTGTTGATGGACCCAGATTCTGTCCGACAGAAGATTACAGAGAAAACTAAGGCGTTAATCGTTACTAATCTCTGGGGTTTGTGCGCTCGCCTTGACGAACTGCGGCGAATCTGCGACGAACATGCAATTTTTATGATTGAGGATTGTGCGCACAATATGTGCAGTTACTGGAAGGGAAAGCATGCTGGCACGTGGGGACACATCAGCGTATTCAGCTTTCAACAAGGAAAACATCTTCCCACCGGCGACGGCGGAATGATGGTTACGGATGACGATGAACTTGACCGCAAACTTTACAATGAATGGGCTTTTGGCGGTGAGTCGCCTGCATTCTTCACCCTCAATTTCCGGATGAATGAAGTTACGGCGGCGGTAGGTTTGGCGCAGCTTGCGCGGGTGCGTGGGTATATTGAGACATACAATGCCTGCTTGAAACATCTCAACGTTGCGATTGAAGGATGCGAATGGCTTCGACCGCGCCGCGTCTCCGAAGATGCCGTGCAATCGGGTTATAATTGGTGTTGCTTCTGGGAAGGAGACAAATATGGATTAAGCCATGACCGCTTCAAGGAAGTGGCAAGGGAAGCCGGAGCGCCATTGGGATTCGGTTTCACGCAGAAACCAGCGTACAACTACGATGTCTTTCAATCCGTTACGGACCACACACATCCCGCCCGCAAACAGTTCAAGCGACATGCGCCTTACTCGGGGAAAAAATATTCCTCAGAGGATTGTCCAGTAGCGGAAGATACTATTTGGCGTATTGTAAGCAGCGGCGCTATGCGGGCGACTGAAGCAGATGGCAAGCAAGCAGCGGAAAAAATCCACGCTGCTATTGAAGTTATGAACAGAGGTTAAGAATTTTATACCTTAGTATAATTCGCCAATGTCACAAAAACCAATGAGATGTTAAGCGAGTCTTATGGTTATATAGCCGCTGATTATCAGACGACGCCGATTTATGTAAACTTATACTGGTTTAAGGTTGCCTTTTTCTCATATAACGTGATGAGTAATGAGTGAATTAATCACTTATCACTCATCACTCATTACGTTTTACGCATTACACATCATACAATCTATCTATGAAATGGAGAATTTCTATGATATTAATCAAGGAACTATTTATATGTCTTTTGGTTTTACCTATTGTGCTGTTTTCCTGCCAAATAAACGGACAAGAGGTAAATAAACTGCCAGATACACCCAAGCCGAAAATGTCCGAACAAGGTGTGAACGAACTACCAGACATACAAAAATTTGCTCATGAAAAATCAGACCGATTCATCGTCAACCTTGAGGATATTGAAACCGGTCACCCCTTCTTGGGAGTTCGGTCAAAAAAGCCCCATTCGGGTGCGCATGTCCATTTTGCAAACGTTTTTCCCAGAGGTGGATACAAGCCAGAAAACTATCCTCCAATATATGCGGTGGTGGATGGCATCATCAATCGGGTTGACTACTGTCTTAAGCTGTCCAACAGCATGGGCGAGAGCCATGAACGCTATGGGATGGACTTGTCTTTTGCGAAAGCCAGCGATAATGGTTCTATTTATAGCTTGCATTATAGTATCGAACCGATGGTTATGCAACCTTCTGCGGACTTTTATCGTCAATTTATCCTTGTCTCTGAAGGACAGCATGTCAAGAAGGGAGATATTATTGCTTATATATATGTCCCGCCAGATGCTAGAGGCACACACATTCATTTCGACATCAATAATTTCCAGAAGAGCAGAGACTATTTCATGGCACCCGCATTGTTTACACCAGAGATAGTGCAAAAATTCTACGAAACATGGAGAGGAGAGAGCAGTATGGATGGCGATAAACCGATTCCACCTTGTATGGGTTACATGCTCGGTGATTATGAGAACCCATTTGATGGTGCAGTTGACAAACTATAAGTAAAGGTAGTTTTCAAAAGTTTTCCAAACTTTTGAACAACCCCCTAACCCCCTTCCCCCTTACCAAAGGGGGGCAGGGGGGTTGTGGTAAGGGGGACGTGAGTGGTGAGTAGTGAGTAGTGAGTGGTAAGTGTACTCACAATTTCACCCCGTGAGATAATCGTTAAGTCAGGAGGGAAAAAATGACCGAAAATGCTCACAACTTGATAACTGCTTACATTTACGACGCTGACTTGCGCCTTGAGGCAAATCAGCAAGGTAAAAATTACTGGTATGAATATATCAGAGAGATTAATGAACAGTTAGGCTTGCGCGCCGAAGAGATATCCAGACACTCTCTGGAAGAGGCAACGGCGCTGAGTGATGTAGGTATCTTGTTCATTGGGGATTTAACTGCATCACAGGTTACCGACGCTGTGAAGTCTAATCTGGACGCGTGGGTAAAGGCGGGAGGCGTTTTGATAGGTTTCGCGACAGAAGGACTGGATGAAATTTTTGGCAATGTCTGCGATTCTATTATCCTTCAACCTGAAAGCGACTATACTATATCGGGTTATTTTTCTTTGAAATCCGACCAACTGACGACGGATGTGCATTCTTATCTGCATCCCGACCAAAAATTGATAATATTTTCGCCTATCCGAAAGTTAGTCCCGAAAAATTCGACGGAAATCGCTCGTCTTTACGGAGTTGATGGGATGGACACTGGCTATCCTGCTATCACCCAGAGGCACTACCACAAAGGACATGCCTATTATTTTGCTTTTAACGTCCCACAGACGATTTGGGTTTTGCATCAAGGCATTCCGATTACTTTCGACCGCGACGGCGACGGCTATTATCGAACCGGCGATTTAATCGCGATAGGGAGGGATAATGAACGCGAAGTGCTTTATGCTGATGAGATTCTCTTCCTGATACAAAACATGCTGGCGCAGAAGCCGCAACCTTTGATTTATCCCATCCCGCCGCTCCCCCCCTCTGCATCCCCCCGTTCACAGGGGGAAGACCAAATTCCCGATGCTCTATTTTATTGGGGAGGCGACGATGAAGCGACGGTGGGCATACAGGTTTGGGCATCCAACTGGATGAAGGAAAAAGGCTTGCCTTATCATATTAACATTATGCGCAATAAGGAAGACAAATACGCGGTAACGCCCGAAGAGGTTGAGGCGATTCGCGCTAACGGACATGAACCTTCACTGCATTATAATTTTATCGACAATTTCGACCCTGGTGCCTTTACGGAAGAAGATATACAAGAACAAGCGGAAGCATTTTATAAAACCTTCGGTTTTCGCCCGATATGCACTGTAAACCATTGGTGCCGTTGGACAGGATGGTCGGAGACGGCCAAATGGCTGCGTAAAGCGGGCAGTAAAGCGGACAACAGCTTTACCCATCATCCGCTGCCGCCGATGAATCCTACCAATCGGATGGGCTTTGTCTTTGGGACCTCTTATCCCTTTTACTTTTACGATGACTACCGTGGCGAAAACGCCAGGATAGATTTCCTCGAAGAACCGATTACCGCTTATGAAGTGGGATACAGCTCCACCGATGTAACCGATTTTGATATAGTGCATAAGGTTATCGACATCGCCACGAAATATCATTTGACAATGGATATGTTTTATCATCCCATTTACATCCATAGCTATCCGGCTTGTCGAGCGGCGATTGAGGAAGCGTTGCGCTACATCAAAAGCAAAGGCATAATCGCCGTCCATAAGGGCAACGATGGACTCTGGGAATGGTGGGATAAACGCTCGCGTTCGCAAATCACAGATGTAACGGTCACAGAGAACAGCGTCAGCTTTACAGCCCACTGTGAATACGACGATGGAATGATAGTTAAAGTGCCGATAGAATCGGTCACTTCAGCAAGATGCGGCGAGCAAAATGCCGCGTATAAAATTCGCAAAGATTTGGGGCGCAACTGGGTATATGTGATTGTGCCTGTGGGGACTCACACGGTGAAAATATGTCAATAATTTATCTTGGGTTCCCGAGAAGACCCCAATCTGATTTTGTGAATCTCCTGTCCTGAACGAAGTGAAGCATCACGAAGAATCAGGATGAAGCAGCCAATGGATTGATGATTGATGATTGATGATTGAAAAAACTTCTCAATCTACAATCATCAATCGACAATCCAGGGGCAATCGACAATGTAGGCAATGTAGGCAATGTAGGCAATTTTAAATGGAAAGGACTTTTCGATGCCATTTGAAGAAAAACAACAATTACCTTTGCTTGAAGCATCTTTGGGCCAGGGCCGGGTTTCAATTTTGGGCGCGCATGGTCTTCGTCTCAGCGGTCTGAATAGTTTCCATCTTGATGAAGGCCCAAATTTCGCATGGCTGAATATTTATAGGGTTCTGGCCGACGCCAAACAACTGGATATCCTCCGAGAACGCATTCCTTCTTCAATCTCGCTTGCGGAAGGCGATGTAGTTGTACAATGGGATTGCAGTTCAGCGCTAAAAGCTGAGATAGCTGCTCGTTACCATCTCATTGAAGCGGATATGTCCGTTGATGTCACCTTTGAAGTTCATCCCAAAACCGATTATGCTAATCTTGAACTGCTCATCGCTAATTATTTTACGCCCTATTATACCCCCCGGTATGCTGTCTCTGACAACCGGGTACATCCCGAAGGCATATTCTGGTATGAGAAAAAATGGTTCGGTGAGGATAACAATGATGCTTGGCCTCGTGACGCGGAGGCAAGAAAGATATTTCAAGATGGACGCTGGCTCACCGGTTATTCGCTCAATTGGAGGCTTGGCCCGGATTACGCCCTCCCACTGATGACTCAGGAGCATAAGTACGGCCATGCGATTATCCTCATGGCTCAACCTGAGGATTGTATCGGCATATCCGGGTTTAATTCCTATCACAATTCACAATACTTCCACCTTTTTGGCAGGAATGTCAAAGCGGAGCAACATCTCGCCACGACTGTTCGCATGGTGTTGCTTACGGAATGGGACAAGCTCAATGAACAAGCGGTGATTCAATACGAGAAATGGAGCTCTGTACATTATTAAGTGAAGTATTTGGTATGATACAAATTTTCTCAAAAATTAGTTGACTGTACGTGAAACGTGAGAAGGGAAAAAATCATTCATCACGTATCACGTTTCACGCATCACGCATCAAATGTAAACTATATTCTGAAACACGCCAATTATTTTCCGAAAAATTTCGTAGGCAAAGGAGGTGTTGATAATGTTAATTCGTCAGGTTTTTATCAAAGTTTTTGTTTTCGCAACTTTAGCAACCCTCGCCTGGCAGACCAATGCCCAGGCTCAGATTGTTACAGAGGGTTTGACCCATTATTGGACACTTGATAAGGCCAATATTAAAGGTGAGGTGGTTGAAGACTCCATTGGAAACAATGCCGGAAAGATTATGGGCAAACCCAAGATAGTCGCGGGCAAAATTGGCGAGGCTTTGGAGTTTGATGGGGCGGTTGGTAATTATGTCAGTTTAACCCCTGTGGATGTTCTGGTTAACCACAGTTTCACCATCCAGGTTTGGATTAGTTTAACTGAACACGCCTATAACATAGCAGTGTCGCAGGGGGATGCCCACTCCACCAATCGCTATTTACACTTTGGCACCCACAAAGATACTCACGCGTTTATGTTTCGTTTCTATGGCGATGACCAGGATGGTGGTAGCCTTGACCTAAACAAATGGTATCACCTTATAGGTGTCTATGACAAAGATAAACCGGAAGCGCGTCTTTATGTGAACGGTGAGAACGTTGCAAACAAAGCCGGCAGCGGTGGGCTAAAGGCTAGCACCGCCAACAGTGATTTCGAGATAGGCGTAAATTATGGTCGGCTGGGAAGAGCTGATTGGTTCCACGGTATTATAGACGAAGTTGGCATCTATGATAGAGCTCTAAGTGAGAAAGAAGTAAAAAAGAATTATAGTGCCGAGAAAGGGCTTATGTTGGATGTCACTTCTGCCGGAAAGCTCAGTCTCACCTGGGGGCAAATAAAGGATGCAAGAGTTAGTAGCTCTAACTGAGGATTTATACCAGTCCGATTTTAAAACAGTGCATTACGGAAAAAAAGAAAGGAGGGCCTGGTTCTTTGTCTTATTATGAAGCCAACCCTTGAAAAGGTTCGGAACCTTTTCAAGGTTGGTAAAAAAAAAGAACCAGGGAAAAATGACGAGTAATCCAATTAAACTTGGAGTTGTTGGTTGTGGGTGGGCGGGAAGGCAAGCGGTACTGGCAGCCACTGCGGTTCCACGTACAACTGTCGTTGCAATAGCGGACCTTGACTCCGCCCGCCGCGACGGCGTAGCAGGAGAATTTTCAGTGCCTCATTCCTACGCCGACTACCGTGAGCTGCTCGAAAATTCTGAAGTAGATGCCGTGTATCTCGCCACGAATCCCGATGTTCGTTTGCCGATGGTACTGGATACTCTCAAAGCCGGCAAGCATGTATTGGTTCAGAAGCCCCATGCGATTCGTGCGCCAGAGATTTTAGAGATGGACGCCGCGGCGAAACAAGCAAGTAAGACGCTACAATTTTGCTATTTCATGCGCCACTTCCCGCACAACCGTAAGATTCGCCGCGCTGTGCTTGGTGGCAAGATTGGAGAACCCTATCACGCCCGTATCTTTGGGAAATACAATTTTATCCCACCACTGAACGACAACACACGCTGGTTGCATGTCTACGGCCAAAAAGGCGGGGCATTAGGACAGCATTATTCCCATGAGCTGAACCTGGTGTGGTGGTGGATGGGTTGTCCCAAACCTGAATGGGCATTCGCCACGAAGCATGCGCTTTATCCGGTATACAATGGTCCCGAGGGACCAGCGGAGGATTACTTCACCGGAATTGTCGGTCTCGAAGGCGATAAAACCATTCAGATAGATTGCTCGCGTATGGT
>Ga0194112_10005262_pt1 | contig 17427 bp, 16 predicted proteins | sample TA2MahC400mmetaG_FD_146191 | JGI IMG/M metagenome (GOLD analysis project Ga0194112, IMG submission 146191) | Freshwater microbial communities from Lake Tanganyika, Tanzania - TA2015016 Mahale Deep Cast 400m | ecosystem: Environmental > Aquatic > Freshwater > Lake | place: Tanzania: Lake... | reverse complement strand
CTGGAACTACACGCGAACAGTCTGTCGCGGTCTTCTCCTCGTTCGCATGAAGATGAGCCCGCGCATGGTCGACGGCGCGATCGTGTCAAGTCATGTCGCGCTCTTCGACGTCAAAAAACCTCGCAAACACTTGACAACAAGTTAGAAAAGATTATATTTGTATCAACGATGCACGCGCATCGATACCTCGTCCTTTGAACATTTGAAAGGTTGATCAGCCTGCTTGATACCGCGAAGGCATGTCGCACTCGTCTATAACATGAAGAAAGAGAGTGCGGACGAAGTTTCGAACCGGGAAAGGGGGGACCAAGAAGCAACGAGCGGTGTCGCAACAGCGACCAGAACGAAACTTCAGCAGACGAGAACCGACACATACGCAGAATGGGACACTGAAGAAACCATTCTTGCCGTGAAGGCGGCTCTGGAAGAGCGACACACCGTGACGATGATCGAAGCGGATGAAGATGCTCCCCAGAGATTTCTCCAGGTTCAGCCCGATATCGTCTTCAATATCGCGGAAGGACTGAGAGGACCCTCCCGAGAGTCACAAATCCCCGCCGTCCTTGAGTTGCTCGGTATCCCGTACACGGGATCCGATCCTATCACACTCGGCATCTGCCTCGACAAGGCGCGCGCAAAAGAAGTCCTTTCGTACTACAAGATACCTACTCCCGCGTTCCGCGTGCTTAACACCTTCGCGGAGCTTGATGGTGCTCCTGTCGAATTCCCCTGTGTTGTTAAACCGCTGCATGAAGGATCCAGCAGGGGGATCCTTGACTCCTCGCTTGTGCGTACACGAGATGAACTCGAGCGGCAGATCAAACGAGTGTTGACCGATTACGACGAACCCACGCTCGTCGAAAAGTTCCTTCCCGGGAGGGAATTTACAGCCGCGCTGTTGGGTAATGGCTCGTCGCTTCGCGTTTTGCCGATAATAGAAATTCGCTTCGATCAGCTTCCGGCCGGCGTCAACCCCCTCTATTCTTACGAAGCGAAATGGATCTGGGATCAAAGCGATCACCCGATAGAAATGTATGACTGTCCGGCGTATATCGACGCCGAGCTAGAAGGCCACATCAAGGAAACGTGTGTAAGAGCTTTTCATGCCTTGCGTTGTCGCGACTGGTGCAGAATTGACGTCCGCCTTGACGAGCACGATACTCCGCACATCCTGGAGCTGAATCCCCTTCCCGGGATTCTTCCAAATCCTGACGATCATTCCGCATTTCCCATGGCCGCGCGAGCTGCGGGATTCTCTTACAGTTCAATGCTCAACGCTGTGTTGGATGCAGGATCACTACGAAATGGACTCGCCTAATCCGTGCCAGCTCAACAGATTATCCGCCGTGACTGAAAACTGACAGGGGGGAGAGCATGCCCAAGAAAATCCACGTCGTTGTTGTGTTCAATGAGCCGACGATAGAAACGGCTTCCGGGAGAAAATTCATCTCGGAAACCGGGAAGATCGAAGCAGCAGCGACACGATCGCAAGTTCTGGCCGGAACAAACCCGAAGACCGTTGATCTGTCGGAAATTGGTGTGCTCGAAGAACGAGAACATGTGCGGGACGCTCTGCAGAAGAACGGGTACAAGACGTCGCTCTTCAATATGAACAGTGACATCAAGAGACTTATCCAGTTTGTCGAGGAGAAGCAACCCGATTTGATTTTCAATCTCTGCGAGTCTGTGGGGGATGAATCCACGCACGAGATGTATGTGGCAGGGCTCTACGAGCTGATGGGGATTCCCTACACCGGAGCAGGTGCTTTCGCACTCGGCATCTGTCAGAACAAGGTCCGGACAAAGCAGATCCTCAGCTTTCACAAGATCCGTATCCCTCGATTCATGCTGTTCAGAAACATGAACGAAGTGAATGGGGAGGAACTCGACCTCTGCTACCCGGTCATAATAAAGCCGCTGCATGAGGATGCGAGCGTTGGCATCGACAACACTTCAATCGCCGAGAATCTCAGTGCCGTGCGTAAGCGCGTCCGGCTTATCCTGGAGAACTACGATCAACCCGCTCTGGTGGAGGAGTACATCGACGGTCGCGAGCTCAACGTCGCGATCATTGGCAATCGCCGACCGATTGCCCTTCCGATCTCGGAGATCGATTTTTCCGGGCTGCCTCCGGGTTATCCCCGCATCGTCACATACAACGCGAAATGGATGGAGGGGACGCACGAGTACAAGGGAACGGTCGGTGTGTGCCCCGCGGCGCTCACGCCGGAGATCGAACGGGAGGCAAAGGAGATCGCGCTGAAGGTCTATCGCATCATGGGATGTCGGGACTACGCCCGCGTGGACATGCGGCTCGACAAGAACAACAGCCTATACGTCATCGAGGTGAATCCGAATCCCGACATCAGTGATGACGCCGGTTTCGCACGTTCGGCCCGGGCCTATGGTCTGTCATTTGAAGACACCATCAACAGGATTGTCGAATACGCTCTGGAAAGGACTCCGTAGCTCACCGCATGCCCATTCGTCCGTTTCGGAAGGAGGACATTCAGCCGTTGCTCGAGCTCCTGCGTGCGACCGAAGTCTTCAAAGAGGAAGAGGTTTCCATAGCTCTTGAACTGATGGAGGTTGTCGCTGAGGAGAAGGATCAACGAGACTACGCGATCTGCACCTTCGTCGATGATTCGGATACCGTGCGCGGATACTACTGTGTGGGCCGCACCCCGCTCACGGTGAGCACGTTCGACCTGTATTGGATTGCCGTCGACCCGCGCATGCACGGCCAGGGGATCGGCAAGCAGCTTCTTCAGCATTGCGAACAGTACGTGAAGGCGGTGGGCGGTACGCTGATTATTGCTGAGACGTCGTCGCAAGCCAAGTACGACAGCACACGAAGGTTCTACGAACATCAACATTACACCGAGGCATCGCGCATCAAGGGCTACTATTCCCCAGGGGATGACCTCGTCGTGTATACCAAAAACTTATAGGGAGGGCAACCGATCTGTATGGAACTCTGGCAAGAGATGTTGCGGCAGAGTGTGGATAGCGCGAAAGACCTTGTCGATCGATTCGGGTTCGATGCCGCGCTGGCTGAGAAACTGAACAAGCTCTTCCACATCCGGATCAATCCGTACTACCTCAGCCTGATTCGATACCCCGGAGATCCGATCTGGCTGCAGTGCATTCCCGATTCCCTGGAACTTGAAGACCGCAATGCGCCCGAAGATCCTCTGAATGAAGATGCACACAGCCCGGTCCCCAGCATCACCCACCGATATCCAGATCGTGTGCTCTTTCTTGTCACCAGTCAATGCTCTATGTACTGCCGCTTCTGTACGCGAAAGCGGAAGGTGAGTGATTCAACCAAGATCAACTCGAAATGGATACAGGACGGTATCGACTATATCGCGGCCCATCCGGAGGTGCGCGACGTCATCCTCTCCGGGGGCGACCCGCTGATGGTGACAGATTATGTCCTGGAACGCATCCTGTCCCGGCTTCGGGAGATTCCGCACGTTGAAATTATCCGGCTTGGAACGAAAATGCCATGTGTGCTTCCACAGCGCGTTACGCCGAAGCTGTGCCGCATGCTGAAGAAGTATCATCCTATCTACGTGAATACTCATTTCAATCATCCGTGGGAATGCACACCGGAAGCCGATAGAGCCTGCGCGATGCTCGCCGATGCGGGATGTCCGGTCGGCAATCAGGCGGTGTTGATGAAAGGGGTCAACGATGACTCCGAGGTGATGCTTGAGCTTCACCGAAAGCTCCTGAAGATGCGCGTGCGGCCGTACTATATCTACCAGGCTGACCTCACGAAAGGCACCAACCATTTCCGGACGCCGGTGCGCAAGGGCTTGGAGATCATGGATAAACTCCGGGGTCACACCTCCGGGCTTGCAGTGCCATATTATGTAATTGATGCACCGGGGGGCGGTGGAAAAATCCCAATCTTACCGCAGTACGTCCTCGCCCGGAGTGGGAAGGACATTCTCCTCCGTAATTACAAATACGAAATCTACACATACCCGGACGTCGAGGAAGGGCAACCGGAACCGCAGCATGTGGTTGAGACCAAATACCGCCGTCGTCGACGCAGCACGGAAAAGCAGCCCATTGCCAAAAAGCCAACGCCTCGGGAACTGGAACCGGTCGGCAAGTAGCACACACTGGTTGCGATTGAATGAGCCCGCGAGTTTCATCTGCGGGCTTTTTTCATTATATAAAGAACGTTTCATTCGCCAACGGACCGCACGCAACCAGATCTGAGAGTATCCATCAGGAGGAAAAGCCATGTCGATCCAGGAAAAAATCAAATTGATCCAGGAAGCACTATGTGAGGAACGGTTGGAGGGTTGGCTTCTGTACGATTTCCGAGGCTCGAACGTGTTCGCCGGTCGCATCCTCGATCTTCCTTCACACATCATGCAGACGAGACGATACTTCTACTTCATACCCGCACAAGGATTACCGAGAAAACTCGTTCATAACATCGAGCAGTTCAACCTCGACAGCCTACCGGGCGACAAATCCATGTACGTCAGCTGGCAGTCGCTGGAGGAGGGATTGCGGACGCTCCTTGCGGGCACGAAGCGGGTGGCAATGGAGTACTCGCCGCGTAACGCGATTCCATATGTTTCGAAGGTCGACGCAGGGACTCTCGAGCTCGTCCGCAGTCTGGGAGTGGAAGTCGTCTCATCAGCCAATCTGGTGCAGCGGTTCGAGGCGTGCTGGGATGATGAACAGGCCCGGGACAATTTCGAAACGGCGAACCATCTGCGCGCAATTGTCGATCTCTCCTTCGGGTTCATCAAACAACGTATCATCGCGAATTCGTCCCTCACCGAGTACGACGTCCAACGGTTCATGCTGGCCGAGTTCAAGAAACGCGGGCTCAAGACCGAGAGCGATCCGAACTGTTCCGTGAACGCGAACAGTGCAAACCCGCATTATGAACCGACGAAGGAGATCCACAGCCCGCTGAAGAAGGGGGATTTCGTGCTTCTCGACCTCTGGGCGAAAAAAGACAAGCCGCGTTCCGTCTACGCGGATATCACATGGACGGGCCTGATCGGCGCGAGCGTGCCAGAGGAATACACAAAGATCTTTGATGTCGTCAAGGGATCCCGCGACGCAGCGCTGAAGTTTGTCCAGGACTCCTTCAAGGCCGGCAAGCAAATCTGCGGCTTCCAGGTCGATGATGCAGCGCGTAGTCACATGAAAGTGAAAGGATACGCAGATTACTTTGTCCATCGTACCGGCCACTCCATCGGCGAGGAGATCCATGGCAACGGTGCGAACATCGACAACCTCGAGACACGAGACGAGCGAAGGATCATCCCCCGGACGTCATTTTCCATCGAGCCCGGAATCTACCTGCCGGGGAAATTTGGCGTCCGCAGCGAGATTGATGTCTACATTTCCCCAACACAGGAGGTGGTCGTAACCGGTCTGCCGATACAGGAAGCGATTATCCCGATACTCACATGACAAGGCGAAGGAGATAGCGATGTCACTCTACAAGGAATTCAAGACCTTTGCGATGCGGGGCAATGTTGTCGATCTTGCCGTAGGCTTCATCATGGGTGCTGCATTCGGAAAGATCGTCACATCACTGGTCAACGACGTGATCATGCCCCCCGTCGGCGTGCTTCTCGGCGGGGTCGATTTCAGCGGCCTGATGCTCACAATCAAATCCGGTGCCGAGGGTACAAAGGCGGTTACTCTCAACTACGGAGTTTTCATCAATACCGTTATCGACTTTCTCATCGTAGCTTCGGCTGTTTTCCTGCTTGTCCGCGTGGTCAACGCGCTCAAGAGAAAGGAAGAAGCTGCGCCCGCAGCGCCGACACAACGTGATTGCCCGGAATGCCTGATGCCGATTCCGATCAATGCCAAACGGTGCGGGACTGTACGGCAGTGTTGAAATAGTACTCTTCCATCACATATCGTCGAACATCAAGGAGAATCGCATGAGGGCTCTTCTAGGTCTGGCATTCATACTCTGTACCTCATCATCATTCGCATTTCAAAGCCCGGAACCGGACTCTCTAGAACCCCTGGAAGCACAGCGTCGTCGGCGCGTTGACCTTCACCCAGGTATCGTACACCGACTGGGCGCAGGGTGGACAGAATGCGCTCGCTTACACCGTCACGCTTAATGGGAAGACGGACCGCAGTGACGGGATGACCGACTGGTCAAACACGTACAAGTTTGCCTTTGGGCAGACCCGTTTGGGGGATCAGGGGCTGAGAAAAACCGATGATAAGATCGATCTCCAAACGGTTTTCACGTACAAGCTCGGCACGCACGTCAATCCCTACGTCTCTGCAACAGTCAAAACGCAATTCGCTGAGGGATTGAAGCACGATAAGGAAGGGCGTGGTACGATCGTTTCGAAATTCTTCGATCCGGCTTACCTCACACAAGCCGCTGGCATCGGCTATCAGCCGATCCCGGAGCTGAAGACGCGTCTTGGAGCTGCGATCCGCGAGATCGTGACATCAGCCTACACGGTCTATAGTGATGATCCAGCGACCGCGGCGATCGAGAAAACAAAGGTGGACGGCGGCTTTGAATGGGTGACCGAGCTCGCGTGGAAACTCGAGGAGAATATTCTCTTCTCCTCCAAGCTCGAGGTCTTTTCGCCCGTCAGGCATATCGAAAATGTTGTCATCCAGGGCGACAATACCCTTGCCGTCAAGGTCAGCAAATACATCGTCATTAATCTCAACGTTCAGTTCATCAATGACAAGGTTGTCACGCCGAGAACTCAAGTCAAAGAGACGCTTGCCTTCGGCTTGAGCTATGCCTTGCTGTAAGGATTGTTCACGAGAAGTATGACCCAGGCGGGAGCTTTGTGGGCCAGGGGACGAGATCCGCCACTCACTTCTGGATGCGAAGCAAGTTGATGATCCCGAGGACGAGGAAAATGATATTGGCGAGCCAGGCGGTGAAGAGCGGATTGAGGTCCCCGTTGTAGCCGAAGACGTTGCTCGTCTTCATGAAGGCGAGATAGATAAAGGTCACGGCGACGCAAATGCCGAACTCCAGTGCGACGCCGCTGCGGCGCTTCACGGAGGCGAATGGAACCCCAAACAGGACAACGATCACGCTGGCGAATGGGAATGCAATCTTGCTGTGAAAATCCACCATCCAGCGTGAAACATCCTGGCCGGCAGCCCGTTGATTCTCGATGAATTGCTTGAGCTCAGGGTAGTCCATTTCGTCGGGCTTCCGTTGTTTCTTTTCAATGTCGTCGGGCGTGACGCTGAGCTTGCCGATGGGCAGGCGCTCAAACGTCCTGATCCGCTGCTCCTGACCGCTGAACTCGCGCGCCGTCCCCCTCACGAGTACCCACCCTTCCTCTCCTCCATCTCGATGCATGGACACTCTTGCCATCCATTCCATCTGCCACGCATCGTACCGCCGCTGGAGAACCGTGAGGTTGGAGTCAGCGAACTCCTGGATGCTGACCCGGTTCGAGAGCTTTGCATGGCTGTCGTAGTAGTTCATCGAGATGAGGCGCGTACGCCCTTCCTGGAAGAAGATATCATACCGGGTGAATCCGGCCTGCGACCGGTTCAGATGCGCCCGCTCGATCGCGAACTTCTTCTGGTTTGCGTATGGGACAATCCACCCGCTGAAGTAGATCGAAAATCCGCTCACGACAAATGAAACGACGATGAAAGGAACGAGGAGCCGGTAGAGGCTCACCCCGCTCGATTTCATCGCCGCAAGCTCGTTTTGATTGGAGAGCCTGCCGACCACGAAGAGGGAGCCGAGCAGCATGGCGACCGGCGTCATGAGCTTGATAATCTCCGGCGTGAACGTCAGATAGTACTGTAGGATGGTTTGAAGGGGAGCGTTCGCGTCGATGAAGTCATCGAGTTTCTCCATCATGTCAATCACAACGAAGATCAGCACGAAGGTCATCAGACCGAAGAGGAAGCTGATCAGAAACTGCCGGACGATGTAGCGGTCAAAGATCGTCACGGGTTCGGTTCCTCCTCTGCGCGCCACTGCTTGGGGACGAACTTCAGAATCGTTGACCAGTTGAACGTCAAGCTCTCGCGGGCAGTTCTGAACGTGAGATAGAGTCCCAGCAGCCCGATGATGATGTTGGCGGACCACATGCCGAACCATGGCTGGATCAACGCGCGGTCAGCCAGCTTCTCACCACCGATAAGACAAGCCCAGTAGAGAAGGAAAAAACCCAAACTCAGGCTTGCCGCCACGCCAAACGTACCCCTGCGCGCAATGATGCCGAGAGGAGCGCCAATCAGGACAAAGACCACGCAGGCAAACGGAATCGAATACTTCTTGTGGATCTCAACCGAGTATTCGCGGATTTGCCGGCCGTAATACTCCGTGCGCGTATGTTCACCGTCGATGACGTTCTTGAGAACCGCCGCGCGCATAAGGGCCGCAAAGGGCGGATCCGCGCCCGGTTGAGGAACGACGAGGGGCGGTCTCGCGCCGGCAAAGACGCCATCGAGATCCTGCCGCATCACCTGGGCGATTCGTGCGCGGGATTCGTTCTGAAGTCCACGTAGACTGTCGACGATGGCAGCCATTGCCTGGGCACTGAGCTCGCGATCGCCGCGGGAAAAAGCACTTTCCTGTGATCGTTGAAACTCAAATCCTTCCGCGTCCATGGCGATCCGGTGTTTCTGAAACCGGATTTTGCGGTACCGGCTCAGATCCCTGTTGTTGATCTCATGGATCTCGCCATCATACAAGTCCATGATGAGCTTCTGGTAATCCGGTGAGAACGAGATCGTTCCACGTGCAGCCGTGACGGTGGTAGTTACCGCATTGTTCGTGTAGTCAAAAATCGTAACCCCTTCAAGGTCGTTGGATTGTTCGAACGTCTTTCGGACCAGAATACTGTATCCTCTGATCTCCTGGGAGAAGAGGCCGGGCACCAGCGAGAAGGTGGGCTTCTTCCGATAGATGTCTGTCAGCAGTATCTTCGCCCGGTGGTTTGTATCCGGAAGGACATGGTTGTTGAACAGGATGAGCAAGTAACAGAGGAGGAGGGACGAAATCAGGACCGGAGCGATCATTCGGTAGAGACTCACCCCGCTGGCGCGCATCGCGGTGATCTCGTTTGCCGAGGAGAGGTTGCCGAAGGCCATGAGGGTGGCGACGAGCACAGCCATAGGGACAGCGAGTACCACCATCCAGGCAAGATTCATGACGATCAGCTCGGCAATCACTGCCGCACCGAGCCCCTTCCCGGCGAGTTGATCGAGTTTCTGCATGATGAACTGCAGGAGAAAGATGAAGATCAGCACGGACGCGGAGAAAAGGAAGGGAGTTCCGTGCCGATACAGGATATGTCGCCAGATGATCATGACTCACGAAAATATACTGAGAATGTCCGCTGTTTACAAGAGAGCAGCAGCGTGGCTGTGATCAAGCGCAGAAAGTGATAGATAGGTCGGACATGTTGGAATCACTTGAGTTCACCCGACGGTAACGGGTCTGGTTGCTTTGAGCACCGGCATTCTGTATCTTAACAATCGCGAACCCTGGATTCACGTCTCGAGACGAGAGCTGTCCGCATGGCCGACAAGGAAATCGCGAAGTTGCGAAAAGAGTACTCTCTCGAAACGCTCGACGAATCCCTCGTCGATCCCCATCCCGTGGTCCAGTTTGACCGGTGGTTTCGGGAGAGCGTGGACGCCCAGGTGCCGGAGCCGAACGCGATGGTCCTGGCAACAAGCGGACAGGGTGGTTACCCGTCTGCTCGGATCGTGTTGATGAAAGGATTTGACGAGGGTGGATTCACTTTTTTTGCGAACTACGAGAGCCGCAAAGGATCCGAATTGCAGACCAATCCTCACGCGGCTTTGCTTTTCTATTGGGCAGAACTGGAACGTCAGGTTCGAATTGAGGGAGAAGTCGAGAAGGTGACGCGGGAAGAGTCTGAGGAATACTTCCGCACGCGCCCGGTGGAAAGCCAGCTCGGAGCATGGGCTTCGAACCAGAGCTCGGTCCTATCCAGCCGTGGCGCATTGGAGGCTAAGCTTGGGGAGCTCCGGGCTCGCTACGTCGACAGGAGCATTCCTGTTCCGCCATTTTGGGGCGGCTATCGACTCCGTCCGCAGACGTTTGAATTCTGGCAAGGCCGGCCGAATCGTCTTCACGACCGGCTACGGTACCGACGAAGCGGCACGATCTGGCTCATCGAGCGCCTTTCACCTTGAACAGCGTAACTGGCTTCGTGAGCTTGACCGCCAATCGACACTGACGACCAGCTTTTTGTGCTATGCACTCTGAATCGGGGGAAGAACCGATGGAATTGCTAGAAATTGCCCGAATCATTCTCCTCATTCTGGCGATAATCGCATTCTTTTATCTCGCCAGACGCCTCAAGGGGATCTTGTTGCCGGCGCTCATCCTGATTGGTACAGGGTTTGGTCTGATCATGCTTGATCTGATCCTGCGCTCAATCTTCGGCGGCGGCTTCCTATTCGAGAGCCTGAGCAGACAGGCGCCCCCTTTCATCGGCACGACGGTCAGCTTCATCGGACAAATCGCGGGCATTATCTTGCTCTTGCTCGGTTTCTACCATGTCAATCGCGTCGTCGTCGACATAACAGAACGGCAGAGGATGGAGGACGAACGACGAATTATGAGTGAGGCTCTGGCTGAAAGCGAGCGGCGGTATCGCCGGTTCTTTGAGGAGGATCTTTCAGGGAACTTCATCTCGACGCCGGAGGGAAGAATTCTGGCGTGCAATCCCTCCTTCGCGAGGATCTTTGGCTATGATTCGCCGGCGGAGATTCAGGGACTGAGCGTCAGCGCATTCCATGAAAGCCCAAAGGAGCGAATGACGCTTCTGGAGCTGTTGAAGCAGAAGCGAAGGCTTATCAACTACAAACAGAAGGGACACAGTAAGGACGGCAGACCCGTTTACATCACCTCAAACATCCATGGAGAATTCAACGAGGTTGACGAACTCGTTCAGATTCAGGGATATGTCGTTGACGAGACCGAGCGCGTCAGGGCAGAGCAGTCACTGCGGGAGAGCACGGAGCAGCTCCGAAAGGTGTTCGAGGAGGGTCCGGTTGGGATGATTGTATTCAATCTCAACTGGGAGGTAATCCGGGCGAACGGGGCATTCTGCCACATGGTGGGATATTCTGAAGAGGATCTCAGGGCACTTGCGCTTCGGGGGCTGACGCATCCAGACGATGTGGAAATGGACGAAGCCCACGTGCGAAAGCTCCTGAGCGGTGAGATTCCGAGCTATCGTTCGGAAAAGCGCTACATCACCAAGTCGGGCGATGTCATCTGGGGTCTGGTGACGACGTCCGTTGTTCATGAAAGCGATGGTACCCCCCTCTACGGAGTTGGAATCATCGAGGATATCACGGCACGAAAGAAGGGGGAACAGGAGCTCGAGCAATCGCTCTCGCTGCTTCGTGCCACTCTTGAGTCGACCGCCGACGGCATTCTGGTGGTCAACGACCGGGGGCGGATCGTCGTCCACAACCAGAAGTTCGTTGACATGTGGGGCATTCCAGAGTCAGAGCTTGCCCGCGGTGACGACCGCCACGTACTCTCCGCGGTGTTGGAGCGGCTGGAAGATCCGGATGGCTTCGTACAAACCCTCAACGACCTCTACGCCCAGCCCGAGGCAGAAGTCTTCGACTCGATCCGATTCAAGGACGGCAGAGTGTACGAGCGATACTCCAAGCCACAGAGAATTAGCGGAAAGATTGTTGGACGCGTCTTGAGCTTACGGGATGTCTCGGGGCGAGAGCAGGCGGAAGAGCGGCTGAGACAGTCGGAGGAAAAGTACCGGACTCTCTTCGAGGAATCGAAGGACGCCGTCTTCTTCAGCACGCCTGACGGGCGGTTCGTGGATATCAACCAGGCCGGGGTCGAGCTCTTTGGCTATCCGACGAAGGCCGACCTTCTGAAGGTCGATATCGGTCGGGACCTCTACGTTGATGCCGCCGATCGGGCAAAAGCACATGGGCTTCTTGCGAAGTATGGATTCCTGAAGGATCATGAGGCCATCGTCAGGAGATTGGATGGCAGGAAGGTGATCCTCCTTGAGACCACAACTGCTGTCCGCGACGCACAAGGGAATATTATCGCGTACCGTGGAATCCTCCGCGATGTCACCGAGCAGAGGCGTCTCGAATCGCAACTTCTTCAGGCGCAGAAAATGGAGAGCATCGGGACGCTGGCAGGGGGCATCGCTCATGACTTTAACAACGTTCTTGCCATCATCCTCGGCTACGCGGCGAAGCTCGAACATCCGGCAAAGAACCGAGAGGATTCCGCACACTACGTCGAATCGATCAAGAAGGCGGCCAGCCGTGGCACCGGTCTGATCCGCCAACTCCTGACTTTTGCCCGCAGAACAAGTGGCACAGGGGAGACCGTGAAGGTGAATGACACCGTGTTCGAGCTCTCCAAACTGCTGGCGGAGACATTCCCAAAAACGATCAAGGTCGAGGTGGAACTCGACAGGGACGTGCCGACTGTCCTTGCTGATCCAACGCAGTTCCAGCAGGCTGTTCTCAATCTGTGCCTGAACGCTCGTGATGCGATCGGGGAGCGTGCGAGGCGCGATGATAAAACAGGCATCCTGAGAATCACGACGGAGGCCATCTCTGGTGAGGAACTGAAGAAACGATTTCCAAAGGCAGAAGATCGGCAGTACGTAGGCATCTCGGTGATTGACACCGGCATCGGCATGGACGAGGTGACAAAGACCAGAATGTTTGAACCGTTCTTCACCACAAAGGCCGCGGGGAAGGGAACCGGACTAGGGCTTGCTGTGGTGTACGGCGTGGTGAAGGCTATGCGTGGATTCATTGACGTCGAGAGCGCGCGAGGCAGCGGGACATTGGTCCGGTTGTTTCTACCGGCTGGAGCGGCCGCAGAAGAAATCCCTGTTGCTCTACCGGACCTGGCAGCGCCGGTGGGACGTGGCGAGACGGTTCTCCTCGTGGAAGATGAGGAGATGTTGCTTGATCTTCTTCAGACGCTGCTTGAAGAACACGGATACAACATTTTGGTTGCCCGCGATGGGGAGGAAGCGATCGACGTCTATACAGCTCATCAGCACGCAATCAGTGTCGTTCTCTCTGACATGGGGCTACCGAAACTCGGAGGTTGGGAAGTGTTCCAGCGCTTGCGAAAACTCAATCGAAGCGTGAAATGCATTCTCGCAAGCGGTTTCTTTGACCCGGACCTAAAGGCGGAGATGATTAGCGAGGGAGCAAAGGATTTTGTCGAGAAGCCGTACATCCCCAACCTGATTCTCTCTCGTATTCGCGACGTCATCGACCGGTCAGGTGCCTGATGCTTGAATCTCCCGCGCTCCTCGTTTCATTCTTCTCGGGGCCACCACGGATCCCCGTCTGCCGAGCGAGTCAACAAACCGGCGGGCAGGATTCCGTGACCGCTTCCGAGCAGTGAAATCGCTTCAAAGGTGTGCCTGCTCCGAACTTGTGGGGGCGTGACAGACACGCTCACGGAAACGCCGCGGAAACAGGGGTAGTGGGCTATTTTGATTGTTCTCTCCGCGTCAATTCTTCGCTTTTCTCACGCCAAACGGGAACCATTTCCCCTTAGATAAAATACCGACCTTACGGTATTGACTAGTTCGCGAAATCTCCGAATGTTTGAGGCATCCACAAACAAAGGAGGATTATATGGCTGACCAAACCGTCCGCATTGAACCCGATTCAAGAGAGCGAGTTGCGTTCGATCTAATGAAAACAATCTCTCAAGAGGAGGCGGGCGCTAAGGATAGAAAGTATTTCTTTATCCTTTACCGCCAGTGTTACAAAGCTACTCACGGTTTCCTTGTAAAACCCACCCTTGAAACCGATGAGCGAGAGAAATAATATGATCCGCGCGCCTGTTTGCCGCTAAAACACATTGCACCGCGAGCCTCAAACACTCAAGACGAAATTCGGCCTCTTTTTCGGGGGAGAATTGGGAACTCTTGTGCCTTTCCATAGTGTGAAAGATAGCCTCCCTTAAGGAGCAAAGCAACAGAAACGGCAATACACGTTAGGCCACCTTTGCCAGATCATGGTTCAGCAAGTCGCTCCATTCCCAAATGCGGCGCGTGACATTTGCTTCCATCGCAGGCGTAACTCTCAACGTCTGATGAATCCGCATAAAGTTGTAATGGAAGAAATGCAGCGCAACCGCACACTCCAAGTTGTGCAGCTTCTTTGAGAACGCATTGGTGAGCCGGGTAAATCGCCTCATCTGCATGCGCATTGTGAGGTTTTGCCGTTCAATGTAGCTCGTCGAAATGTAGGCTCTTTTTGGTTCCCCAATCAACGGCCTGATCGTAATGCGTATTATGCTGGCCGGGCCATATCGTCTCTCAGCATCCGGCTCCTCTGCATACTCTTTGTGAATCTGCGCGTAGTCAACATCCTCACCAAACACGGTATCAACCGCGTTGAAGTACGGGGCGAATGAATCAGTGGTAAGCTGAAACCGTGTGCTGATTCTGTACTGCAATTCCTTCATAAACGAGTGCGCCAGTTTGTAGTTTCTCTTGCCAACGATGAAGGCACAAACGAGTTTCGTCTCTGCATCCATCGCCACAAAAACGTATTGATCGCCAAACTCTAGACTCTCACCCTCTTTCACTTGCTTCTGCTTCTTGCCCACGTACGTCCAGATTTCATCAACCTGAACGCGACGCGTGTGAAGGTTCACTAATTGACCGTTCAGGATTTCACGCGCTTGTTCCCCGACCCCAACAAGTAACCGCATAACAGTTTTCTTGTTCACACCTGTCATTCTCACGGTACTGCGGATTGAGTTACCTTCAACGAGGGAGTTGAGAACGACGATTTTCTTTTCGGGGGATAAGGTGTTCATTGCAGTGCTCCATATTTAACTTGATTTTGCGCCTGCAATGAACTATATTTGATGCGGGTCATTCGCTTGTTCACGCAGGCGAGTGATTTAGGGCTTACCGGGTGTTCGCGCACCCGATAGGCCCGCTTAAATAGCGGGCGGTGCTATATTATAGCACGGGCGCGAATTACGAAGCCTTCAAAGGGCTTCGCGAAACCGCCCCAAGAAATCTGCATAGGCTCACCTCCCTTCATTACGGAGGAATAAAGCCCCCGCTCTTGTTTGTGATAAACCGCAATCCGCCTGGCAGGGCTACCAGATTGCGGTTTTTTATTGCTCTTCATGGAGTTTCTTCCACATTTCAAACCACGTGGCAAAATACGATGCTTCTTTTTCGGTAAGATCTCGTGGAATCAAGATATACCTCTCTCCCGCGAGAGGAATCTTCAACATATTCTCTACATCACCGACAACAGTTCGTCGGTGAACGACACTCTGAGGCGGTTCCCCCTTCAAAACTTCATCAATCGCTTGCTCCGCGGTAATTCCGGGGGTTTCAATAATGCGCGCGATCCTACTTCTCGACGCTTCAACGGAATCTTTTACAAACTTGAGCCATGCGCCCATCGGCTTATCTGACACTTCGTGTTCTCTGCTGAGAAGATTCCTCAACAGTGGTTCATCGGGAAGGTGACCACCGGGATATCGCTCCAACATTTCCTTGAGCAGTGGGATGCTTTTAATGCTTTCGATCTTTGCTTCGTGTCCCTCTTCCTCAGACACGGGAGCAACGATCCTAAGGGCCAGTGGGGTTAGCGTCAATACCCCGTTCCCCACCGTGGCCAGCCTAAATGCTTGCATGGCCAGCAACCTTTTGGCGAAATAACTGCTCCTCCGCCTACAATCAAGAATATCAGGCAACAAATCAACGTTTACAGATTTCCCAAAACTTCGATAAATTTTGTCTGCTATATCGAAGGCTTTGTCTGCCGCCAACTGAGGGGGCCATTTATCAACTTTCTTAGCCATAATCTGCTCCTTTCTGATCACAACACAATATACACTGAGCCAACTCAAAAGTCAAGAGGAAAAGACAAAAAGTGTCTAGAGATTTGTCGGCATTTGTTCTAAGGCTAACTCGTTGTATAATAAGGTCTTATGAAACGCAGATCGCGAGGCTGCGGCCTGGGTGTTCGAATATGTCGGGTATGTCGCAAGCAAGCGGGAGAGCATCTGGTTCCACTGTTGTTTTTTTTGTTGCATGTCGTTTTGAAATTCCGTACAATAAAAATGCCCTCGGTAGGTCAATCTACCGGGGGCAATCTCGCAGTCCCACCTGTGATTCAATTCACGGCTTGCATCGTGGGGGACTCTAACGGCGGGGGCTAATATAGCGCCCTAAAGAGTCAGATGCAAGAGATTTTTCACGTTTTTCCGAAGGGGTATTTCAATGGCAGTTTCGGAAGAAACCCGCAGGGCGCTTTACAGGCGTGCAGGTGGTCAGTGCGAATGTACAATGGGCGTTTGCAGTCACCACGTCGCAGGTAAGCGTTGTCCGCACATGCTGGGGTCGGGTTGGGAAGCACATCACAAGACCTCGGTGGCGGCTGGTGGCTCAGACGCATTGAGCAACTTAACCGCAATGTGCGCGACATGCCACAAGAATACTTACTCATACGGCAGATCGTAGGCCGTTGTATTCACGAGCAAGATGTTCGATCGCTCGAATTGTGGCAGCCATCATTCGGGGGCGAACGATAAGTTCGCCCCTGATTGTTCCCGAAGCTGTCAGCTGAATAGATAGCTGCGCCGCATCACCCACAAGGCGCGCAAGGGCAACCCCGAAGAAACCGCAGAGAAAACGAGACAGTTCCATCCACTCATTGTCCCAGTAGGAGCCGTATTTGAAACATACCCAGGCTGGCGGCCCCTCGCAACTTTCGAGTGTTTGCAACTTTCGAAAAAGACTGAGCGCCGATACCAGTTCGGAAACACCTTCATCCACCGGCGCGTTTACTTTTGTCCATTTTTGTTTGTGCAACTTACTCATTCTCTTCAACAAGCTGCAACTCGTTTACGCAAACAAACACCGCATGCCCATTGGGCACAGTCTTGCCGTTGTGCGGATAGCGCACCACAATAAACCTCTCCCTTTTAGCAATGTGCCGAGCCTTCGGATTCTCTGAAATCTTCAAAAGGTAATACCTATCCGAGCCGTCTAATGACTTGGCAAACTGAATTGCCTCTGGCTTAGACAGAGAAACACTAATAGCCCACATTAGTTCTTTCTTTTCCATATCATGACCCAAAATCGGCGGGCGGGAACCGAGCCGAGGTTGTGAGGTAACTGCGCGTTGCTTTGTACGGCGTTGCAGACCTCCGTAGCATCTCGCGACCGCCCGCCTTCCTCTCCTTTTCAAAATAGCCCACTACCGAAACAGGCTCTGACTTGATATTCATTTTCCTTTTTGCTAAGTTTTCGCATCAACAAAGACCGGACCCCTTATCAGGTGTTGGAGATCTATCGATCAATTCGCTACCGCAGCAGGGTGCTGATATCTTGAAGTGTGTTGTTTCGTGATTGTGTTAGGTATAGGTTC
>Ga0194112_10005260_pt1 | contig 17437 bp, 16 predicted proteins | sample TA2MahC400mmetaG_FD_146191 | JGI IMG/M metagenome (GOLD analysis project Ga0194112, IMG submission 146191) | Freshwater microbial communities from Lake Tanganyika, Tanzania - TA2015016 Mahale Deep Cast 400m | ecosystem: Environmental > Aquatic > Freshwater > Lake | place: Tanzania: Lake... | reverse complement strand
AAATTTGACCAGCCCGATCGCCTCGACCTCCTTCATAGGGTATTGAGTCATCACCTCACCGTTCTGTCCCCGATAGAGCGGGAGGTATTCCATCAACGACTTGTTCGAGATGACCACTCCTGCGGCATGGGTGGAGGCATGGCGGGTCAACCCTTCAAGGGATTTTGCAATATTAAACAGAGACTCTACCTTTGGATCTCTCTTGATCAATTCACTCAATTTCGGCTCTTGATCCAGGGCCTGATCAAGGGTGATGTTTAAGGGCATATTTGGGATGAGTTTAGCGATTCGATCCACCTCAGCATAGGAGATGCCCATCACTCGCCCGACATCCCGAATGACCGCCCTCGCTTGCATCTTACCAAAGGTGATAATTTGAGCCACATTTTCATTTCCATATTTATCCATCACATATTGGATCACATCATTCCGCCCCTCCATACAGAAATCGACATCTACATCTGGCATGCTCGTCTTTCTACCCGGATTTAAAAATCTTTCAAAAATCAAATCGTATTCAATCGGATCCAAATCTGTGATGTTGAGGGCATAGGCGACCAAACTTCCAGCGGCTGAACCCCTTCCAGGCCCGACTGGAATTCTCCTCTCCTTTGCAAAATTGATAAAATCGGCCACAATTAAAAAATATCCCGAATAGCCCATCGACTTAATAATCTTCAGCTCCTCTTCAAGTCGGGTCCGATATCTTGAGGATCGTTCTTTAAAACCCTCCTCATTCTGATAGGGCGCGAACCTCCTCTCTAAACCTTCTCGGGCAAGCCTTTCCAAATGGGTGTCCAAAGATTCCCCTGGGGGGACAGAAACCCTGGGGATGTGTTTCTCATCAAACTTCAATTCCAGGTTACACTGTTCTGCGATCTCAAGCGTATTGGCGATCGCCCCCGGATGGTTTTTAAAAAGATCCGTCATTTCCTGGGGGGACCTGAAATAAAATTCGTCCGAAGAAAATCTCATCCGGTCACTATCATTGAGGGTCTTTCCCATTTGAATACATAAGAGAACTTCATGAGCCTTGGCATCTCTTCGATGGAGGTAATGGCAGTCGTTTGTCGCAACGATGGGAAGGGAGAATTGATGTCCAATCTCCATCAATCGATCGTTCAATAATAACTGGTTTTCCACTCCATTATTTTGAATCTCAATATAAAATCGACGGCGATCAAATATCTTCTCATATTCCTCTGCAGCTCGGAGGGCTTTCTTCATCTCCCCGCGACTGGCATGGACAGCGATTTCACCTTTCAGACAGCCACTGAGGGCGATCAGCCCTTCGTTATATTTACTTAAGAGTTCCTTATCCACTCTGGGTTTATAATAAAACCCTTCGAGATATGCCTGGCTGACCAATTTAATAAGATTAAAATAGCCTACCCGATTCTTGACCAAAATGGTCAAATGATAAGCCCCCTCTCCTCCTTCCACCCCTTTTTTCTCAAATCGGCTTTCTGGGGCGACATAGATCTCACAACCCACGATCGGTTTGATCCCGTGCTTGATGGCCATCTGATAAAACTCAATCACTCCAAACATATTTCCATGATCGGTCAGCGCCAGGGCATCCATTCGATATTTTTTAGCCAAATCGAAGGCCTCTTCAAAACGAATCGCACCGTCTAGCAAGCTATATTGACTATGGAGATGAAGGTGAACAAAATTAGAATGTTCCATCGCAAACATCCAATTTCGTATCAATTTAGTGTTTTGAAAATTGTAAAAAATAAGACAAAAATGGTTATCATTCCTGCGGAAGCAGGAATCCAGGTCTAATTTTTTTATTCTGGATTCCCGTTTTCACGGGAATGACAGAAAAAGTAACCCCTCAAAAAGCATTTTTTCAAAGTGCTAAGGTGTTACAATTAATGACAAATTACCAAATGCCAAATTTGAACTTTGATATTTACCATTGTTTTATCTGCTTACTCCCATTCGATCGTGCTGGGTGGCTTAGAACTGATATCATAAACTACCCGATTCACCTTTTTGACTTCGTTGATGATCCGATTGGAGAGATTCCCTAAGATCTCGTAGGGGAGCCTGACCCAATCTGCCGTCATTCCGTCTTGGCTTTCGACAATCCTTAAAGCGATCACATTCTCATAAGTTCGAAGATCTCCCATCACCCCGACAGTCTTCACCGGAAGTAAAACAGCAAAGGACTGCCAGACCTGATCCAATAATCGACCATTCCTCATCTCCTCCATGACGATCTCATCGACCTCTCTTAAAATATTCAACCTCTCTTTGTTCACCTCGCCGATGATGCGAATGGCCAGCCCTGGGCCTGGGAAGGGCTGTCGTTTTATCATCTCCTCAGGAAGCCCCAATTCCTTCCCCAATTGTCTCACTTCATCTTTAAACAATTCCCGGAGGGGTTCCACTAACTTTAACCTCATCTTCGTGGGTAATCCTCCCACATTGTGATGGCTCTTGATCTTTGCTGAGGGTCCTCTCCAAGAGATGCTTTCGATGACATCAGGATATAGGGTTCCCTGGGCCAGATAGGTCACCTCCCCGATCTTTTTTGCCTCCCTTTCGAAAATAGCGATAAATTCTCTTCCTATTTTTTTTCTTTTCTCCTCCGGATCGACCACTCCTTTCAACCTCTTAATAAAGCGATCCTCCGCATCGACATAGATGAGAGGTATTTTAAAATGACGGCGGAATAAATTCACTACCTGGGTGATCTCGTCCTTCCTCAACAAACCATTATTTACAAAAATGCATTTTAAACGGTCCCCGACCACTTTATGAAGGATAAGGGCAACGACGGTCGAATCAACCCCTCCGCTTAGCGCGCAAATCACTTTCCCCGATCCAATCCTCTCCCTTAGGTCTGTGATCGTCTGCTTCAGAAAAGACCTTATCGTCCAAAGTTTAGAACAATTGCAAATATGAAATAGAAAATTTCTGATGAGGTCTAGCCCCCTCTGGGTATGGAGGACCTCTGGATGGAACTGAAGACCATAAATCTTTTTGCGTTTATTTTCAATCGCCGCGAAAGGGGTGTTATTTGAATGGGCGATGGCATTAAATTCTGAAGGTAATTTTCTGATCTGGTCTCCATGGCTCATCCATACTTCAAGTTGACTTCCTCTTCTACCGATTCCTTTAAATAATCCTCCGCTTTTATCCAGGGTCAGTTTCGCCTTACCATATTCCCTCTTTTCCGAATGGGCCACCTCTCCCCCCAATAAATCGCCTATTAACTGCATCCCGTAGCAAATCCCTAAGATAGGAATTCCCATCTCGAGGATTTCGGGATCGCACCGGGGAGCCCCCTTTTCATAGACGCTGGCAGGCCCTCCGGAGAAGATGATCCCCTTGGGGGATGGGGATTGAATCTTCTTTACCGAAATGTCAAAGGGATGAATTTCGCTATAAATTTGGCATTCCCTTACCCGCCTCGCAATCAGTTGGGTATATTGGGAACCGAAATCGAGGATGAGGATCTTATCAAAGACCGATGGCCCTTCCATTTTTACCCCGTACCCCGTAAAGCCCCGCACTTCCCCGGCCTCGCTCCACGAAGCGGGGCGGGCAGCACGGGATGCGGGGTTTACTTTCAGATCGTTGATGGAAATAAAAGTGGGAGACAGAAAACCTCTTTCTCCTCAATGCTTCAAAATATAGTTCCCATCTTTTAATTCATATTGATAAGAGACCCCTTGACGATAAAAGAGATCACCCTTTCGAAGGAGCTGGGCAGAGACCAATTCTTCAAGTTTCAGGGGATAGCTGCCCTTTTCGAGATAATAAATCTCTAAGGCAACCTTGATTCGCTCCAATTGGGCCTTGTATACAAAATGAGCGGGTATCTCTATATCGACACGTTCTATTCTGGAACCCCAGAGATCGAGTAAGAAACCGGGTTTAACATGGATAATGAGTTGAAAGAACAAAAATAAAAAACCTAAATAACAGGCAAAGGTCAGGATTTCTCTAAAATTGATCATCCCCACCTTCTTGATGAGGCTTGGGGTGCGGATACCCACAATTTCAATCAACCCCATTTCCATCAGGTTCAATAAGATTTCACTCGCATTGAATTTTCCCAATAGGCTCCGGTCGATGATCTCTTGAACCGTCCGCGCCCCATCGACTAAATTGTAAATCAATTCCTGTTCAGAAGCGAGCTTCTCTTTCAAATAGCTTTGCTGTGACAACACATCGATGGCTTTATCTTCAATCCCGATACTCTTTTTAAACACCAAGTGTGGTGAAAATATTTTCTTCTCGATCCCTGACCATTCATCCACCATTCGAAGAATATTCATAAGAACCTGGTCCGTACTAAGGGCAAATGGGATCTTTTCATAACTTTCAACCACTTTAAGGTCAAAGTGAAAGCTACCATCTTCCCACCAAAAAAGATCATAGATGGTCTCATAAACCTGGGTGGAGATCACTTTCAAGATATCTTCTTTTTTCAGCATTCCGAGTTCAACCAGAATCTCTCCTAAATATTTGGATGTCTCTTTTTGAATCTTTAACGTTCGCTCCAAATGTTCTTCCGTAATCAATTGGGCTTTCACTAATATTTCACCGATGAGGTCCTTCCTCCCCCGATAGTTCGAGTAGACGTGGACGATCATCCCATCTCTAAAATAGATCTCGACCAGGTTCTTCCCCCTACGAATTTTTAGAACTCCGGTTTTGAGTTGTTGGCCGATCAATTGGATAATCTCTGTAATGCTGAAATCTTTTAAAGTCCCTTGTAAAGCCATGGTTTCCCCTCTACGCTTTCAGTTCCAAAAGTATAAAAATTTTAACAATGTCCCTATCGAGAGGAGTTCTTCAACCGGAGATAGAGATTCCAATGATTTTTCATTCATTCCTTTGTCTCGAATCTCGGCTTTTGCTTGTAGGCCCGGCGAATGGAGAGGAGATAGAAAAGGATAAATAGACCTCCACAAAAGATGATACTCCATGCCGATATAAACGGTTGAGTGACAGGGGATATTAAAACCCCATTCCAATAGATAAATTTCAAAATAAAGATAAAAAATAGGAAGAGAAGGATAAGCCCTTTAAAAGGGTCCTCTCTCCAGAGATAGTCGAACCCGACGAAGAAGAGGGAGAGAAATTTTGCTGTGAAATGATTTTGTTTTTGAAATTCATGGGCTTGGATGGATTTCTTCTCCACGACCTTGGGATTAATTTTCTCTTTTTGAATAAAGACCCGATAGCAATTGGAGCAGACAAACTCCTGGTCCGAGGTTCCCAAATAGAATCGGTAGGTAGGGCTTCCACACTTAGGACATCGGGTCAAGAAACGCCTTGTTCGACTGTACCTGGACATCTCTATCAAAAACCCAAAGAATATGATGGGGACTAAAAAAGGTACCCCCGATGGAATCTTCTCAAACCAAGCCGTAAACAGACGGACTAAAACCCATTCCCTTCCTGTGAGTTGAGGCAGAAATCTTTCCCAGAGTCTTTGCGCAGTCAGAACCTCGTCAACGACCAGGCGATTCATGTTAGAAGATTCGATCATCGAATAGTAATCGACCAGTCCGGGATCCAACTGTCTTGCCCTTTGATATGTTCTGCCGGTTCTTTCTGAAAAAAAGGTCTCCTGAGAATAAGCCCGGTAAAGATTGAAATAATAAGCCCCCTTATTGCGATTTAGCTTAATTGCTTGTTGGTAGGAGGCGATGGCTTCTTGAGTCTTTTTCTGGGCTAAATAGACATTCCCCAAATTTGAAAAGGTCCCGCTGAAGGTAGGGTCATGATCAGCCGCCTTTCGATAAAATTCTTCTGCTGTGAGATAACGACCCTGCCTTTTCTCTATCAAACCAAGAGTGAAAAGAACTTCAGCGTCATCTGGGTGAATGGCCAACCATTGCCGCAAATTCTCTTCTGTCCCTCTATCCCAGTTCTCTTGGTTAGCCTTGTTAATTTCCAAGATGATATCCGAAGAGAACTCATTTAAGAAAGAGGAAGAGGACCGGAGTAATGAAGGGAGATAAGCCAAAATGATGAGAAAGACCACAATGAATTGTCTCTCCTTCTTCCCTACATAACCCCATAGTAAAATGTTCCAAAATAGGATGGCCCATAAGATATCCAAACGGAGAAAGAAAGGGACGAAGAGGAACAAGACCTTGATCCCAATAAATAAAAGACTCGACATCTTTTGGGTAAAATTTTTTCGAAGGTCATAAAAATAAAGAGGAAAGTATTTCACCATGACAACGATCCCAAAAACGATAAAGGCCATCAGTATCGCATTCGATAAGATATAAAAAATATTATAAAAGAAACTGAGGGAGCTTGGGTAATGATGGAATCGTGCCATTTGTCCTTTAAAAATTTCGGGAAGGATTTTATTGAGTTGAAATGGTGTTTGTTGCCAATGGGCTCGTGCTAATTCGAAATAAGGCTGTGGTAAGTCGGGTGATAATTGAATGGAATAGGTGGCTAACTCAATAGCTTGATCTGAGTTTCCATTCTTCCTGGCCTGTTTGGCCTCCCGGATCAGAAAAAGTGAGAGCACGGGGAGGTTTCTAATCCCTTTATCCAATTTCAACTGATAAAGTTGATCCAGTTCCTTCTTGCTAAGGGAAAACGCTCTTCTATCACCACTTCTAAATTTTAAAAACCCGATCTCTTTGGCGTCAAAAGACCGCTCCGTTAAAAGAGGAATGTCTATGGAGGAAACATCTTCAGATAAAGGAAGGTTCTCTTTCTCGGCCAAAATACCCAAATAATAGAGGAGAGAGAAGATAATAATGATTAAAATGAATACGGTTTTCTTCAAGACGGCTCTCTTAAAAATCCATCATTCCAATCGATAATTAGGGGCCTCTTTGGTGATGATTACATCGTGGACATGACTCTCTCTTAATCCCGATGAAGTGATCCGTATGAATTTTGCTTTCCCCTGCATTTCCTTGATATTTCTCGCACCCATGTAGCCCATGCCTGCCTTGAGACCACCGATGAGCTGTTGAATGCAAAAAGAAAGAGCTCCCCGGTAAGGAACCCTCCCCTCTATCCCTTCTGGAACCAATTTGGTCTCGCTCTCCACATCCTCTTGAAAGTATCGATCCTTGCTTCCTTCCTTCATCGCCTCCAAGGACCCCATCCCTCGATAAACTTTGTAGCTCCTCCCTTGATATAATACAATCTCTCCAGGGCTTTCATCGGCTCCTGCAAATAAATTTCCGATCATCACAGAATGGGCACCTGCTGCGATCGCCTTCGTAATGTCTCCAGAGAATTTAATTCCACCATCCGCAATGATCGGCACCTCATATTTCTTCGAAACCTCAGCCGCTTCTAATATCGCAGAGAGCTGGGGAACCCCCACTCCTGCAATGATCCGTGTAGTACAAATCGATCCAGGCCCGACCCCTACTTTCACTCCATCGACGCCTGCCTTGATCAGATCGAGCATTCCTTCCTTCGTTGCTATGTTTCCTCCGATCAGTTGGCAATTTGGAAAGTCCTTTTTGATGTCACGAACAGCCTCTAAGACATCCTTCGTATGGCCATGAGCTGTATCCATGACGAGGACGTCCAAACCTGTCTTGATGAGTGCCTCTGCCCTTGCCTCTCTATCCTTTCCAGGTCCGATCGCTGCCCCTACTCGAAGACGGCCGAGACGGTCTTTACAAGAATTAGGATATTTTCTCATCTTCTCAATGTCCTTGATGGTGATCAAACCCTTCAGATTATTATGCTCATCAACGACTAATAATTTCTCAATCCTGTTTTTATGGAGGATCTCCTTTGACTGTTCGAGGGTCGTCCCAACAGGCACAGTAATGAGATGATCTTTGGTCATCACGGTGGAGACTTTCTCATCCAGCCTCTTCTCAAACCTCAAGTCTCTGTTTGTTAAAATGCCAACCAATTTCCCCTCTTTCGTAATGGGAACGCCTGAAATACGATACTTCTTCATGATCTCCAAAGCTTCATAAATTTTTTGATCCGGATGCATCGTAATGGGATTTAGGATCATTCCGCTTTCCGATTTTTTTACCTTATCCACTTCTAAGGTCTGGTCTGCAATAGATAGGTTTCGATGAATGATCCCAATTCCTCCCTCTTGGGCCATGGCGATGGCGGTCCTTGATTCTGTGACCGTGTCCATGGCGGCACTGACTAAAGGAATATTCAAACGGATCTCCTTGGTCAACGGAGTGCTGATGTCCACCTCTTTGGGCAACACCTCTGAAAATCCGGGGACGAGCAGCACATCATCAAAGGTGAGATATTCAGAAATATCATTTTGGTGAGTTCCCATCGTTTCCCTCTCTTCTATTCAAATAATTTAATTCGTATATCAAACGTATCTTTGTTTGTCAATATATCCGAATCATTCATTAGGTGCCTTTCTTCCCACAACTTTTCCTCCAAGGCAGAGAAAAATTTCTCAAGGCTTTCAGGTCGAAGGGCAGAAATGGAGACTCCACCATATTTTTGGCAAATGATCCTCACCGCTTCTTGATTTAACTTATCTTCTTTATTAAAAACCAGTAACTTCGGTACATGGTCCAGTTCCAATTCAATTATGATTTTCTTAACCGCTTCAATATGTTCTTGAAAATAGGGACTGCTGATATCTATGAGATGGATCAATAAATCTGATTCTCGCAACTCATCAAATGTCGGACGAAATGCCCCCATCAGATCTTTGGGCAGATCTTTAATAAATCCAACTGTGTCTGTGATAACGACTTCGTGGATTTTTTTACCTGTGGATAGACCCATATGAAATCTCAATCTCTTCGTGGCCGTATCCAAAGTGGCAAACAACTTGTCCTCAATACTAAATTGACTTTTTGTTAAAAGGTTGAAAAGGGTCGATTTACCAGCATTCGTATATCCTATAATCGAAACGACTGGGATACCTGTTTTTTTCCGTCGAGCCCTTCTCTGCTCTCTTCTCTTACCTAATTTTTCTAATTCTCTTTCTAATAGATGGATCCTATCCCTTACCCTGCGGCGATCGATCTCTAATTTCGTTTCCCCTGGACCCCTGCCTCCAATGCCACCCGTCAATCTCGAAAAGGCTAATGTCTTTTTGGCTAACCGAGGGAGGAGGTATTTCAATTGGGCCAGTTCCACTTGAACTTTACCTTCCTGGGTGTGAGCCCTTTGTGCAAAAATATCCAATATGAGTTGGGTTCGATCAAGAACCCTCAGTTCTGTCCGATCGGAAATCGAGGCAATTTGGCCAGGTGTCAGATTCTGATCAAAAATGATCAAATCCACACCCAATTGCATACATTTGACCAGCAACCCTTTCAACTTCCCTTCTCCCATAAGAGTGGAATGCGATATGTTCTGGGGGCGTTGGATGATGGTATCTAAGACCGATACACCGCTCGACTCCGCGAGCTCTTTCAATTCTTCCATTGAACTCTCTATGGCTTCTCGGCTTTCCTTGCTCACAGAAATTAGGATTGCCTTTTCCTTAGACCTTTTAGTAGAGATTAATCTCTGACCTTTTTGAAATTCATCCTCGAGGGCTTGAATCCATTTCAGAAAATCAACATCCAAATGTCCCAAGGAAGAGGAATGATTGATCTCCCACACCTTCTTCTCTGGATTATCAGGAAGGAGGTGGGCTGAGTGGATTAGTTCTGGATAACCCTTACCATTCGCAGTGATGGCAACCATCATATCCAATCTCAAAAGTGCGAGATCTGTCAAATCCTCCTCTGTCAATGGCTCTCCCTGAAGATGGGTATGAATGAGCCGTAAACCTCTTAATCTTGGGATACCCACCCTATATTGGGAAAGGTCAGGGATGGTAATCCCCTTCTGGTCTCCAACCATTACAATTTCAATCGATCCCCGACGAGCTACAAGGATACCAATTTGTCTATGAATCTCATTGGAAAGATCTATCAGAAGACGGCCGATTTCTGGGGTTATTACTTTCTGAGGTGGGATTTTCCTTCGATAAATATGCCCAATCTTCTTTATCTGATTGGGTTTTAAACCAATAGTGTTGCCGTAAACCCTATTAATCTATTGCTCCTTTTAAAAAATTTTAATACGCCATGGATGTGAAGTCAAGTAATTCTACTGTAGTTTAGCAAATTTTATGTTCTAAATTGTCATGCCGAACTTGTTTCGGCATCTAAAAACCTTATAAATCAACTACTTATGAGACCCTGAAACAAGTTCAGGGTGACAAAAAGGCTTATGAAATTTTTTCCTTTTATTTCAATAGGTTATAAATTTTTGCTAAACTACAGTAATTCTATTTATTAAAAATTTCAATCTTTCCCCCTTTTCCTATTTCACCTGACTTTGAAATTTTCAAATCGAAAAAATGCTGAATGGCCCAGAGATTGGTTAGAAGATGTTCTGTTATTTTCGTTGTAGTAAAGCATGACTCTCCTTTAGATAATGCCATAAATGGGATCAGTTGATCTGCTAAATGAGAATCGATACATCCGTCAGACTCTATATAATCTCTCAGAGAATCTACAGACTCTTTAGCAACCTCTTCAGCCCTCTTCCCTCTCTTCCCAAGCGATGAAAATCCGGCGATTGCTTTCTCGGATTCGGCCACCAAAAAGAAGAAGGAGCCAGGCCCATTGGCAGGGACATTGTAATGGACTTCAATCTCTGCATCCATTTTTAATTCTTCCTCAATTCTTCTTAAGGCATAATCCTTCTGCCTTTCTGCCACCTCTCTGGGAAGATTTGAAATTGCAGAAATTCCATGGATCTTTTTCAGCAAGCCTCGTTTTATAAGTGAGATCGGCCTTAATTCGGTGGCAGGCATAATCTCCAAATGGAGAACCCCACCCCCTTTGGGATACCAACCCCACCTTTCGATAGTGGCTTTCATAGAAATCCCCATCGTTTCAAGAGTAGGTATAAGAATTTCTTTAAAATAATGGAAGGGTGGACTCCAAGGAACATGAGTGCCGCCTACCAAGATCAATTGAGAACTTCCTTGAGCTAAACAGAGAGGGGGTAAAAGTGCCTGGAGGAGAAGTGTGACAGAACCTGCAGTTCCTATCTCAAATCTATATTTCCCCGGAAGGATCTTTTTGGGAATGAAGGTGATTGACTCCGAACCAATTTTAATACCTTCTGTCCAGGCCTCAGTAATATGAGCTAATGACTCTACTGCCTTCAGGTGTTGGGGTTGAAGCCCAGGGTTCTTTCTCCCAGACCTGATATGATGGATGATGAAGGGTTTTTTCAGGATGGCTGAGCATGAAAGAGAGGTTCTTAAAATCTGTCCTCCCCCTTCTCCATAAGATCCATCGATTTCGATCATGTTTTTTCCATGTCTCTCCATTATCTCGACTTGAAATAGTCAATCAGGATGGAGCGATGGTCGAAGGCGATATCATTAGGGAGATTTGCTTCGTTAAAAATACCAATTTCAATGGCATCATCTTTGGCTTGAGGAATTCCTTTAGCTTTTGATATATAAATAGTTGAAATACTATGATGTCTTGGATCTCGTTTAGGATCGGAATAGGTATGAAATTGCCTTACTAATTCGACATCCAAATTGGTCTCCTCTTTCGCTTCTCTGAGAGCGGCTTCTTCTAAGGATTCTCCATAATCCACAAAACCTCCGGGTATGGCCCAACCATAGGGCGGATTTTTACGTTTGATCAACACAATTCCTCTTGATTCGATCTCGATAATGATATCCACCGTTGGAATAGGGTTTTGGTAAGTCCCAATCTCATATTTACATTTCGGGCACTTAATCGTTTTAAGAGCCATCGTCTTTTCTCTGGTCTAAGTTTTTTACGTTAACACGATACGCTATGCCTTAGACGCTTTGCGTCATCTTAAGGAGGTATTTTCTCAATAGGTCAAGAGCAATAATGGAAGCCCTTTCTCGAACCATCCAAGGTTCTCCACCCAAGAAATACTCTTGGCTCTCTGCGGTAATAGAAGTTGAAAGAGAATAATAGGTTCCTATTTTATATTCCCCCTTCCCCTGCTCTTCTGTGATCTTACCAAACATAGCGAGCCCAAGATCTGTCTTAAATTCATTTCGAGCCTTTGTGGCCAATAAATCTGTAAAGCGTTTGGGGTTCTTAATAAGAGAATAAAAATCTCTCTCATCTAAATTTAGAAATTGTCTTTGACCTGGATCAGAGGAAAGGATCGATCCCTGAACAAAGAAATTACTGCCAGTGCTCGTTAACTTCTGGGAGACGATTCCGCCTGTAAAGGTTTCTACCACAGTTAATGTTAGATTTAATCTTTCCAAAGTTTTAGCGATATTTCCATGAAGGGTCTCGTCATCCACCCCATAGATCAGGATGCCAAGGCGGTTTCTGATCTCCTTTTCCATCTTTTCTATCAGACTTGCAGCCTCTTCAGGGCTTTCAGCTTTGGCTGTTATCCTTATTTTAATATCCCCAACTGAAGCAAGCGTTCCCACCACTGGGTTTCTACTCTCTTTCATTAAATCCTTAATTTGAAGACCAATGGCACTCTCGCCGAGACCGCAAGCACGTAAAAGCTTATATTGAATGACCTCTCTTTTGAGGCCGAAATGTTCTCGAAGATAAGGGATGACGGTATTCTCTATCAAATATTCCATTTCTGAAGGGACACCAGGAATAGAGAAGATCAACCCATCAGGAGTTTCTACAATAAAGCCAGGAGCGGTTCCCTTAGGATTTTCGATAGGGATCGAACCCTCTGGAATGTAGGCCTGTTTTCGATTGTTTTCGGTCATCCTAAAGCCACGTCTTTTGAAGAGGGACTCAATCTGTTCCATAAGATGGGGTTGGAAGATGAGTGGACGCCCTATGACATTAGCAATGACTTCCCGCGTGAGATCATCTTCGGTGGGACCGATGCCGCCTGTTGTAATAATGATCTGAGACCGCGAAATGGCCTCTTTGATTGTCTCTTCTATTTGATGGGAGGTATCTCCAACCGCTACTGCCCTGACAAGTTCAATCCCATTTTCAGCAAGTCTTTTGGCAATATATGGGGTGTTGGTATCTACAATTTGGCCAAGAAGAAGTTCTGATCCAATGGCAATGATTTCGGCCTTCATCGTTCGTTAAGATAAAAAATAAAACGCCCCTGGCTTGACTCGAACACGCGGCACACGGATTAGGAATCCGAAAAAGACGATTTTTATAACCCCTTGATTCTTTGCCCGGTTTCTCCTAAGTTTTTGAAAATATTGGTTTCAACCCATTTCCATGTAGTTCAGTTTTTTCGATCTACTTCAGTCTTTTTGACCTAATTTTAGCACAAATTTAGCACAGCATTCTTACTATGTCAAACTTAGCGTCTTAAAACAAAATCTTAAAACAAAAATTATTGACGGAGAGAACCGTTTAAGATATCTTTAAAATATAATGATAAAAAAGAGTTACATTTACATGCTTTCAGATAGGGACAGAAAAAGGCATGAACATACTATTGACAAAGGAAGGGTAACTGGTTTTGTTGTTCAATATGAGCTTTTGATTAAGGATGAATGGAAGCCCGTTGTGAGATATGACACTGCTCACGGTTTTGTTCATAAAGATCTAATCAACCCCGACGGTGGTAAGGAAAAAATATTTTTGGGCACGGCAGATTTGAATGAGGCGTTATCCTTGGCTGATAAGGATGTAAATGAGAATTGGGAAAGGTATAAGGATAGATATTTCAGGAGGATAAAAACATGACAAGAGAAGAGTTATTTAAAAAAAATCAGCAACTTTCCACTGAATTTGAATTATATCTTCTTGAGCATCCCGAAATAGAAGAGAAGATTCCTGATAATGCAATGATCGTATTAGTGCCTGAATATGATAAAGAACTGTCAGAGAAAAATATCGAACTTGCTGAAGCCAACAAAGAGCCAGGGCAGACAATAGTCTATGTCAGGGTTGAGAAACTAAGGACTTCAAGGATTGAGGGACTGACACTTCAAGTAGCTTAATCCGATGAGCAATTCGGATGACTAAGCAGCCTTCGGGACAAATATTGTGCCACAGGGAAGAATCCATGATAGAATAGAAATTGAGGTGAGCGAAAATGGCAACCAAGGTGACTTTAGAAAAAATAGAGCAGCAGGCGGTTAAACTGCCCTTTCAAGAACAATTGGAGCTGGTCAGCCGGCTGAGTAATCGATTGACAAAGATTTTCCCTTATCCCTCAACGGAAGACAAAAAGAAACTGGCTAAAAAGGTGGCCTCCGTCCTTCGTGAATGTGATGCTGCTGCAAAGGCATTCTCACAGAAAACGGATTCGGCTGAAACCATTAGACGAATTCGAGACGAAAGGCATGCCAATCTGTGACAGAACGAGTGATAGATGCAAGCATGGCAGTAAAATGGGCCATGAGATGGGAGTCGCATCGTTTCCAGGCGAGGAAACTCTTGTGAGATTCCCTTTCATCTCGAGCTCTTGCTAAAAGTTTACAATTGCAGAGATCAGAGAAAAAGTGTATATTACACTTGAATATCAACTATAGAGCCAAATGACTCCTCCATGAGTTAAGAGACGCTCATGTTAACCCGAGAGAAGATCTTAGAACTGCTGCAAGCAAAATACTCTTTTCTTGCCACCGAATTTGGGGTTAGCAAGATAGGACTATTCGGTTCTTTTGCGAAAGGGCAGCCCGACGAAACAAGTGATATTGATATCGTTGTGGAGTTTGACCGTCCGATAGGGTTTCAATTCATTGAACTTGTGGAATATCTTGAGAATCTGTTGGGGCGAAAAGTAGATGTGCTTACACCGGGAGGCATCCAAGGGATTCGAATAGAGCGGATTGCCAAGAGTATTGCAGAGACCACCGTCTATGTCTAAGCGGGCAGATAGAGACTTTCTGAGCGATATCCGGGAAGCCATTCATCGGATAACCACTTACGTCATAGGGATGTCATACGAGACATTCATCCGGCTTGAGGTAAGATTCCGAGGTTCTCTTTGTTATATTGATGCCTTCACCGAACCGCAGCCACCCAGTCCTTCCCTGCTCAGGGCCACAGGAGATACAAAGGAACAGTACGTTGAACGATTACGTTCTATTCCAACTCACTTAGGCCGTCTACGATATTTTGGCGGTGATCGCTGGAGCTATGCTTTTTACACGTATAGTAATGAGCGGTATGAACCTACCGTTTTTCACTCAGGTGATTGGTTTGGAACTCCCGAAGAGGCCTTTGACATTGGCGCTACGTATTTATGACCTGATTAAAATGAACCGGTTCAGCAAGTCGTTGCACGAGAACATCTTCCATGTTAATGAGTTCTGTCACTCATTTTAGATTCTCGGAGGAATAATCCATGGCCGCCTGTTGGTATTGTAAAACGAAAAAGGGGAAAAGATATTGTGCCCCCATTGATAATCTTCTTTGCCCCAGTTGCTGTGGTGAGAACAGACTTAAAAAGATAGACTGCATCGAAGATTGTAGATACCTTGAAGGTGTGGCATTCCAGAAGAAGCGGGAGGATGAAAAAGCTTTTTCAAAGTTAATGGAAAGTGTTCCACATGGTCAATATGATGATATTTTTCATGAACTGGAAGTGGCATTCATGGCGGGAGAAATAGAAACCTTTGTTCGCGATATTTATATGGCTGGGAATATTCGCATTACCGATCAGATCGTATATGAATCCTATAAACTGATTTACAAGATTTACTTTGACAATCAACCTCCAGAAGAACACCTTGATGAGTTCACTCAAGAATTGATGAAATTTTATTCGAATCATATTAGCCTGTGGGAATTCAATATGGAAAGAAATAAAATCGGCCAGGTATTTTTGCGCTTAATGATTTCTGTAAAAAAAATGAGCGGAGGCAGATTTGGAGAATTTGGTTATTTAAATTATTTAAAGAACAACCTGGGCAATATGAATTTGAACGGCCAATTCATAGCCGAAGATAAGTTTGGAAATAAGATATTGCGTAGTATAAAATATTAAAATCCGCTTGATGACATATCCTCAGAGGAGGGTCATGGCATCGGACGAGAAATTGCGGCTATCCGTTTCAGCGTTTTTTATCCACACAGCATTTCTTGTACTTCTTGCCTGACCCACAAGGGCCCGGGTCATTGCGCCCAGCCTTTAGTTTGGGCAACGGCTTTTCCAACGCCTTTCCTCGGCCCATGCGTACGATTTCCCTACCGATTGCCCTGATCTCTCTTCGACGTTCTTGGAGCGTTAACTTCAAACCAGGCCTTTTCCGAAATAACTCCTAGAGGGATCGAAGTTTTTTCTCATCGCCCATTTGAGGATCGATCCCTTCGACTTGCTATTTACCCAGATGGATGGCAACGGTCCCCATCTCCTCCACACGACTCTTGTCATGCACCTGGCAGAAGGCGATCAACACCGTCTGGCAGGGGCATCCGGGATTGATGCAGTACATGTCATTTGCCCAGAAAATAGCCCCCTGATATTCTAGAAGGAAGTTCAAATCATCCGGAAACGCTTCTGTCCAGGACACCAGCAGACCAGGTTCCCACCAACTCCAGTCCTGCCTGCGCCACTGTTCATGGTCAATTTGCTTCTTTACTGCTCTCCAGCGCCTTCTCACCGTCTCGAGCATATGGCCTCTCATCTTCTCTTTGAGCAACCTCAACATCTCAAGATTGTGTTCATTCTCAGGAGCACCCTCGGCCAAGGACACCTCTCCCGTATCGACGTCCGTGACAGCATAAAGTTGCTTTTCAGGTATTGCCAAATTGGCCACATCATCTTCAAGGAGCCTGAACGTAAATTTATTGTCTTTAACTCCTATTCCCTTGAGACGGTCCTCCACAGCCATAGCTCTGATTTGAACTTGGCGGCATTCACATTGAGGGTTGTCGCAGATAAGTGTCTGGAGCAGCATTCCATGCCGTGGTTTTACCTGCTCATCATCGTTCCAGACAACAAAAGGACCCCCGTCATCCAACCGGAGATGCAGAAGACGCCCGCTTTCTCTCTCCATATCGCGTTCTCCATAAATAAAAACAGATTGCTAAAAGAATAACCGAAGCCGATAGCTTTCTCAACTGCTTTGAGCGCGGAGTCACCGTGGGGATTCCAGCCACCGAGGTGGATATTGCCTCTTTTCAAATGGTGTTAGGATTATCTCAAAAAGATAGCATACTTTCAACGCTTACCCACTGAATCCAGAGGGAGTCCTATTGAAATGCGGAATGGCTCAAAAGAGAACAAAAATCCATCCCGCTTTCGGCAGGCTTATGCGGGAGAACCAGTGGTCATATTCAGTCTTATATCTTATAAGCTGCAATGAGGAGGAAAAACTCCTTGATGCCTCTCCAAAATGGCTGCAAGACCTTATCATCTTCTCCCTGGAGAAAGGGCTTCGGCAAGGCGAAACCCTAAACCTTCAGTGGCCGATGGAAGAATATCCAGATGGTGATGAGATACGCTCACCATTATTCAGAAAGTCTCAGAGCAGGTGTTGAGGCGCTGAATAAAGTGAGGAAACAAATTAGCA
>Ga0194112_10005259_pt1 | contig 17438 bp, 15 predicted proteins | sample TA2MahC400mmetaG_FD_146191 | JGI IMG/M metagenome (GOLD analysis project Ga0194112, IMG submission 146191) | Freshwater microbial communities from Lake Tanganyika, Tanzania - TA2015016 Mahale Deep Cast 400m | ecosystem: Environmental > Aquatic > Freshwater > Lake | place: Tanzania: Lake... | reverse complement strand
CCTCGGCGCTCCAGAGGACGACCCGGATCGTCCGCCGCGGCTTGACCTTGAGGGTCTGGAGGATCCGGACGGCCTCGAGGGAAACGGCGCACCCGGCGGCGTTGTCGGCCGCGCCCGTCCCCGGGCTCCAGGAGTCGATGTGGCCGCCGAGCATGACGACCTCGTCCTTTTTATCCGTGCCCGGGATCTCGCCGACGACGTTATATCCCCGAAGGTCCTTGTCGTAGAATTCGGTCCTGACCTCGACCTCCATCTCGGCCGGCTCCTTGAACTCGTCGACGATCCGGACGATCCGGTTGTAGTGCTCCGCGGCGAGGATGATTTCCGGAAGGGGGCGGGCGCGTTTGGGGTCGCGGGCCTGCCGGACTCCCGTGGCCAGGACCGTCCCGTATTCGCGGAGGCGGGCTCCGCTCGAGGAGACGAGGACGCCGACCTCCTCCGACCGGAAGAAATCCTCGAGATCGTCGAGGAACGAACGGGTATAGTCCGGGTCGGGGGGAACGGTCGCGGCGATCCGCGTTTCGGAAAGGGCCTTGAGGCTCTCCTCGCCGTGGCGGCGCGCATCGGGCGTGAAGTAGGTCGGGACGGGCTTGGGCGGCTGATAGAGGACGATCTTTCCCTTGAGCCGGCCTCGATATCGATCGAAATCGGCCTTGGACTTGATCTCGATATAGACAGGCGCGCCGGTGATCCTGCCCTTGGTGCTCGAGCCCCATTCAACGGAGATGGCGATCATGGGTGCATAGTGGGGCTTGAGGAGGTGGGCCGAGACGTAGCGCAGCGCCCAGCCGACGCCGAAGTCCTTGTAGGGCTCGAGCTCGACGTTGGCCATTCCCCATTCCTTCATCTTGGCCGCCGCCCAGCGGTTGGCCCGGTCGAGCTCGGGGGAACCCGTCGGCCGCGGCCCGATGACGTCGGAAAGGAAGGCGGCCAGTTTGGCGACCTGGGAATGCTCGAGGCCTTCGAAGCGGATCCTGTTGACCATGTCCAGGTCGGCCCGGTCGGCCGGCGCCTGGGCGGCGAGGGTCAAGACCGCCGTCAAGGCGACGAGACCGAGAACGGCGACGGGCGGTTTGGCGACGGCGGGCTTCTTCATCTTTTTTTTCCTTCCTCTCAACCCATCCAGAATCCCTTGCGACGGGACGTCCCGAGGACCTTGTTCTTTTCTTTCTCACTGTAAATGGGAGGGGGAGAGAAGTCAACGCGACTTTTCGCTTACCGTCTAACACGATTATCATTTCCCTCTGAAAGCCATGGCGCGGCCGTGTCCCCCGAAGCGAAATGGGACCCTCGTCAGGGTGATGCAGCGAGGGGGATATGGCCGCGCCATCGGCATTTTTGGCCCAAGACATAAATTGGATAACAGTCAGGGCTTTTCGCCCGGCCCGGGCGTCAGCTTGGGAACCTGAATGCCCGGCTTCCGGCCGGCGATGATCCATTCGAGGGCGGCGGCGGTTCGCCTGGCTCTTGTCTCGGGCCGCTTGGCGTCGGCGATCCAGCCGCCCCACATTTTTTTATGGCTTGCGGCAAGTTTTTCGAACTGGGCCTTGGCCGCGGGATTGCCTTCGAGCGCCGCCGTGAGTTCGTCGGGCATCTCGACCTTCCGGTCGATCTTGTCGTACTTGGCCCACATCCCGTTGCGCTTGGCGATTCGTATCTTGGCCATCCCGGCCCCGGTCATCCGGCCTTCGGCGATCAACCTCCTCACCCGGTTCTTGTTCGCCGCCGACCAGACGCTGTCGTTCTTTCGGGGGGTGTAGCGCTGCATGTAGCGTTCGGCGTCGAGCCTCCGGATGGTCGAATCGATCCAGCCGTAGCAAAGGGCCTCCTCGAGGGCCTCTTCGTAGGTGACCGAGGTCTTGCCCGAGCCTTTTTTGTAGTAGGCCAGCCAGATTTCCTTGGCCGAGGCGTGATTCCGCTCGAGCCAAGCCCGCCAATCCGTCCTTGTCCGAAAAAGCTTCCCGGTCAACCCCGCTCTCCCGAACCGTCACCTCCCAGGCGCTTTTCGGCCGCTTTCGGATATAATATTCCCGAGCCGAAATCCGAAGGAGCCGCCATGAGCTGGTCGATCCGGCTTTTCCGTATCCTGGGCATCGAGGTCAAGGTCCATCTGACGTTCGTCCTCATCCTCATCTGGGCCGCCTACCGCTGGGGTGTCGCGATGCGGTTGGGGCCGGTCGGCGCGGTATACGGGATGATCGTCATCCTCCTTCTGTTCGCCTGCGTCACCGTCCACGAATTCGCCCACAGCTTAACGGCGATGCGCTTCGGCGTCAAGGTCCGGGGGATCACCCTTCTCCCGATCGGCGGCGTCGCCCAGATGGAGGAGATGCCCAAGAAGCCCAAGGAGGAGCTCATCATGTCCCTGGCCGGGCCGCTGACGAACTTCGCCATCGCCGGCCTCCTCCTGCTCGCGGCCGTCCCGCTCCATCTCCGGGCGGGGCTTTCGGCCGCCGAATTGGCCCGGCTCATGGGGACGGTCAGCTGGCCCGGCCTCGTGTCTTATCTCGCGATCTCCAATCTGTTCATCGGGATTTTCAACCTCCTGCCGGCCTATCCGCTCGACGGCGGGCGGGTCCTGCGCTCGGTCCTGGCCTTGCGGATGGACGGGCCCAAGGCCACGGTCTGGGCGGTTAAAATCGGCCAGGGGATGGCCTGGATCCTCGGATTCCTCGGAGCCCTCGGAGGGTCGTGGACGCTGGTGATCATCGCCGTTTTTATTTACTTGGGAGCGGGGCAGGAGGGCAGGGCCGCCGAGCTCAAGGATGTCCTCGACGGGATCCGCGTCCGGCAGGCCATGACGTCAAAGGTCGAAACGCTCAGGCTCGACTCCGCTTTATCCGAAGCCGTGGATAAGGTCCTCAGCACCCTTCAGTCGGATTTTCCCGTCCTCGAGGAGGGACGACTGGCCGGGCTTCTGACGGAGGACGACCTCGTCGGAGGCCTGAGGGAATTCGGGCCCGAGGCCGCGGTCAAGCAGGTCATGCGGCGGAACATCGAGACGATCGGCCCGGACGAACCCCTCCTCGAGGCCCAGCGCCTGATGGGGGCGTCGCGGGTAAAAGCCATTCCCGTGATGAGGGGAGGGCGGCTGGAGGGGATGATTTCGTCCCAGGACGTCGGCGAGGCTTTTCTCTTCCTCCGCCTTAACCCGGAAATCCTCAAGCGGGGGACGTGAGACCCTGCCCCATGGAGGAGGACGAATGACGACAAGACTTTCCAAACTTCGGCCGGCCGTTCTCGGCCTGGCCTTCGGGCTGACCCTCGCTTCTTGCGCGGTCACCCGAGCCCCGACGGCCTCGACGTCCCCGGCCGCCCATCCCACGGCGCCCTGGCTGTACGCCGATTTGTATTTGCAGACGGCGGCCGAATACGAGGCGATATGCCTCCAGACCTATAACTGGGCCGCGGAAAGGCTGAAAGCGAAAATCGCCGCCCTGCCGAAGGTCGGGCGGATTCCGGCCGTCGTCATGGACCTCGACGAGACGGTCATCGACAACGGCGGTTATCAGTCCTTTCTTCACCGCGAGGGCCTGACGAATTCGTCCGCCTTGTGGGAAATCTGGGAGAAGGATCACTTCCATGAGGTCCTTCTCGTCCCCGGAGCAAAGGGCTTCATCGAGACGGCCGAAAGCCTGGGAGCGGCGGTCGTTTATATCTCCAACCGGACGGCGACGTTCCAGGAATACACGGTCGCGACCCTGAAGAATCTCGGGTTGTCGCTCGTCGGCATCGACCGGCGCCTCCTGCTCAGAGACGGCCCCTCGGACAAAACCGGGCGGCGGAAAAAAGCCGATGAGACGTTCCGGGTCGTCATGTGGGTCGGCGACAACCTCCGGGATTTTTCGGACGCGTTCGCCGTGCCCGAGCCATACGGGACCGAGGCCGAGCGCTTCCGGGCCCTCGAGGACCGCAAGGACAAGGTCCGGGAGAACGCATCCCGATGGGGGGACGATTGGATCGTCCTGCCGAACCCGGTCTACGGCGAGTGGACCAAGCCGATCGCCTCGGACCCCCGGAAATTCCTCCGCCCGACGGCCATGAAAAAATAGCTCAAGCCGATTGATGGACGTTCAACGGATTTGCGCCATCTCGTCGTCGAGACCGGTCATCTCCCAGCGGATGAGAGACTGGGGGATGAGCCCCTTGGTGAAGTATTCGTCCAGAAAAGCCTTGAGCCCGGCGTCGTAACCCTTCAACCGTGAATAATCCGCCAGGAGCTTTTCGACCTGGACTTTGCCGACGACGTAGCTTGTCCCGTAACCCGGCTGGGAGAGATAGATCGCCATGTCGCCCCAGATCGTCGCCCCGTCGGGGAGGCACCAGCCGTAGGGCGTCGTCCGGACGGCGTAATCGACGGCCTCCCGGACCGTCCATTCGCGGCTGTGGAGCTTGAGGTCGGCGATGGCCCGGATGGCCCGGAAAGCGAGGAGGTTGTAGACGAGTTCCCGAGCCCTGGGATTCCGGTCGAAAAGGCCCGTCCCCATCATCATCTCCTCGAAAGCCGTGGCGAAGCCCTCGGCCCGGCTGTCCCAGATGTTGTAGAGCAGGGGCGTTCCGCGGACGGGGTCGGGGTTCCGCTTCTCCCGTTGCTTTTCCAGCCAATGGACGCTGTGGCAGAGGAGGGGCATGGGGTCGAGATAAGAAACCTGGGTGAAGTAATCTCGGCGTTCGGGCGGGGCGAACGACCGGACCTCATCGCTGAGAGTCATATAATCCGGGACGGTGAAGATCTCCCGCTTCCGGAGGAAGTCGAAGTAATAGGCGACCGCTTCCTTTTGGCGCCGCTGGAGTTCGGCGAGGTCGGCGGCGGGGCGAAGAGCCGGGAGTCCGGCGTTCCGGCGCTTTTCGAGCTCGAGGTAGGCGAGGGCGCGCTCGAGTTCCCGTTCGGCGATCCGGAGCTGCTCCGACCACGTGTAAGGGACGAAGTGGACGCGCTTCTGGTACCAGTCGAACTCGGCCACGCCTATTCCGGACGGGCCTTTCTTCGTCTTGTTATGCTCTTCGAGCCAGACGCGGAATTCGTCGACGGCGTCCTTGGCCGCTTCGACGAGCGGAACGAGTTCGGGAGCCGAGGAGGCCAGGCGCTTGCCGAGGTTGGCGAGGTCGGCGCTCTCGCGCCGCTTCTGCCGGATTCCGAGGAGCCAGAGGTCGGCCGTGTCCTCGACGAGATTCGCCCTGGCCTGGGCGAGGACGGCCGGGATGGCGGCCAGCTTTTCCTTGACGGCCGCCTTGCCCGGCTCGTCGAGAGGAAAAGCGAAGGTCCATAGGTCGAGGACGCCGTGGATTTCGGGGCCTTCGCGAAGCGGGACGTCGGGTTCGGAAGTCTGGATGACGGCATAGAACGTCGGCATCCGGGACCAGGGGCGGAGGACGCGGTGGTCGAACTCGAGTCCGCTCATCTCGGCCCGGACGATTTCGTAATCGACCCGGCGAGCGATGGGCCAGGATGCCGGGTTGATGGCCGCCAGCCGGTCCTGGAAGGCCTTGAGGCCGGCCTTCTGAGCGGCCATGGCCGGCGCCGTGTAGTCGGGGATGCCGTCCGCCATCCGGGGCTTCTGGAATTCGCGGAATTCCTTCCACTGGGCCAGGAGGTCGTCATGACTTTGGCTGGAGACCGCGGGCGATGGGGCGGACGCGCTCCCGGCCGGTGGAGGAGCTTCGGTCCGGCAAGAGAAAGCGCCGAAGACGAAGTTCGCCGCGACAGCAATCGTCTTCGCTCGAAACCGTCTCGTTGACATGGCCATTCTCCCCGTGGAATTTCGTCCCGGCAGGGGGTCCCGCCGTCGTCCGGCCGGCCGCCGTTCTCAATCCTTAACACCCCGCCCCGGCCTTGTCAAGCGAGCGCCGGCCGCGAGCGAGATCGCTGGATTAAAGGATTTTCAAGTTCCGTTAACCTTCCCTTAAACCCCCGTCCGGCAGAATGGCGGCGAAAAGGAGTCGAAACCATGCTCGAAAAAATGCTGTCTCTCGCCGCGGCCGCCGTCCTCGGTTTCGGGGCGCACGCCGCCTCGGCCGGCCAAGAGCAGACGGCCTCGGCCGAAGTCGATAAGCTCAAAGCCCTGGCCCCCAAGGTTATTGTCGACGGCCGATTTCTCGACCTCGAATACATCAAGACCGAGGTCACGTTCGTCAATTACGTCCGGGACCGAAAGGAAGCCGACGTCCACGTCCTGGTCACGGAACAAAGCACGGGGAGCGGAGGCCGGGAGTTCACCCTGACCTTCATCGGCCAGAACGGGTACGCCGAAGTGAAAAACGTCCTGGCTTTTGCCTCCAACAAAACCCAAACCGAGGACGAAATCCGGGCCGGCCTGACCCAGGTCTTGAAAATGGGCCTCCTCGGCTACGCCGCCCGGACTCCCATCCAGCCCCGGTTGGGGGTGGTTTTCCAGGACCGGGTCAGGCCGACCGCCGTCGTCGACCGCTGGGACTTCTGGGTCTTCAGCGCCAGCCTCAACGGCTGGCTGAGCGGAGAAGAGCCCTGCCGGTCCGACCATAGCCGGATACGCCAAAGGCCGGCCTTGTCTCCGAAAGGCCGGGCGGCTGTGTCGGCGGATTGACGCCCCTTCCCGGTGGGGCTATAGTGATGCCGGCATGCCCAAGAAAGAGGACGTCTACAAGCGCCTAGCCAGGCACCTCGACGACCTCCCGGCCGGCTTCCCGCCGTCCGAGAGCGGCGTCGAGCTCCGCCTCCTGAAGAGGCTTTTTACGGAGGACGAGGCGGAGATGGCCCTTCTCCTCTCGGTCTTTCCCGAGGCGCCGGAGTCGGTCGCGACCCGGTCCGGCCTCTCCCTCGAAGAAACGGCCCGCAGGCTGGAGGAGATGTCCCTCAAGGGGCTGATCCATCGGAGAATCGAGGAAAACGGACGCCGACGCTATAGCGCCAATCAATACGTCATCGGCATTTGGGAATACCAGGTCAACCGCCTCAATCCCGAACTCATCCGGGACATGGAAGAATATTTGCCGACCTTGATGACGGCCGGTCCATGGAAGGACACCCCGCAGCTTCGGGTCATCCCGGTCAATGAAAAGATCTCCGTCCGGCACGAGATCCTGGCCCACGAGAGGGCCGAGGAGATGGTCCGCGGCCAGGAGCGGTTTCTCGTCGCCCCCTGCATCTGCCGCCGCGAACGGAGGATGGTCGGCCAAGGCTGCGACAAGCCCGAAGAGGCCTGCCTCATCATGGGCGGGGCGGTGGATTACTACGAGGCCAACGGGATGGGAAGGGTCATCGGCCGGGACGAGGCTCTGGCCCTTCTTAAAACGGCGGATGATGCCGGCCTCGTCCTCCAGCCATCGAACGCCAAGAAAATCGCCAACATTTGCATGTGCTGCGGCTGCTGCTGCGGGGTCCTCCGGGCGATCAAGGCCCATCCGCGCCCGGCCGAATTCGTCTCCGCGCCCTTCCGGGCGGCGCTCGCCCCGGAAACATGCGAGGACTGCGGCGTTTGCCTGAAGAGGTGCCCGATGGGGGCGTTGGGCCGAGACGCGGAGAAACGAGTCCGGCTCGAAGCCGCCCGCTGCATCGGCTGCGGATTGTGCGTGACGACCTGCCCCAGCGGGAGCTTGACCCTTGTCCGGAAACCGGAAGCCGAGCAGAGGGACGTCCCGGCGACCTTCCGCCAGACCTACGTCGAGATGGCCAAGCGGCGGGGCAAGATCAAGCCGGCCAAGCTGGCCAAAGCCTGGCTTCGGACGAAGATCAAGGCCAAGCCGCAATGATCTTTCCGTCCGGATCGTTCTCGGCCGTCATTCTACCCGATCGGCGCCGGATGAGCCGCCCGCTTCCGCCCGGGCCGGGGAGATCGGGCCTCCCGACGCCCTCTTCCTCTCCAGGGGCGTCGTCTTGAGGGAATGCGGCATCATCGAGCGGCGGGTGAAATAGGGCCCGGGGGCGATAAGCCTATGTCAGGAGAACCTTAGCCCTTTCGATTTGAAGCCGGACCTTGTCGGGGTGGGTCGAGCCCGATGTTTTCTTGCGGCGGATCGAGGCCAGAGGGTCGAAGATGTCCTCCGGGATTTTCCCGAAGAGCGGATGAATCGCGGCCCATTCGTCCGCGGTGAGCGAGGCGATGTCGCCGCCTTTCTCCTCGGCGATCCGGACCGCCGAGGCCGCCGCGGCGTGGGCGTCACGGAACGGCACGCCTCTGTCGACGAGGACATCTGCCAGGTCGGCGGCGAACAGGTTCGGCGCGACCGCCGCTCTCATCCGCTCCCGGTTGGGACGGACCCTCTCCAGGGAGGCGGCCGCCGCGGCTAGGACAAGACGGGCGTCCTCGACGCCCTCTCGGAGAGGCTTCTTGTCCTCTTGCAAGTCCTTGTTGTAGGACGAGGGCAATCCCTTGACGGCCAGAAAGAGCTGGGCCAACCGCCCGAAGAGGCGGCCCGGCGCGGCCCGGACGAGCTCGAAGACATCGGGATTCTTTTTCTGGGGCATGAGGCTGCTGGACGTGGCGAGGCTCGGATCGAACTCGAGAAAACCGAACTCCGCGGTCGCGAACAGGACGAAATCCTCGGCCAGGCGCGAGAGGTCGAGGAGCAGGAGGGCCAGGGCGAAGAGCGTCTCGAGGACGAAACCCCGGTCTCCGACGACGTCGTAGGAGTTCTCGCTGATTTCGGCGAATCCGAGAAGCTTTCGGAGTTCCTCGCGGTCAAGGGGGACGGTCGACCCGGCCAGGGCGCCCGATCCGAGGGGAAGGACATCGACCCGCCTCAGGGCGTCGCGGAGGCGTTCCTTTCCCCTTTCGACCGCCCAGAAAAACGACAGGACGTAGTGGGCGAATAAAATCGGCTGCCCTCTCTGGAGATGGGAATATCCCGGCATGACGATTTCGATGTTTTGCTCGGCCAAGCCCACGAGGGCCCTTTGGACGGAGGCGGCCGCGCCGATGAGGGCCGGGATCTCGTCCTTCAGATAGAGCCGTTCATCGGTCGCAACCTGCTCGTTCCGGCTTCGGCCCGTGTGGAGCTTTTTTCCGGCCTCGCCGATTTCCTCGATGAGCAGGAGTTCGACCGCCGAGTGAACGTCCTCGAAGGGCCGGAAGGCTTCCGGGTTCCGGCCGCGTTCTTCGATGGCGGCCAGGCCGCCCAGGATCGCGGCCAGCTCTTTTCGGGTCAGCAGGCCGGCCGTCGCCAGGCCGCGGGCATAGGCCGATGAGGCCCGAAGCTCCGCGCCGAAGAGGAACATGTCGGCGGCGATCGAAGAGTTGAAGTTTTCGAGAATGGACACCGGCGCGCGGCCTTCGAAACGCGACTCCCAGACCATGGCCCTCATCGCCCGTTCCTCATGAAATCGGCGACCTTTTTACCCCGTTTGGACATGATGGCGTTGTGGGCCTTGAGGCGGATGGCGTTCACGGCGATGAATCCGCGGGAATCCTGCTGGCCGAAGCCGCCCTCGATGTCCATGCTCGAGAGCTCCCGGTCGTAGAGCGAGCTGGGGGATTCGCGTCCGATGACGATGACATTGCCCTTGTAGAGGGTCAGGCGGACGACGCCGTCGATGACCTCCTGGCTCTTGTTGATCGCGGCCATGAGAAAATCCATCTCGGGCGAAAACCAGAAGCCGTTGTAGACGAGCTCGGAGAATTTCGGGGTCAGCATGTCCCGGAGGCGCATGACCTCCCGGTCCATGGCGATCCCCTCGATGTCCTGGTGGGCCGCCCTGAGGATCGTCAGCCCCGGCGTCTCGTAGACGCCGCGGCTCTTGATGCCGACGAAACGGTTCTCGACCATGTCCACGCGTCCGATCCCGTTTTCCGCGCCGAGGGCGTTGAGATGGGCGAAAAGCTCGTACGGCGCGGTTTTCGTCGCGCCGTGCGTCTGGTCGACGACCTTGACCGGCACGCCGTCCCTGAATTCGATTTCGAGGAGGGTTTCCGAGTCCGGGGCGTTCTGGGGGCTTTTCGTCCAGGAATAGACGTCCTCGGCCGCCGCCGCGGCGGGGTCTTCGAGGATCCCCGATTCATGGCTGACGTGGATGAGGTTGGCGTCTTCGCTGTACGGCTTGCCCTTGGACGCCTTGACGTCGATGCCGCGGGCGGCGGCATAGCCCAGGAGGTCGCTCCGGCCTTGAAAGGCCGCCAGGAATTCGGGGTCCTTCCAGGGCGAGATGACCTTGATCGCCGGGTCCAGGGCGAAGTAGCTCAGCTCGAAGCGAACCTGGTCGTTGCCCTTGCCCGTCGCGCCGTGGGCGACGAACGGAGCGTCCTCCTTGTGGGCGATTTCGATTTGGCGTTTGGCGATCAGGGGGCGGGCCAGCGACGTCCCGAGGAGATAGCGGCCTTCGTAGACGGCGTTGGCCTTGACCGCGGCGAAGACGTAGTCGGTGACGAGCTCGTCCTTGAGGTCCTCGACGCAGACCTTGGACGCCCCCGTCGCCACGGCCTTGCGGGCGACGGCCTCGAGGTCCTCGTTCTGGCCGACGTCGGCCACGTAGGCGACGACGGCCCAGCCCTTCTCGGCCAGCCATTTCAGGATGACCGAGGTGTCGAGCCCGCCGGAATAGGCGAGGATGATTTTTTCCATAAGGGACTCCTTTCTTGAAATGATCGGTTCGCGAGGAAGGGAAGGGGGGGATCAGGGGCGCGCCGGGGGGCGCCCGCGGAAGAGGCGGCCGCGGCTTCGCGGCCGCTCAGCGGAAGCTCTGAAAATCTCGTTCGACATCGGCTCTCTTCTTTTCCCCGTCGACGACGACGAGGATCGTGTCGTCGCCGGCGACCGTGCCCAGGATGTCCGGCCGGCGGAGGCGGTCGATGAGGCTGGCCACTCCCGAGGCGTTGCCCGGCGTCGTCTTAACGAGGACGAGGGCGCCCGTCCCCTTGACCGAGAGGACGGAGTCGCGGAACATCGTCCGGACCTTCGACAGGGCCGCGCCCGGGGTGAGGGCGTCGAGGATCTCGTAATGGAACTCTCCCGGGCCCGTCCTGATCCGGGCCGCGCCCATCGCCTGGAGGTCGCGGGAGACAGTCGCCTGGGTGGCCCGGAAACCGCGTTTCCGGAGGGCCCTGAGGAGCCCGGTCTGGCGGCCGGCGGGCTGCTCCTGGAGGAGGATCCGGAGGGCCTCTCGGCGCTTCGCTCCTGAATAAATATTCATAACAATCGCATAATTATACATAACTGAAAATTCCTGTCAAGGGAAAAAAACGGCCGGGATTCAGCGGCCGACGAGCCAGACGCGGAGGGTTTCCCCGACGGCCCGGAGGCTCTCGGCCGAGACCTTGTCCGGCGTGTCGGCGGTCGTGTGCCAGTAGGGATAATCAAAGTCGATGATGTCGACCGCCCGAAGGCCCTTCTGGAGGAAGGGGACGTGGTCGTCGATGATGTCATAGCCCGGACGGTCGATGAACTGGCGGAAGCCGAGGCGGGCGGCCGTCTTCCAGATCTCATCGGTCAATCCCGGGTCGGAATACCCCTCCCTCAGGATGTTCAGGTCGGCGTCGCCGATCATGTCGACGATGACGACGGCGTCGGGCTTGCCCTCGAGGCGGGCGGCGAAGGCCCGGGAGCCGAGGATCCAATCCCATCCCGGGATATCCCCGTTGTCCTCGGCGTCGAGAAAGACGAGCCAGATCTGCTTTTCCAGGTCCTTGGGAAGGACGCGGGCGAGTTCAAGGAGGACGGCCACGCCCGAGGCCCCGTCGTTCGCCCCCGGGACGGGCTGATTCCTTTTGGCCGGGTCGGGATCATGGTCGGCGATGAAACGGGAATCGAAGTGGGCCCCGAGGATGATCCAGGGAGTTCCCCGCCCGCGCTTCCCGACGACGTTCCGGATTTTCGCCCGGCCGTGGACCGACTCTTCCACGGACGCCGACCAGCCCTCTCGTTTCAGCGAGACCAACAGCCAGTCGACGAGCCTTTGGTGGGCCACGCTGCCGATCGTCCTCGGCCCGAGGTCGACTTGATACTTGACGTCCGCCCAGGCGCGTTTTCCGTCGAAGCCTGCGGTCTGGGGAGCGGCCGGGCAGGCCGAGGCAAGGGCTAGAGCGAGCGTTGCGGCGAGGGCGGCCTTCTTCGTGTTCATCGGCCCTCCGGTTATTTCGATGCGTCGACGATCGCGAGGATGGCTTTCTCCCGGGTCTTGGCCGGGACGGCTTCGACGGCTTGGTCGAAGCTCTTGGCGGAATCGACCGTGTAATCGAACGCGTTCATGGGTGTCCTCCCGGAAGGTCCATTATACCGGATTTTCCCCGCGCCCGGGCCTTCGAGTCTTCAAGAAGTCAGCCCGCCTTCCGAAGCCAATCTGATTTGCGTCCGGGCCGCTCGTGGCTATAATGGGGAGCAAAGGAGCGCCGCATGAACCTGCATTGGGCCGACCTCGCCGTCTTCGTCGTCTTTTTCCTCGTCGTCGTCGGGGTCAGCCTGTACAAGAGCCGCCGGGAGAGGTCGGGAGAGGATTTCTTCCTCGCCGGCCGGAGCCTCGTCTGGCCGCTCATCGGCTTCTCGCTCATCGCCGCCAACATCTCGACGGAGCATTTCGTCGGGATGTCCGGCCAGGGGGCGGGGATCGCGGGGCTGGCCGTGGCCAGCTACGAGTGGATGGCCGCGATCACCCTCGTCGTCGTCGCCGCCTTTTTCCTGCCGAAATTCCTCAGGGCCGGCATCACCACGATCCCCGAGTATCTCGAGTACCGCTTCAGCCCAGCCGCCCGCGCCTTGATGGCTTTCTATCTCGTCATCATCTATGTCGCCGTGAGCATCGCCGCCGTCGTTTATACGGGGGCGCTGGCCCTCCACACGATTTTCGGGATGGACCTCGTCAAGGCCGTCTGGCTGATCGGGATCATCGCCGCGATCTACACGACCTGGGGAGGCCTCAAGGCCGTGGCCTGGGCCGACCTGTTCCAGGGCTCGGCCCTGATAATCGGCGGGATCGTCACCCTGATTGTCGGACTCCGGGCCGTCGGGGGGTGGGACGCCTTCTTCGCCGCGGCCGGCGATAAGCTCCATGTCATCATGCCCTCCGACCACCCCGTGATCCCCTGGACGACCCTCCTCATCGGGCTCTGGATCCCGAATTTCTATTACTGGGGGCTCAACCAGTTCATCACCCAGCGGACGCTGGCCGCCCGCAGCCTCCGCCAGGGGCAGATGGGCATCGTTTTCGCCGCTTTTCTCAAGCTCCTGATCCCCTTCATCATCATCATGCCCGGCATCATCTCCTGGCAGCTCTACAGGGCCCAGCTCACGGCTCCGGGGGCGACGACCGACATGGCCTATCCGCTTCTCATCAAGAATCTCATCGGGCCGGGGCTCCGGGGGTTCATCCTCGCGGCCATCGCCGGGGCCGTCATCAGCACCCTAGGCTCGCTCCTCAACAGCGTGGCCGCGATCCTGACGATGGATCTCTACAAGCGACACATCAAGAAGGACGCCGGGGCGGCCTCGCTCCTGCGGATCGGACGATGGGCGACCCTTGTCTTCGTCATCGCCGTCTGCCTGATCGCCCCCCAGCTCGGGAACCCCAAGTTCAAGGGGATCTTCAACTACATCCAGGAGTTCCAAGGCTTCATCTCGCCCGGCATCCTGGCCGCCTTCCTCTTCGGCCTGTTCGTCAAGAGGACGCCTCGCCTCGGCGGCCTCGTCGCCCTTCTGGCCAACGTCCCGATCTACGGCTTGCTGATGTGGAAATTCTCATCGATCGCCTTCCTCAACCGGATCGGGATCACCTTCGCCGCCGTCCTGGCCATCCTGGCCGTCCTGACGCTCCTGCGGCCTCTCAAGGAGCCGGTCGTCCTGCCGGTCCAGACGGGATTCGATTTGACTCCCGCGCCGGCCTTGAAGGTTCTCGGACCTCTGGTCGTCGTCCTGACCCTCGCCCTCTATGTCGTCTTCAGGTAATGACGGGAGACGTTCCTCAAGGCCTTCATTCGATTTGGGGATAGCGCTTGTCGGCGAAGGCCAGGAGAAGGCGATAGCTCCCGGCCGAAAGGACCGTCAACAGGGCGAACAAGACGGCCATGGCGGCCGCGGCCGACATCCCGGCCCGGCCCAGGAACTTGGCGAGGAGAAACAATAAGCCAAAAAATGCGAGGTCGGCCAGGACGGCCAGCAGGACGTTGAGGTTTTGCTTGATGGCCTTCTGCGGGTTCGTCCAGTTCAACAGGGGACGGGCCAGGTCGATCATCATCCCCAGGGAGGTCAGGGCCACGGCCCCGACGGCGGAATAGGCCGCGGCCGCGGCCATAACGGAGGCCGCCGGGCGGACCGTGAAACGGATGACGGCGGCCGCGGCCACGATGCCCAGGACGGCGACGGCATAGGAGTGGAGGAACTTCCCCTTGGCCTGGTCGCGGGGGGAGACGGGAATGACCTTCGAAAGCCAGAACTGCCCTCCCTCGCGGGAAAAGGCCGAAGACGAGGTGCCGTTCAGGCAGCCGGAGACGGCCATGAACAAGGCCGAAACGAGGACGGAAGCGACGGGATTGGCGGACCCGAGAGCCTTCAGAATGCCTGCGATATCGGACCGTCCGCTCCCGGTCTTGGCCATGAGGGCGAAGAGGACCGGGATCAGGACGACCGAAAGCACGCCGTTGAGAAGGAAGATCGGGGTCCGGTTCATGATCCGGAGCTCGCGAAGGAAAACCGCCCGGACGGGACGGCGGCCCGAGGAGAGGCGCCCGGCCAGGGCCCGCCGGCCGAGGGCTTTTTTTCGGCCGGATGTTTCGCCCAGGCCGACGAGGCCGCCGTAGAAGAGCTTTCCGGCCGCGGCGACGAGGCCGACAAACAGAAGGGCCGACATTCCGAAAAAGAGGGCGGCGCTTTTCAGCCCCTCTCCGGCCGAGCCTCCGGCGACGATTTTCGTGGCCCAGAGGCTGGGGGGGAATTTCGCCCCCAGGCTCCGCACGAAGCCGTCGGAGGAGGCGAAAATGCGGGCGATCGCCTCGGGATCGGGCGAGGCGCCGGCCGACCGGCCGAGCCACAATTGCCCGCCCAGGGCGGCGGTCATGAGGATGAGGCTGCCGACGATGATCAGGACGTCCTTCTTCCGGCTGAAATTGGCCACCCGCATCAGCCCGACGACGAGCAGGCCGACGGCGGCCAGGGGAATGACCGGGAGAAAAAGATAAACCAGCCCGGCGGCGAGCCAGTACCCGGCGCCCGCGCCCTCGAGGAGGCCGTACGAGACGAAGACGGGCAGGACGAGGAGGGCGATCGTCAGGTATTCGTTCGTCAGGATGACGGCGAACTTCGAGGTCATGACTTGGGCCGGGGCCAGGGGGAGAGGGACGAGGATTTCGAGGTCGCGGGAAAAATAGAAAGCCGAGATGACGTAGTAAAAGCCGAAGATGAAGACGAAGACCTGGCCGGCGAGGACCGCGGCCGTGATGAGAACGGCCTGCTGGCCGGTCGGGGCGAGCCAGCCGTGCACGGTCCGGATGATCTTGAGGTAAAAATAGAGGACCGGGCCGAGGCTGGCCGCGCCCAGGACGATGAGGGGGATCATCCATAAATCCCGCTTCCGGCGGAGGATCTCCCTGGGCCGGAAGAGGGAGAGGCCGAAATTGACCCGCAGGGCGGTCCGGACGAGGCTGCCGAACCGGCTCATGTCTCGGTCAGCTCCAGGAAGATGTGCTCGAGGGATTCCTTCGTCCCGTTCCGGGACCGGAGCTCGGCCATCGTCCCCTCGGCGACAAGGCGTCCCTTGTGGATGATGGCCAGACGGTCGCAGACTTTTTCCGCGACCTCCATGATATGGGTCGAGAAGAAGAGGGTCCCCCCGCCTTGGCAATGCTCCCGCAAAAGGTTCTTCATGTGATGGGCGGACCGGGCGTCCAGGCCGACCATGGGTTCGTCGAGAACCATGACCCGAGGAGCGGGGAGGAGGGCGGCGATGAGGACGATCTTCTGCTTCATGCCGTGAGAATAGCTTTGGATGGGGCTTCCGACGGCCGAGGAGAGCTCGAAGACCTCCAGGCCCTTCTCGATCCGGGCGAGGCGGTCTTTTTTCGAAACGCCGTAGACGTCGCCGATGAAATTCAAGTATTCGAGCCCGGTCAGCCGCTCGTAGACGGCCGGGGTGTCGGGGACGTAGGTCGTCACGGCCTTGGCCCGGAGGGGCTCTTTCCGGACGTCGAACCCCGCGACGACGACCGTCCCCCGGTCGGGCTTGAGGAGGCCGACGATCATCTTGATCGTCGTCGTCTTGCCGGCCCCGTTCGGGCCGAGGAAGCCGAAAATTTCCCCCGGCCGGACGGTCAAAGTCAGGTCGTCGACGGCCTTGACCCGGCCCTTGGCGTAGCTTTTCGAAACGTTCCGGAGTTCGATCATCGGCCGCTCCTCGCGCGACCTCCATTTATACCACACTCGCCCTCCCTCGCGATAATTCCACCCGTTTGTCCGCACCGTCCGCCATTGAAGTCCGCGAAAAAAAACGGCGTGAACACGATGAGAAATAATCTCTCCGAAAGACTTAGGATGGCAAGAGGCACTCTGAGAACTTGTTGCGCGCGTTCACCCCCCGATCGATTGACCGTTTTCATTGAGAAAAGAGAACGGGTGGCCGGCGAAGTCCCCTCCCGCCCGTAGCGTAGTGGGACCCTCGTCAGGGTGACGGAGCGAGGACGGAAGGGGACGAGCCGAGACAGGACCCGTTCCCGGTCCAAAAAAAAGAAAAGGGTCAATCGATCAAACCACGCGGCTTGACTTGTCGGCCGATTCTTGAATAATTTAGGTCTGCCGAACGCCGTCTCCAGGGAGGAACCTTGGCTGCCGAAGACAGACCGCTCTTGAACTTCAAGTCCCTCAAGGAACAGGTTTACGAGTACCTCCGCGAGGCCATGCGCCGCGGCGACCTCCTTCCGGGCTCGGTCATCGACATGGAGGTGACGTCCAAGCGCCTGGGAGTCAGCAAGACGCCTCTCCGCGACGCCCTCCTCCAGCTCGAGATGGAAGGGTTTGTCTCGATTCTCCCCCGCCGCAAGGTCGAGGTCAACGTCCTGACCCTCCAGGACATCAGGAATTACTACGAGATCATCGGGGCCCTCGAAAGCACGGCCCTCCTCCAGGCGTTCGATAAGATCGGGGAGGGCGAAATCCGGACGATGGAGCGGCTGAATGCCGAGATGAAAGAGGCCATCGAAAACGACGATTTCGACCTGTATTACGCGAAAAACCTCAATTACCACGACGTCTTCTTGAGCCGCTGCGGCAACGAGGGCCTTCTCCGGATCGTCAACACCCTGAAAAAGAGGCTTTACGATTTTCCCCGCCAGCAGGGGTTCGTCAAGGAGTGGGAGCAGGCCTCGATCGGCGAGCATGCCGCCCTCATCGGCCTCGTCAAGAGCCGGAACAGGGAGGAGGCCGCGGCCCATATCCGAGACGTCCACTGGTCTTTCAAGGTCCAGGAAAAATTCATCCTCAAGTACTACGCCAAAGCCGCCGCGGCCGTGGAAAACCAGGCGACATGACGGGGAAGTTCAAGTCCTTGAGGG
>Ga0194112_10005257_pt1 | contig 17438 bp, 15 predicted proteins | sample TA2MahC400mmetaG_FD_146191 | JGI IMG/M metagenome (GOLD analysis project Ga0194112, IMG submission 146191) | Freshwater microbial communities from Lake Tanganyika, Tanzania - TA2015016 Mahale Deep Cast 400m | ecosystem: Environmental > Aquatic > Freshwater > Lake | place: Tanzania: Lake... | reverse complement strand
GGGGTCATCCTTTTAGTTTGCCAACAAGTTGAGGTATCCGCTATAAGATTTTCTCCAGAATCCCCACCGGATCTTGGAGAAAATCCATGGAAGAGTGAGGCATTAAGAGAGATTTCTTTTTAGGCTTGATTCGTTGAAGAGGATTTGAATAAGATGTTTTAAAATAAAATGATTCAAGAAAGAATAAACCAGAGAGGAACAAGGGATGGCGAAAGTATTGGTCACCGGAGGGGCGGGGTTTATCGGGTCGAACTTGACGGAAGCCCTGCTTAAGATGGGGCATCAGGTTCGGGTGCTGGATGATTTTTCAACGGGCAAGAAAGAGAATTTGGCTTACAATGAAGCTTACCCATTTCTTGAATTGGTTGAGGGAGATATCCGTGATGTTACTACCTGCCAGAAGGCGATGGAGGGGATCGAATATGTCTTTCACCAGGCCGCTCTACCATCGGTCCAGCGTTCGGTAGAGGATCCCCTGACCTCCAATGCCGTCAATACCGGGGGCACCTTAAACCTTCTCGTCGCTGCCAGGGACGCGGGAGTGAGACGATTGATCTATGCGGCCTCCTCCTCAGCCTATGGGGATACCCCAACTCTTCCAAAACATGAGGAGATGGTTCCGAGCCCACTTTCTCCTTATGCCCTCCAGAAGTTTACCGGAGAGGTCTATGGCCGGCTCTTTTTCGAGCTTTACGGGTTGGAGACGATCTCACTGAGATATTTTAATATCTTTGGCCCAAAGCAGGATCCAAATTCGATTTATTCCGCCGTCATCCCGAGGTTTATCGATGCCCTGGTTTCGGGCCGTCCTCCAGTGATCTATGGCGATGGAGAGCAATCCCGGGACTTCACCTATATTGACAATGTGGTCCATGCCAATCTTCTGGCGATGAATGCGGTACGAACTCAGGGAGAGGTAGTTAATGTCGCCTGTGGCAGAAGAGTCTCTTTAAACCAGTTGGTAAAGATTCTTCAGGATATTATCGGCTCGCACGTATCGCCTCGTTATGAGGAAACCAGGCAAGGGGATGTCAGACATTCACTGGCAGATATCAAACGTGTGAAAACGCTATTGAATTATGATCCGAAAGTCGGCATTGAAGAGGGGTTGAGAAGAACGGTAGAGTATTTTAAGAAGTGAAAAGTCGTATCATTGGTAGGGGCGATTCATGAATCGCCCCTACGGAGTCCTTCGATGGGGGAGTGAGCGATGTTTGAGAAAATCATTAAGCGGTTTTCCGAAGTCAGGATTCTCGTCGTGGGCGATATCATGTTAGACCGGTTCATCTGGGGAAATGTGTCAAGAATCTCTCCGGAAGCACCTGTGCCTGTGCTCGTTGTGGAGAAAGAGGAGTTCCTCCTCGGAGGGGCGGCCAATGTAGTCAATAATCTTCATTCACTTGGAGGAAAAGTTCTTCTCTGCGGAGTGATTGGCGATGATGAAATGGGGCAAAAAGTGACTCAAAGACTGGACGAGATGGGAATTGAGCGAAGTGGCGTATTCATAGAACGAGGTAGGCAGACGACGGTCAAAACGCGGGTGATCGCCCACCACCAGCAAATGGTTCGAATCGATCGGGAGACGACTCACCATCCGAAGGCATCCACGCTTCGGGATCTCTCTGATTATTTAAAACAGAATATAAAAGGATTTGATGGGGTCATCCTCTCTGATTACGGGAAAGGTTTGTTAACAAAAGGGATCATACATGATACGATTCATGCAGCTAGAAATGCAAAGAAGTTTGTGATGGTCGATCCAAAGATAAAGAATTTCATTTTCTTCCGAGGGGCCACGGTTGTGACGCCCAATACATCGGAGGCCAGCGCTGCTTCGAGGATTTCCATCACCGATGAGGCCTCTTTAGGCAGGGCAGGCCGGGCCCTTTTGAAAAAGTTAAGGTGTGATGCACTTGTGGTCACACGTGGGGAAGATGGGATGGCCATCTTTGAGCCCAGCCGGCAACCCTTTCTTGTGCCGACCGAGGCAAAGGAGGTTTATGATGTTACAGGAGCCGGAGATACGGTGATCGGGACCATGGCCCTTGCATTGGGGGCAGGGGCCAGTATTCGGAAGGCAGCGGAGTTAGCCAATCACGCGGCAGGGATTGTGGTCGGAAAGGTGGGGACAGCAACGGTTGATCAGAAAGAATTAATAAAAGTGATGAAAGAGAAGATCCGGCTGAAATAGGCTAAAGCCCGCAAAAAAATAGCCCTATCTCTCACAAGTCGGTTTGACTTGAAAAAGGATAGGGCTATTTTTTAACAAATGGGCCCTAACGGCATAGACACCCGCAAACCATGAAATTATTCCGGGTGTTTGGATAACGGTTACGAAGCCCGTTTCAGTTACTGGTTACGGTTACAGAAAAGGGTTTACGGTGACGATGCTCGTATCGAAGCAGGAATCTCGAAACTTGAAGCTCGAGTATCCAGCATCCATATACGAGCCTCGATACGAGCTTCGACAACGACAAACGTCATTTTGAATTTTACGATACGGGTCTCGTTACCCTTACCGTTAGACTTTTAAATTATCTCCTTATGTTTCGAGGACGAAAATAACTTCCATTCTTACGCGGTATTCGATAATCTTTGAATTCTCCACAGCCACTCGAAAATCCACCACTCTTAGTCCTGTGATCCCTCTCAGGGTTTTTGTCGCTCTTGCAAACCCAGTCTTTACAGCTTCCTCAAACCCCTTTGGAGAACCTGAAATAATTTCCGTTACCCTTGCCACTCTTGGCTCCGCCATACTCCTCACCTCCTTTCACCATCCTTTATTAAGATGAATGTAGTAAACCCCGTTAGAAGAGCTTCGCCCTTCTAACAGGAAGGCTCACACCTCACGCCCCGATAGAAGCTAAGCTTCGAATGGGGCAAGCAGCCGGACTTTCTAACGGGGTAAATAAAAGTTTATACAAAAATAGTTTTAATTGTCAATGAGAAAATAAGCACATGCATATTTTTTTCACGGGCATTAAAAAGTCATGAAAAATTGATGGGTTGCGTTAAAATCTATTGATTAATTAAGAATTTGTGTTATAAAATTGTTTTTCAATGATGTTTTCATAAGTTACATCATTTCGGGTGAGTGGAATGGAGGCTATTTCAAAAGGGCAGGATGATTTCATTCAACAATTCGTCCAATACCTTTCAGCGGAAAAGAATGCTTCCCCCCACACCTGTCGATGTTATCAGAGAGACTTAAAAGAGTTTGAGAATTTTTTAAAGAGTCAGAGCGGTGATTCTTCCCGGACGGAAGAACGAGCATGGGAAGGGGTGGACCGGATCGTCATCCGGAAATATCTGAGCGTTCTTCACCGAAAGAATAAGAAGAGTTCGATTGCGAGAAAGATTTCGGCGCTCCGCTCTTTCTTTAGATACCTGGTAAGGGAAAAACTGGTTTCTTCCAACCCGGCAAAGTCTGTCTCAACGCCCAAAGTAGAGAAGACCTTGCCTACTACCCTTACCGTAGATGAGGCTTTCCGGCTGATGGAGTCGCCTGAAAAGCCTTTAGAGAAGGTTTCCGAATCAGACGCGAAGCTCAGGGTGTTGAGAGATCATGCGGTTTTGGAATTTCTTTATTCAAGCGGATTGAGAGTGGGAGAGCTTGTAGGGCTAAATTTAAAACACCTGGATCTCAACCTTGGGATCGTCAGGGTCATGGGAAAGGGGAGGAAGGAACGAATTGTCCCCGTTGGAGATCAAGCGATCAAGGTGCTGAAGGTTTACTTGAATTGGAGGGGAGACCTTGAGAACGAATCGCCTCTTTTCGTCAACTTGAGAGGAGGACGACTGACCAGCCGGAGCGTTGGGAGGTTGATCAAGAAATATACGAGGTCTTCTGGCATTGTCCGTAAGGTAAGCCCCCATAGCCTCCGCCATAGCTTTGCCACGCATCTTTTGGATGCAGGGGCGGATATCCGGGAGATTCAGGAGATGTTAGGGCATGCCAGCCTCTCAACGACTCAGAGGTATATCCATCTCAGCCCGGGTAAGTTGATGGAAGTTTATGATAAGGCACACCCGAGGAGTTTTTTTAAAGAAAAGAAGTAATAGACGAGGGGCGAGAGACGATAGACGATGGAAGGTGTAACGCCCCCCAACCCCCTCTTAAGTTAAGAGGGGGCGAGGGGGAGTTATGAGGTTGGGAGATTGACGATAGGCAATGCACGATGAATAAAGAAAGATAAAGGGAGATACGATGGTTATTATGAAAAGTACGACCATCCTATGCGTTCGGCATAAAGGGAAGGTCGTCATGGCAGGAGATGGACAGGTCAGCCTCGGGCAGACCGTGATGAAGCATACAGCGCGAAAGGTTCGAAGGATTTACCAGGATAAGGTACTCGCAGGATTTGCAGGTGCCACAGCGGATGCCTTCACCCTCTTTGCCAAGTTTGAAGAGAAGCTGGAGCAGTATAATGGGAACCTGCTCAGGGCGGCAGTGGAACTGGCCAAGGATTGGAGGACCGACCGGATCCTGAGGAGGCTCGAAGCCCTTCTCATCATTGCAGACAAAGAGCATTCGCTGGTCATCTCCGGCAATGGAGATGTAATTGAACCGGACGACGGGGTTACAGCCATCGGCAGCGGAGGTCCTTATGCCCATGCAGCGGCCAGGGCGCTGACCCAGTTTTCGGATTTGGATGCGAAAGCCATTGCCGAAGAGTCGATGAAAATTGCAGCCTCCATCTGTATTTACACCAATGATCGTATCATCCTTGAGGAGTTATGAATAAAACCTTCACCCCACGGGAGATTGTCTCGGAACTAGATAAGTATATCATCGGCCAGAAGGATGCTAAACGTTCTGTTGCGATTGCGCTGAGAAATCGGTGGAGACGGCAGCAGATCCCCGAGCCCCTTCGGGATGAAATCGCACCCAAAAACATCATCATGATTGGCCCCACTGGTGTTGGAAAGACGGAAATCGCCAGGAGGCTGGCCAAACTGGCTCAAGCTCCTTTTCTGAAGATCGAGGCCTCGAAATTTACCGAGGTTGGATATGTGGGTAGAGATGTGGAGTCCATGGTCAGGGACCTGACCGATCAGGCGGTCAACATGGTCAAGTCTGAAGAAACCCGGAAGGTTCAGCAGAAGGCCGAGGAGATTGGAGAGGAGAGGCTGTTGGACCTGCTCCTGCCAGCATCGAGAAAGACCGTTCCCAAAGAGGGCGAGGATTCGAAAGAGACCCGGGAGAAACTCCGGAAGCTGTTGAGATCCGGGAAGCTGAATGAGAAGTATGTGGACGTGGAGGTGATGGACCGGAATCTGCCCATGGTCGAGATCTTCACTGCTTCAGGGATGGAAGAGATGGACATCAACATCAAAGAGATGTTTGGGAACCTCTTCCCCAAGAAGAAGAAACAGAGAAAGGTGAAGGTTCCGGAAGCTCTCCACCTCATCACCCAGGAAGAGGCACAGAAATTGATCGATATGGATGCGGTGATCAAGCAGGCTATTGACCGGGTGGAACAGTCCGGAATCATCTTTCTTGATGAGATCGACAAGGTTGCAGGGAGGGAGTCGACCTATGGGCCGGATGTGTCGAGGGAGGGGGTTCAAAGAGACCTCCTGCCCATCGTAGAGGGAACGACCGTTTCGACGAAATATGGAGTGGTCAAGACCGACCATATCCTCTTCATCGCGGCCGGGGCTTTCCATGTATCAAAACCCTCGGACCTCATCCCGGAGCTTCAGGGAAGGTTTCCGATCCGGGTGGAACTCGATTCACTCAAGAAAGAGGATTTGATCCGGATTCTTACAGAACCGGAGAATGCTCTGATCAAACAGTATACGGCCATGATGGAGACAGAGTCATTGAAGCTAAAGTTTGAGCGGGACGCCATTGAGGAGATTTCAGAGATGGCCGCCCTCATCAACGAGAGGACAGAGAATATCGGCGCCAGGCGCCTCTATACCATCATGGAGAGACTGCTGGACGAGATCTCTTTCGATGCCCCAGAGATGAGCGGTAAAGCGTTATCAATAGATGCCGGATATGTGAGAGAAAAGCTGAAGGGGTTTGTGGAAAACGAGGATCTGAGCCGGTTTATTTTATAAAAAGGATTCAAGGGTCCCAGGGTTCCAGGAGTCAAGTAAAAGAATTAAAGGTGATAAAAAGCATCAATTTATTTTATAGTCTTTTCACCTTGAACCCATGAACCCTCGAACATTTTACTTTTTAGGAGATTCAGTCATGGAAAACCCAATCGATAAAGCTAAGGTGCTCGTGGAGGCGCTTCCTTATATCCGGCGGTTTTATAACAAGACCATTGTGATCAAGTACGGGGGAAGCACGATGGAGGAAGAGGGGATCAAAAGAAGTTTCGCCCTTGACGTTGTCCTCCTTAAATATATTGGCCTCAACCCGGTCATCGTCCATGGGGGCGGTCCACAGATCGGTGAGATGCTGACCCGATTGGGGAAGAAGTCAGAGTTTGTCGAGGGAATGAGGGTGACCGACAGGGAGACAATGGATGTCGTGGAGATGGTCCTTGTGGGAAAGGTGAATAAGGAAATCGTCGCCATGATCAATCAACAGGGAGGAAAGGCCGTTGGGTTGAGTGGAAAAGACGGGAGGCTCATCGTTGCCAAGAAATTAAAGTTGACGAGAAGCGCTGACAAGGATAGCCCCCCTGGGGTCGTTGATATTGGAATGGTGGGCGAAGTGAAAGCGATTCATCCCGGAGTGATCGAATCTCTGGAGAAGGAAAATTTTATTCCGGTGATCGCGCCGGTTGGCGTAGGAGAAGAGGGCGAGACCTATAATATCAATGCCGATCTGGTAGCGGGAAAAATTGCAGCAGCATTGAAAGCCGAAAAATTCATCCTGTTGACCGATGTGAAAGGGGTGTTGGATGAGAAGAAAGAGTTGATTCCCACCCTTGATGTCAAGCAGGCAAAGGAGTTGATCTCAAAGAAAGTCATCTCCTCGGGGATGATCCCGAAGGTGAACTGTTGCCTTGACGCCCTGGGCGAGGGGGTGAATAAAACCCACATCATCGATGGGACAGTGGAACATGCGGTCCTGTTGGAAATTTTCACGGATGTGGGGATTGGAACACAAATTACGAATGAATGAAATTCGAAATTCGAAGCACGAAATTCGAAACAAGCACGAATTTTCGAAATATCAATTCCAAAACGGGGAGTTTAAGATTTTGAACATTTGAATTTTAAATTTGTTTCGAAATTCGATATTCGGATTTCGTATTTTCTCGTTAAGAGGTGCTTATGGGTTCTCAAACGTTGATGATGTTATCGGAAAAATATATTGCCCACACCTATAATCGGTTTCCCATTCTTCCGATCAGAGGGAAGGGGACCCGGATTTGGGACATCGAGGGGAAAGAATATATCGATTTTTTTGCAGGGCTTGCTGTTTGCAATCTGGGTCACTGTCATCCGAAGGTGGTCCAGGCGATACGTACCCAGGCTGAGAAATTGATCCATGTCTCAAATCTTTACTATATCGAACCCCAGATCGAGCTTGCTTCTCTCCTCTGCAAACACTCTTTTGCAGACAAGGTCTTCTTCTGCAACAGCGGTGCAGAGGCCAATGAAGGAGCGCTCAAACTGGCCAGAAAGTATGCGAAGGGGAAAACCGGAGAGGATCGATACGAAATCATCACCATGGAACGTTCTTTTCATGGAAGAACGCTTGCTACCCTGACCGCCACCGGCCAGACCAAATATCACAAAGGCTATACTCCTCTTATGCCTGGTTTTAAATATGTTCCTTTTAATGACCTGAAGGCTGTGAGAGAGGCGATTGATTCCAAAACCTGCGCCATCCTGCTTGAACCGATTCAGGGCGAAGGAGGGGTGAACATCCCTTCGGAGGGTTATCTTAAAGGACTTCGGGAGATCTGTGATGAGAAGGGCATTCTTCTCATCCTGGATGAGGTTCAGGTGGGGATGGGAAGGACAGGAAAGCTCTTCGCCTATGAGCATGAGAATATCGAACCCGACCTGCTCACCCTTGCCAAATCGCTAGCCGGGGGAGTCCCGATCGGCGCCCTGTTGATGAAGGAAGAGATTGCTAAAAGTTTTGAGCCGGGAGATCATGCCTCTACCTTTGGAGGAAATTTTTTGGCTACGGCAGCAGGTGTTGCAGCCCTGAATGCGATCCTCGATGAGGGGATGTTGGAGAATTGCCAGAAAGTGGGCGAATACTTCCTGGAGAGACTCCAGGAGATCAAGAAGAAATATGCTTTAGTAAACGATGTCCGTGGAAGAGGATTGATCGTCGGACTGGAACTGAAGATGGATGGTGCGGAGATCGTCAAGGAGATGATGAAGAAAGGATTTCTCATCAACTGCACGATGAACACCGTGCTTCGGTTTCTGCCGCCTCTCATCGTGACCAAAGATGAAGTCGACCGGATGATCAAAGCGCTGGAAGAAGTGTTTGCAGGAATAACTTAATTGCGGAATGCGGATTTCGGAATTCGGAATGACAATCTCAAACTCCACAATCTGCAATCCGAAATCCGAAATTGATCAGGGGAGGTTTCAATGAAAGGTGAAGTGAAGAAGGTTGTGTTAGCCTACTCCGGAGGGTTGGATACATCGATCATTCTGAAGTGGCTGAAGAATGAATTCGGCTGTGAAGTGATCGCCTTTACCGCAGATGTTGGGCAGGCGGAAGAACTGGATCATCTTGAAGAAAAGGCCATATCAACAGGCGCGAGCAAGGTCTACATCGAAGACCTCCGGGAAGAATTTGTAAGAGATTATGTCTTTCCGGCCATAAAGGCCAATGCTGTCTATGAGGGAACCTACCTGATGGGGACTTCCATTGCGAGGCCCCTGATTGCCAAGAGGCAGGTTGAGATTGCCCAGCTTGAAGGAGCTGATGCGGTGGCCCATGGATCAACCGGAAAAGGGAACGACCAGGTGCGATTTGAATTGACCTACTATGCCCTCAATCCTTATATCCGGGTCATTTCGCCCTGGAGGGAATGGCAATTCAAGTCACGTGAGGAATTGATAGCTTATGCACGGGAAAATGGCATTCCCATTCCGGTGAGTAAGGAGAAGCCATACTCGACTGACCGAAATCTCCTTCATATCAGTTTTGAGGGTGGAATCCTCGAAGATCCCTGGTCTGCACCGCCGGAAGATATGTTTCTGCTCTCTGTCTCTCCTGAAAAGGCGCCAGACCGCCCCACAGTCGTTGAAATTGATTTTGAAGACGGGGTGCCGGTCCGGGTGGATGGCAAGTCCCTCTCACCCGCAAACCTGTTAGCCCGCCTCAATGAGCTGGGAGGTAAGAATGGGGTTGGCCGGGTGGATATGGTTGAAAACCGCTATGTCGGGATGAAAGCCAGAGGAGTCTATGAAACTCCGGGAGGAACGATTCTGCATGTCGCTCACCGGGCGATCGAATCGATCACGATGGATAGAGAGGTCATGCATTTCAAAGATAGTCTGATGCCAAAGATATCAGAGCTCATCTATTATGGCTACTGGTTTTCGCCGGAGATGGAGGTCATTAAGAACGCCGTCGATGAGATGCAGAAGGATGTGACAGGTACTGTTCGCCTGAAACTCTATAAAGGTAATTGCACTGTAATCGGCCGCAAATCGGAGAAGTCCCTCTACCACGGGGCGTTTGCGACCTTTGAGAAGGATGTGGTTTATAACCAGAAAGATGCAGAGGGATTTATTAAGCTGAACGCGTTAAGGCTTCGAATCCGAAGGATGATGAGAGGATAATCAGTTCGGAGTGATGAGTTCGGAGTTAGGAGTTGAAAAAAAAGATTAAGAATTTGCTCCGAACTACGAACTCCGAACTATTAACTGTAATTCGAGGAAGGGCATGGATCAGAAATATAACCCCAAAGAGATTGAAGAGAAGTGGCAGAGGGTCTGGGAGGAACAGAAACTTTTCAAGGTGACTGAGGATGAGAGTAAGGAGAAGTATTATCTTCTTGAAATGTTTCCTTATCCATCGGGCAAGATCCATATGGGTCATGTGCGCAATTATTCCATCGGCGATGTGGTCGCCCGCTACAAGAAGATGAAGGGATTCAACGTCCTTCACCCCATGGCCTGGGATGCCTTTGGTATGCCTGCGGAGAATGCCGCCATCGAACATGGCGTCCATCCTGCCAAATGGACGTATGAGAATATCGAATATATGAAGAGGCAGTTGAAGCGAATGGGTTTCAGTTATGACTGGGACCGGGAGTTTGCAACCTGCGACGCCTCTTATTATCGATGGGAACAGCTCTTTTTTCTGAAGATGTATGAGAAAGGATTGGCCTACAAGAAACGATCCACAGTGAACTGGTGCGAAATCTGCAAGACCGTTCTTGCCAATGAGCAGGTGATGGGGGACGGGACTTGCTGGCGGGGCCATGCCGATGACCCGGGCGTCACCCAGAAGGAACTGGAACAGTGGTTCTTCAAAATCACTAATTATGCGGATGACCTGCTGGAATGGTGCGAGAAGCTTCCGGGATGGCCGGAGCGTGTCCTCACCATGCAGAGAAACTGGATCGGGAAGTCCATCGGGGCGGAGATTCTTTTCCCGCTGGAGAATTCGAAGGAATCCATTAAAGTCTTTACCACCCGGCAGGACACGGTCTTTGGCGCCACCTTTATGAGCCTTGCCCCAGAGCATCCGCTGGCCCTTTCTCTTTCAAAAGGAACTTCACAAGAGACGGTCGTGAGGGATTTTGTCGAGAAGATGAAGCGGCAGGATCAGATCAAGAGGACTGCTGCTACCACGGAGAAAGAGGGTGTTTTCACGGGAGGATATTGCCTCAACCCGATGACGGGGGCGAGGATGCCTATCTTCGCTGCCAATTTCGTCCTGATGGAGTATGGGACAGGAGCAGTTATGGCCGTTCCCACCCACGACCAGAGAGACTTCGAATTTGCCAAGCAGTATGGGTTAACCCTGATTGTTGTAGTTCAACCGGACGACAAAACCCTGAATGTTGATACAATGACCGAAGCCTATGAAGGAGAAGGTGTCCTGGTCAACTCAGGACAGTTTAATGGAATGTCCAGTTCGAAGGCGAGGGAGGCGATTGCAAAGCACCTTGAAGAGAAAGGGTTGGGTGGAGCAAAGATCAGTTACCGGTTGAGAGATTGGGGGATTTCGAGACAACGTTACTGGGGAGCGCCCATTCCCATTATCTACTGTGAAAAGTGCGGGACGGTTCCGGTGCCTGAAAAAGACCTACCTGTCGTTCTTCCGTCCAATGTGGAAGTGACTGGCGTGGGTGAGTCGCCTCTGGTAGGTGCAAAGGAATTTGTCGAAGCAAAATGTCCCAACTGTGGGGGGGCAAGTCGAAGAGAAACAGACACAATGGATACCTTTGTTGAATCCTCATGGTATTTTGACCGGTTTGCGTGTCCAGACTATCATGAAGGGCCACTCGATAAGAAAAGGGTCGATTACTGGATGCCTGTGGATCAATATATCGGCGGAATCGAACATGCCATTCTTCACCTGCTCTACTCCCGTTTCTTCACCCGTGTTTTGAAGGAGATGGGATGGCTGAGCGTTGATGAGCCTTTTACCAATCTGCTCACTCAGGGAATGGTCTGCAAAGAAGTCCTTGAGTGTCCCAGGGATGGATATCTCTTTCCGGAAGAGGTGGAAAGGGAAGGAGAGGCTATCCGCTGTCGAAAGTGCGGCATTCCGATTACCGTGGGAAGGCTTGAGAAGATGTCGAAGTCGAAGAGGAATGTGGTCGATCCCGAGTACTTGATCGAAAAGTATGGCGCTGATACAGCCAGGATCTTCTGCCTCTTTGCTGCTCCGCCGGAGAAGGATCTGGACTGGAGTGATCAGGGAGTGGATGGCTCATTTCGTTTTCTCAACCGGGTATGGAGACTCTGTATTGAGCGATATTCACAATTGAAAGAGGTAGCCCCTCTTGCTTCTGGGACCAAACTGGATGACGATGCAAAACTTCTCCACCAGAAGACGCATAAGACAATAAAGAAAGTGACCGAGGATATCGAACGATTTCATTTTAACACCGCCATCAGTGCGATCATGGAACTGGTTAACGAGATTTATACCTCGGAGGTGAAGGACAGGGATGATGAAATCTCACGAAAGCTATTAAGGGAGGCGATTGAGACGACGGTGATTCTGCTTTCCCCCTTTGTTCCTCACTTTGCTGAGGAACTCTGGGAAGGATTAGGAAATAAGGAGTCTGTTGTCAAACATGCCTGGCCTGATTATGATCCTGAGGCGGTCCTGGAGGATGAGATTCTGATCGTTGTACAGGTCAATGGAAAATTGAGAGACCGCATTACGGTGCCAGTCGCTTACGGAGAGGAAGAGATCAAAACATGGGCTTTGAAGAGCGAAAGGATTCAAAAACTGGTTGGGGGCAAAGCGATCAAGCGGGTTATCCTTGTACCCCAGAAACTGGTCAATATTGTTTGTTAGAAAATTCGAAATACGAATATCGAAATCCGAAACAAATTCGAATTTCCAAAATTCAAATTGTTTAAGAATTTTTCGTTTTGAACATTTGAAATTTGATCATTTAATATTGTTTCGTATTTTGAATTTCGTGCTTCGGATTTAGGGTATGCTTGCTATATGCTAAACATAACCAAAAACTTATTACTATTACTGAGTGGTATTTTACTAACAACAGGTTGTGGTTACCAGATGGTAGGCAAGGAGACGCATCTTCCGCCTGGCATTAACTCTCTTGCCATTCCCACTTTTGTCAACCAGACCTTTGAACCCGGCATTGAGGTTCCGTTCACGCAAGCTTTTCTCAGGGAGTTCATTCAGGACCGTAGGGTGAAGGTGGTGGGACGGGATCAGGCGGATTCGGTTCTGGAAGGGGTGATCAAAACATTTCAGATATATTCAGTGTCGTATGACCGTTCCGGAACCGCCCTGGAATATCAGACCAGGGTGATTATCGACCTGACGCTGAAGGGGAAAAGCGGAGAGGTCCTTTGGGTGGAGAGGGATCTTTCTGACAGCAGGGTGTATCGCACCTCCGCCAATATTCTCATCAGCGAATCGAATAAAGCCGCAGCGATTCAATCACTGGCAAGGTTTATGGCTGAGCGGATCCGCAATCGGTTTTTTCATAATTTCTGAACCACGAATGACACGAATGATAACGAATCACCATAAAGATTTTTCCATTCATTTAATTCGATGCCATTCGTTATATTCGTAAATTTTTAAGAGGAAGGATGAATTATGTTCACAGCTTCGGATTTGAGAAAAGGGTTGAAAATCGCCATTGATAATGAGCCTTACGTCGTTACGGTTTTTGAATTTTCCAAGCCCGGTAAGGGGCAGGCGCTTTACCGGACCAAAATGAAAAATATGATCACCGGGTCAACGCTCGATCGGACCTACCGTGAAGGAGATACGTTTGAACCCGCTTCATTGGAAGAGAGACCCATGCAGTATCTCTATAAAGAAGGGGATCATTACTATTTCATGGATAATCAGACCTACGAACAGATCATCATCAATGAGGATGCTCTGGGAGATGCAAAAAATTATCTCATTGACAATTTGAATGTCAAGGTGTTGATGTTCCGAGAGAAGGCTATTGGCGTAGATCTTCCAAATTTCGTCAATCTCAGGGTGATCAAGACAGAGATGTGGGTCAAAGGCGATACCTCAAAAGCCGATTACAAGCCTGCCACCGTTGAGACAGGTTATGAAATGCGAATTCCTCCCTTTGTGCAGGAGGGAGAACTGATCACCATTGATACGCGGACCGGTGAATATTCGACCCGGGTTAAAGAATAGGAAAGTAGAAAATCGAACTACGTCTTTCGGCAAGGGTCATGAGGCCCGTTTCGTTCATAACAGGTTACGTCTTTCGTGGTTTATTGTTTAAACGTAACCTTTACCGCAATACGATACGAGCTTCGTCACCGTAACCTTAACCTATTCCTCTATTGCCAAAGCAGTAAGAGTTATCTTCATCTGTGGACCATTTAAACTGTTCCTACCCAAAAAACTGGCCATTGGCCAGGCGAAAGGCCGCTCTTGAACAGAGGGCGAAAATTATCCAGTCGATCAGAGTGTTTTTCATCAAAGATGGATATCTTGAAGTAGAGACACCTCATCGTATTCCCGCTCCTGCTCCTGAATCCCATATCAATGCTGTCCCTTCAGACAACTGGTTTCTTCATGCCTCCCCTGAACTCTGTATGAAGCGAATGCTTGCCGCAGGGTATGAGAAGATCTTTCAACTCTGCCGTTGTTGGAGGGAGGGGGAGAGGGGGAATCTGCACGTCCCGGAGTTTACTCTTTTAGAATGGTATCGGGTGAGTGTTGATTATCTATCTCTCATGGATGAATGTGAAGCCTTGATTCAATTTTTAGCGGCTAACCTCGGGATGAAAGAGAAAATAAATTATCGGGGACATCCTATCTCCCTTGCATCATCCTGGGAGAGAATGACGGTTGAAGAGGCATTTCAACGCTTCACAAAGATTTCTGCGAAGGAGGCTCTCCGGAAAGATCTTTTTGACGAAGTGATGGTCGAGGATATCGAACCTCGGCTCGGAATCGAAAACCCTACTTTCCTTTATGATTATCCTTCTGAACGCAGGTCCCTGGCGCGCTTGAAAAAGGAAGACCCTACAGTAGCTGAACGTTTTGAACTCTATCTGGGAGGACTTGAAATAGCGAATGCGTTCTCAGAATTGGTGGATGTAGAGGAGCAACGGAAAGTCTTTGAGTTGGAGATTGAGACTCGCCGATCGTTAGGAAAAGAGATTTATCCAATGCCAGAAAAGTTTTTGTCCGAACTGGACGTAATGCCACCCTCTGCGGGAATCGCTCTGGGGGTAGATCGGTTGGTTATGGTTTTATTAAACGCCAAAACGATCGACGAAGTGGTCGCCTTCACCCCCGAAGATCTTTAGAGGCGCCCTTGCATCACTGTGGGCAGAGACCAGGTATGTTAAAATAATATTGTTTTGATATTTCGTTTGAAAGACCAATATGGTCGATACGGTGATGCTATGGAAAGGTTTTCTAAACCAAAGAGTGACCCAAAAATAAAAACGGTGATACTGACGCTTTTCCTTGTCTTTATCTCCCCCCTTTGTTCCATCTATGTTTGGAAGGGGCTTGCCTCAACATCTCCCGAAAGCCCTCCCCAATCAGGATTTTCTTCAACCCTGCCCAGCAGATATTTCCCTGATTTATTTGCAGGGGTTAAAAAGGAGAAGGTGCATGGGACCATCCATGGCAATCGAATCAGAGGAATCGAATATGTCCCTAAAACGCCCACCCCGGACCTGGGAATCGTTTATCTGCGTGGCGGATTTGAACCCATCTCCCTGAAAGAGGATTATAAGGATGTCAAATATTTGGCTTCGATCGGATTCCGGGTCTTCGTCCTCTCTTATGAAGGGGAGTTTCAGGGGTTACGGGGGATATCCTTACTGCAAGACACAAAGGATGCGGCAGATGCTGCAACTTGGATGAGGGCATTCCGGTTTGTCAAGGAGGTGGGTTTGATAGGAGTATCAAGGGGAGGATTTGCCGCCTACCATGCTTTTGCTCAGTATCAAGGTCATTTCTCCAAACTGGCGTGTCTTGTGGCCCCAACTGATCTGAAGCTTTTCAGGGAAGGAGACCCGGAGAAAAAAATCCCCAAAACCACGATCTTTCCCGCCCTCATGGAGAGGATGTGGCCCTATTTTGTCTTTACGGGGGATGAAAAGACATCATCGCCAATCTACTATGCAGAAAAAATGAGAAATAAACCGCTCCTTCTGATCTATGGTTCGCAGGATACGATTGTTCCAAAAGAACATGGAGAAATTATGCGGGATGCCATCCGTTCTCCCAACGTCACGTATATCTTGCTGGATGACGACCACGGCCTGGCGAGGGAAGAGGTAACCCAGAAATTGTTGAGAAGGTTTTTTTAATGAACTGATGACCTGTTCGGTGTCCTCTTTTTCACCTAAACCAGTAATCACGCATCGCCTGCAAAAACTCATGCGTCAAAGGAAAACCCGCATGGATTCCCCCGCATCAAGTGCGGGGCAGGCTAAATCAAGCACGGAATGACGGCAAAGAAAAGAAGGTGATACCCCGCTGCTTGCGGCGGGGTAATTTTTTGGCAATATCTGTCTGAAATATTGCAGGGATAAAGTCCATATGCTTCTACTCGTTAATATCTGGATATTCGACGACCTCGCCAAGGTAATTACGAAGATAGAAGATGTTTTCCAGTCTTTTCACATCATCAGGAAGAAAAGGAACTTTTCCCTTGCCTCCGGGCAGATCGACGACATAGGAAGGGGTTGCCATTCCCGAGGTATAACCTCTTAATCCCGCCATGATGTTTAATCCCTTCTGTATAGAAGTTCGGAAATGGCCTGTTCCTTTGACCAAGTCCATCTGGTGAATGTAATAGGGACGGACCCTGATGGTCAGGAGTTTTTGCATCAACTGTTTCATTACTTCCGGGTCGTCATTGACTCCCTTGAGCAGGACGGTCTGATTTCCGAGTGGAATACCTGCATCTGCGAGCCGGGTGCATGCCATTGTCGATAGAGGCGTGATTTCTATGGGGTGGTTGAACTGGGTGTTCAAATAGATCGGATGATATTGCTTTAGCATTCGGCAGAGACGGTCGGTGATTCGATCCGACAAAGTGACAGGGGCGCGTGTATGAAGTCTGACGATTTCAAGATGAGGGATTTTACGGAGTCTGGTAAGGATTGTTTCCAGTTCGTCGTCAGAAAGCAGCAGAGGGTCACCGCCTGAGAGTATGACCTCACGGATGGAGGGCCTGGTTTTTATATACTCAAGGGCACTTTTCAGTGAGTTTCTATTGATTAAATTTTCTTCTCCTCCCATTCTATTTTTTCTTGTGCAGAACCGACAAAGGGTAGGACAGGCAGAGGAGACCAGCAGAACAACACGGTCAGGGTAACGGTGGATAAGCCCTGGCGCAACGGTCAGGTCTTTTTCGTTAAGAGGATCAATAGAAAGATCATCCTGCTCCAGTTCACGCTGGTCAGGGATACACTGTCGCCCAATTGGGTCATCTTTCTTCTGGATGAGGCTTAGATAGGTGCGGGTAATCCGAAGGGGGTAACGGGGGATGACGGGCCGAAGCGATTCGATGTCGATCCGGACAAAACGAGCCAGTTCATCGAGAGAGGTGATGCTTTCGGAGAGGGTTTTTTGCCAGCGTTCCATATGGTTAGAGGTTTCTATTGAATTTTACATTTTTCATGGATAGAATGCAAAAACCAAGCAACGGGGTATGGAATATGGTATGATATCTACAATTTATAAAATCCCTCCTATCCTGGTTTATTCTTGTCAAGTACTTTTTCGGGAGGTATTTATTACAAGTTCTTAGGTATTGCACCTTGCCTAATCCTGGTAATTTGAGGGTCTCAACTGAGCCCTGACCTTGCTAATCGAGGCTAAG
>Ga0194112_10005256_pt1 | contig 17439 bp, 15 predicted proteins | sample TA2MahC400mmetaG_FD_146191 | JGI IMG/M metagenome (GOLD analysis project Ga0194112, IMG submission 146191) | Freshwater microbial communities from Lake Tanganyika, Tanzania - TA2015016 Mahale Deep Cast 400m | ecosystem: Environmental > Aquatic > Freshwater > Lake | place: Tanzania: Lake... | reverse complement strand
GCCAGCCCCGTCACCTGCCCGCCGGCCGGCCCCAACCAGCCCTGGCCGGTCAAGGGCCAGCGCACCGGCGTCGCCGCCTGCGCAGTCGCGGCAGCGGCCAACTCGGCCGCCGTGACCGTCGCGGCGGTCGGGGTGAGGTTGAGGTCAAGGTTAAGGTTGAGGTTAAGGTTGAGGTCAAGGTCAGGATCGGCGGCCGCGGGCCGCGCGGCCAGGGTCAGCCCCGCGTGACTGTCGGCCAGTGCCGCAGGCGCGGGCCGAGCAGGGCGATAGGGCAGCGCCGCCTGCAGGATCAGCAAAAGGACCAGCGCAAGACGGAACAGGAAGAGCCAGCCACGGGACATCGGCGCATCTCCTTGGCGACCAGTTCATCTGACAGGGGGAATGATGCACGCAGACTCCTTATACCATGACCGGCCGCGGGTTGTCAAGCCGTCAACGGCTCCATGGCCCCCAGCCCAGAGATCGCTGCGCCGCCCGCCAGCCGCCATGAGCCAGTCGCACATTTGTGCTACAGATAAATGCAACCTTAAAATTCATGTACAAACCAAAACTCAGGACTAGACATATTACAGAAAGAGTGGTAGTATAGCTCCACTCATTATTATCACAATGGGTTAGAGTGGGAAATTCTCCCTTTTCAGCCCAAAGAGATCAGGTGAAAAGGCGGAGACCCGATGTTCTACGGCGAATGGGAATACACGCTTGACGACAAGGGCCGCATCACGCTGCCGGCGAAGTTCCGCGAGGAGCTGGGCGAGACGGTTCTCCTCGGCCGCGGCACGAGCGGCCAGGTCAATGTGTACACGCGCGATGCCTGGACCCGCCTGGCCGAAAGCCTGGAGCAGGCGGATCCCGCCCTCGAACTGGTGCGCAGCGCCCGCCGTCTGATCTTCGCAGTCAACGAACACGAGATTGACAAACAAGGCCGGATCATGGTGCCACCTTTCCTGCGCCGCTACGCCAACCTCGGCTACGAAGCCGTGATCCTGGGCAACAAGGATCGTTTCGAGATTTGGAATCGCGACCGCTGGCAGGAGCAATCCGCGGCCATGGCCGTCCAGACCGCTGGCAGGAGCAGCGTCTCGCCAGACGAGCCGGCATTCGCCTGGGATTTCTAGGCCATGGCGCACGTCCCGGTCCTGCTCGCGCAGGCGCTGGCGGGGCTGGCGCTGACGCCGAATGCTGCCTGCGTAGACGGCACTTTGGGCGGCGCGGGCCACGCCGAGGCGATCCTGGAGCGCACGGGGCCGGCAGGACGCTTACTCGGACTCGACGCCGACCCGGCCGCGATTCAGCGGGGCCAGGCGCGGCTGGCGCGCTTTGGCGAGCGTGTGGCGCTGGCGCAAACCAGCTTCCGCGGGCTGGCCGCAGCAGCAGCCGAACACGGCTTCACCCAGGTCAATGCGATCATTCTTGACCTGGGGCTATCTTCTTTTCAGTTGGCCGAGGCCGAGCGCGGCTTCAGCTTCCAGATCGCGGGGCCGCTTGACATGCGCATGGATCCGGCCAGCCCCTTGACCGCCGCCGAGATCGTCAACGAGTGGCCGCAAGACGCGCTGGCCGACGTCATCTATCGCCTGGGCGAAGAGCCGCGCTCCCGGCGCATCGCGCGGGCCATCGTGGCCGGCCGCCCGCTGCGCACCACCGTCGAGCTGGCCGAGGTGGTCAGCCGGGCGGTCGGGGGACAGAGGGGCGAGCGCATCCATCCGGCGACGCGCGTCTTCATGGGTTTGCGAATCCAGGTCAACGACGAACTCGCCGCGCTGGAAGCCGTCTTGCCGCAGGCGGTCCAACTACTGGCGCCTAAAGGCCGCCTCGCGATCATCACCTTTCATTCGCTAGAAGACCGTATCGTCAAGCAGTTCATGCAGCGTGAAGCGCGCGATTGTGTATGCCCAACCGACCTGCCCCTTTGCCGGTGCGGGCACACTGCGACCCTGAAAATCATCACCCGAAAACCGGTCCAGCCAGAACTTGCAGAGATCGCCGGCAACCCGCGGAGCCGCAGCGCAAAACTACGCATTGCGGAGAGGTTGAAGGTTAGAGGTTAGAGGTTAGAGGTTGGAGGTTGGAAGTTGGAGGTTTGACGTTTGACGTTTGACGTTTGACGCTTCACGCTTCACGTTTCACGCCCAGGAGGCTCTGATGCTCAACACCCACCCGCCAGTCTATCATCCCGCAGCGCGTGCGCCGGGGCTCTGGCCGGCGCTGCGTGACGCATGGCAGGCCGGGCTGAAATCCGGGTTTTTCCACTTCCTGCTGATCCTGGTGTTGGCGAGCGGGCTGACCTGCCTCTACGTGTGGCAGACGACCGCGATCTCTACCATCGAGCACGACACCGATGTCCTGCACGCCAGGATCAGGCAGATCGAACGCGAAAACGTCGCGCTGATCGTACAGGTCGCCCGATGGCACGCGCCTGGCTACGTCGCCCAGAAGGCGGCCGAACAGGGGCTCGTCTCCGGCCAGTCCCCGCTCTACGTCCAGTTGCCGACGGCGCCGGCCGCTGCTGAGCACGAACCGGCCGGCGCCGCCCTTTGGCGGCAGTTGACTGGCTGGATGCCCACGGCCAAGACGGCTGAAGCAGGATCGCTGGCTTTCGGAGCGCGCTGAGAGAGGGCGCCATGCCCCAGAAAAACGCCTGGGTTCGCTATCCGCAGACCAGCGAGTCGCCGGAACGCGAGCCGTCCCATGAGTGGCCGTCCCCTGCGGCCGGCGAGGACGCTACGATGCTGGTCAGACGTGTACGGCCCCTGGCCGGCGTCTTCGCGTTCTTGATTCTCGTGATCATCGTCCGACTGGCTACCGTGCAGATCTTCGCCGCGCCGCCGCCCAAAAGGTCGGCCGCCGAGTCCGCCAACCTCAGCCGGGGACGCGTGGTGGATCGCTCCAACCTGCTGTTAGCTACAGACGTTCACCTGTGGGAAGTCTATGCCGCGCCGCCCCAAATCCAGACGCCGGCCGACGTCAAGCTGATCACCACTGTGGCGCAGATCTTGGGGCGGTCGGATCAGCCGCTGCTGGCGACCCTGAGCGCCCACAGCAAGCTGCCGACCGTCACCCTGGCGAAGGATGCGACCGAGGAGCAGTGCGCAGCGATCATGGCGCTCAAGCAGACCAGGCGAGTGTGGTGCGCAGCCCGCCTCGGCCGCATCTATCCGCAGGGTTCCCTCGCCGCCCACCTGATCGGCTTTGCCAACTACGAGCAAATCGGCGTCTACGGCGTCGAAGAGAGCTACAGCCCCTGGCTGCGCGCGGCGGGCGATTGGTCGCCGGCCCGGCTGCCGGGCGAACCCCGGCCTGCGCCCCAGGCGTGGAAGCTCTATCTGCCCTCGCCGGCCGGCCGCGATGTGGCGCTGCACCTCGACGCGCCCCTGCAATACGCCATCGAACAACGTCTCGCTGAGGCGATCGCCAAATACCAGGCCGAGGCCGGCACGATCATCGTCATGGATCCCCGCACCGGCGGCATTCTGGCGCTGGCCAACTGGCCCACGTTCGATCTGAACGCCTACTCTGAAGCGCCGAAGGAGACATGGGTCAATGCGGCCGTCGGCCAGATCTACGAACCCGGCTCAGTCTTCAAGCTGATCACCATGGCCGCGGCGCTGGACTCCGGCCAGGTGACGCCCGACAAGCTCTATCGCGACGAGGGCGCGCTGAAGGTGAGCAATCGAGAGATACGCAACGCGGAGCACAAGGCCTACGGCGACATCACTGTGCGCGAGGCGTTGGCGCGCTCGGTCAATGTCGTCACGGCGCGCATTTGCCTGGACATGGGCGCCGAGACCTTCTATCGCTATGTGCGCCAGTTTGGATTCGGCAAGCTGACCGAGATTGACCTGCACTTCGAGGGCTACGGCATCGTCAAAGAGCCGGGCAACCCCAATTGGAGCTACTTCGACCAGGCGACCAACTCGTTTGGCCAGGGCATCTCGGTCAGCAGCCTGCAGATGATCAGCGCGGTGGCCGCCATCGCCAACAAAGGCGTATTGCTGCAGCCGCAGGTCGTCAAAGAACTGATCTATAATGGCCAGCTCTACAGCCTGCCCCCGCGCGTGATGGGATACCCCATCAAGCCGGAAACCGCCCAGGCGCTGACGCAGATGATGGCCTACACCGTTGACCGCTCGGCATATCCGCGCATGGCGCTAGGCTATCGCATTGCGGGCAAAAGCGGCACTGCCGAAGTCCCGACCGACACGGGCTACAGCGCGCTGGACACGATCACCAGTTTCGTCGGCTTTCTGCCCGCGGCCGACCCTCAGATCGTCATCCTGGTCAAACTGGTCAAACCCACCACCGCGCGCTGGGCTGAACACGTCGCCCAGCCCGTCTTCGGCCTGGCGGCCCAAGATGCCGTGCGCATTCTGCGGATTCAGCCGGACGACAGGATGCCGTGAGCTGATTTTGGATTTTGGATTTCGGATTGCCGACTTTGACGCTTGACGTTTCACGTTTGACGTTTCACGCTTCACGTTTGACGTTTCACGCTTCGCGTTTCACGTTTCACGTTTAACGTTTCACGTTTAACGTTTCACGTTTGACGTTTCACGTTTGACGTTTCACGTTTGACGTTTCACGTTTGACGTTTCACGTTTGACGCTTCGCGTTTCACGTTTGACGTTTGACGTTTCACGTTTCACGCTCTGCGGGAGCCGCGATGATTCACCTGTCTCATGTGTGGCGGTTGATGGTGGGTAATGCAGTGGCGACGCCGGCCGGGCTTCCGGATGCAACCATCAGCGGCTTCGCCATTGATTCGCGGCAGGTGCAGGCAGGCGCGCTGTTCGTCGCGCTGCGCGGCGAGAAGACGGACGGCCATCTCTACCTGCAAGACGCCTTCGTCAGGGGCGCGATCGCGGCCATCGCCGAACCGCGCGCTCTGGAGTTGGGGCTAAGCGCCTGGTTTGCGCTCCCCGATGGCGCGGTGCGACCGCCCGTCGGTCAAGAGACCGCGGAGGCCGCGAGCCCCGCGCCTTGCGTGTTCATCGTGCCCGATAGCCTGGTCGCACTCCAGAATCTCGCCGCCCAGTGGCGCGGCCAGATGCCGGCCGTCGCCATCGGCATCACCGGCAGCATCGGCAAGACCATGACCAAGGAGACCGTGGCAAATGTGCTGGCCCAGCGTTTCGCCACCCTGCGCACCGAGGGCAACCTGAACAACGAGATCGGGCTGCCGCTCATGCTGCTGCGGCTGACGCCGGAGCATCAGCGGGTCGTGCTCGAGATGGGCATGTATGCCCTGGGCGAGATCGGACGGCTGTGCGAGCTGGCCCAACCACGCATCGGCGTCGTCACCAACGTAGGGCCCAGCCACCTGGAGCGGATGGGATCTATCGGCCGCATCGTCCAGGCCAAAGCCGAGCTAGTCCAGGGGTTGCCGCCGGCCGCCGAGGGAGGGGTTGCGATCCTCAACGCCGACGATCCGTTGGTCATCGGCATGGCCGGGCTGACCAGGGCGCGCGTCTTCACCTACGGCCTGAACGAAAGCAGCGACCTGTGGGCTGACGAAATCGTCAGCGCCGGCCTGGAAGGTATCAACTTCCGGCTGCACTATGGCAAGGAAGTGCTGCACCTGCGGCTGCCCATCCTGGGTCGGCACAGTGTTCACACCGCCCTCCGCGGGGCCGCAGTGGGGCTGGTGGAGGGGCTGAGCTGGGCCGAGATCATCGCGGGCCTGCAAGATGTGCGCGGCCAGTTGCGCCTGATGGTCGTGCCCGGCCTGCGGCAGTCCACCTTGATTGACGACACCTACAATGCCAGCCCGGCCTCGGTGCTGGCCGCGCTCAACCTGTTGGCCGACATCACCGAAGCGCGGGTCGAAGGCGTGACCAGCCGACGCCCCATCGCGGTCTTGGGCGACATGTTCGAGCTTGGCTCATACGAAGAAGAGGGCCACCGGCTGGCGGGTGGCCGCGCGGCCCAGGTCGTTCAGAAGCTGATCACCGTCGGCGCGCGGGCCCGCGGGATCGCCGACGAAGCGTTGGCCAGCGGCCTGCCCCAGGCCGACATCTACCCGACCGTGAGCAATGCGGATGCCATCGGCCTCCTGCTCGGACTGGTTCGGCCGGGTGACGTGATCCTCGTCAAAGGCTCGCGCGGCATGGGCATGGAGACCATCGTAGATGCCCTTTCTCAGCTCTCTCAACCAGGCCCGGCAGCCGAAAGGCCGCCCGCGGCCGGGAGTTAACATCGCATGTTGGAACAAGCGCCCATGCCGTTCGCGCTGGCCCTGGCCACTGTGTCGTTCTTGCTGGCAGTGATCTGGGGGCAGCCGCTGATCAACGAACTCAAGCGCCGGGGCATCGGCAAGAAGATCCATGTCGAAGAGCCCGGCGTTCATCAGGTCAAGACCGGCACACCCACGATGGGGGGCATCCTCTTCCTGGGGCCGGTGTTCGCCATCACCGTGATCCTGAACCTGGCCAACCTGCTGAGCGGCCTGACCTGGGGAAAAGCGATTTTGCGACTGTTCAACTTTGCGGAGGGAAGTAGCCTGATAGGCAAGTCCATTCTGCTGCCGCTGCTGGTGCTGCTCTCGTTCGGCTTCCTGGGCGCGCTGGACGACCTGGCGGGGGTGCGCGGCAGGCGCAAGGAGGGCCGCCAGGGGATGCTGGCCAGGGTGAAGGGCGCATTGACGCTGCTGCTGGCGCTGGCCGCGGCCGCGGGCATCTACTTCTTCCTGGACCTGCACAGCGTCGCAGTGCCGGGAATCCCCTACGAAATCAACATGGGATGGATCTACATACCGATCGCTGCATTCATCATCGTCGGCTCGTCGAATGCCGTCAACCTGACCGATGGGCTGGACGGGCTGGCCGGGTCTACCTCGGCCGTAGCCTTCGCCGCCTATGGCGTCATCGCGTACTTGCAGGGCCAGTATCCGCTGATGTCGTTCTGCTTCACGATGGTCGGCGCGTTGTTCGCCTTTCTGTGGTACAACTCGCACCCAGCGCAACTGTTCATGGGCGACATGGGCGCGCTGGCCCTGGGCGCGACGTTGGCTGTCGTGGCCTTGATGACCGGCCAGTGGCTCTTGCTGCCCGTAGTGGGCTTGATCTTCGTCGCCGAGGCGGTTTCCGACATCCTGCAGGTCAGCTACTTCAAGTGGACCAGGCGGCGGACCGGCCAGGGCAGGCGCATCTTCAAGATGGCGCCTATTCACTACCATTTCGAGCTGCTCGGCTGGTCCGAGACGCACGTCACCCAGCGTTTCTTCTTGATCGGCATCCTGGCCGCGATGCTGGGCATCGCGCTGGCGCTGCTATGATAGCCCATGTCTGAGATCACACACTTTCGCGGCATTCTGCCGCCCGAAGGGTATCATTTTCTGCCGCCGCCCAGCAAGGCCAGCGCAGGCGGGCTGATCCTGAACGCGCTCGCGCCGCTGCACGGGGAGATCGATCGCGCGCTCGCCCGCAACGACCAGCAAGCGGCCTTGCACATCGCCTATGATGCACTGAGCCAGGTGGCCGACAGGCTGGCCGAGCAACGCGGCGATCGCGCGCGGCCCGGCCAGGTGATGATCCATGCCCTGCTCGTAGAACTGACGCCGCTGCCGTTGGAGCTGCGGCCCGATGGCACCTTCGCCGAGCCAGGCGCCGGCGTCCAGGTCAGTTATCGCAACTGGACTGTCGAACAAGCCCGGGCGCTGACCTTTGCCCACAGCCTGACCGAACGTTTTCAGACGCTCTGGCCGGGCGCATGGATCATCTTGCCCGGCCTCTCGACATGACAGGGCCGCCTCTCACCGGATCGCCTATGACGCTGAAGGCAGTGAATCACGCTCTCTCATCATCCAGTGCGCCGCGCTACGCCGGCTTGCGCGTGACCATCCTGGGCATGGCGCGGCAGGGGCTGGCGATCGCGCGCTTCTTCATCGAAGCCGGCGCCCAGGTGACGCTCAGCGACCTGCGCACGGCCGAGCAACTGGTCACGGCTCGTGTCGGGCTGGAGAGATTCGCCGACGCCCATGCTCCGCAGGGCGCGGAACAACCGGTCGTGCGCTTTGTCTTGGGGGGCCACCCGCTCTCGCTGCTCGCGCAGACCGATCTTCTCTGCTTGAGCGGCGGCGTGTCGCCCGCCATCCCCATCGTGCGCGCGGCCGTGGCGGCCGGCATTCCGCTGAGCAACGATGGACAACTGACCCTGCGCCACTGCCCGGCGCCGGTGCTGGGGATCACCGGTTCGGCCGGCAAAACGACCACCACGACGCTGATCGGCTTGATGCTCGAGGCCGCCGGATTCACCGTGCACATCGGCGGCAACATCGGCGAGCCGCTGCTCGATCGGCTGGCGACCGTGCGGCCAGGCGACAAGGTCGTCATGGAGCTGTCGAGCTTCCAGTTGGAGCTATTCGACCGCAGCCCGGCGATCGCCGCCATCACCAACATCACGCCCAACCATCTGGACCGCCATCCTTCGATGAGCCACTATGCAGCCGCCAAGGCCAACATCCTGCGCTTTCAGGAACCGGGGGGCGCCTGCGTCCTCAGCGCCGACGACAGCTACACCGGCCCCTGGCTGCGCGGCGGTCGCTGTCAGATAGCCAAAGGCGCGGGCCAGGGCGCTGTCTACTTCCCCTTGCAGGGAACGCGGCTGGGATTCAGCCTGGCCGGCGAGGTGGAAGCGGGCGCGTTCCTGGCGGGCGGCGCACGGTCGCCCGGCCGCGCCAGCCTGGTCCCCGATCCTGCCGGCGTGCTCGTGTGGCGGCGGCCTGGGCTGCCGGATGTGGAGGTTTGCCGCGCGCGCGATGTGCGTCTGCGCGGACGGCACAACCTGGCCAATGTGTTGGCCGCCATCTGTGTGGCGGGCGCGGCCGGCGCCAACACGGCCGCCATGACCCAGACGGCCACATCTTTCGGCGGCGTGGAACATCGGCTGGAGATCGTGCGCCAACGCGCCGGCGTGCTGTGGGTCAACGACTCCATCGCCACCGCGCCCGAACGCACCGTGGCTGCCCTGCGCTCGTTCAGCGAGCCGATCATCTTGCTGGCGGGAGGGCGCGACAAGAACCTGCCGTGGGATGGGTGCGCGGCCGTGATTTACGAGCGGGCGCGCGGCGTGGTGCTCTTCGGTGAGGCGGCCGGGCTGATCGCCGGCGCGCTGGCCCGCTACGAGCGGCTGGCGGCCGCCTCCCGGCCGGGGGCGCCAGTCATGCGACCGCAGACGATCAGTTGCGCGGATTTGCCAGAGGCGGTCGCGGCCGCGGCCAGGCTCGCCCGGCCGGGCGAGGTGGCGCTGCTCTCGCCGGGCGGCACGAGTTTCGACGCCTACGAGGATTTCGCGGCCCGCGGCCGGCACTTTCGAGCCCTGGTGGAGGCGCTGCCATGAGAGGGGAAAAAGAGGACAGTAGCGCCACGGCCGTGAAGCGCAGAGGCGAGCGCAGCGCCGGGCCAGCGACCGCCAACGCCCGATCGCCAAAGGGCGGCTCTCGCGCTGGCTCGGCATCTCGCCGATCGCCGCGCGGCGACCGTGCGCTCCCCGCAGCGAAGGCGCGCCCCAGGCGTTCATATGGCGCCAGCGTGGCAGATGCGGCAATCAGTGCGCGCGACCTACCCGGCCGGCGGCCGGCGTCTGGCGAGCGCGGCTCGCGGCCTCCCGCGCGCTCGGCTTTGGGCCGCGCCAGGGCGGCTGTGGCCGCATCGGCCCTGGACTACCCGCTGGTGGCCATCGTAGCGACGCTGCTCGCCCTGGGCCTGGTGATGGTCTTCAGCGCCAGCTTCTGGCAGGCGCAGAAGTTCTTTGAGCTGCCGCCGGCCTACTTCTTCACCCGCCAGGTCATCTGGGCTGTCGTTGGCGTGGCGGCCCTGGTGGTCGCCTATTTGATCCCCTATCGCTGGTGGTCGCGGCTGGCCATTCCGCTGATGATGGCGACCCTCGTGCTGTTGCTGGCCACGCTGATCTTCGGCGACTACCGGTACGGTGCGCGGCGCACCCTCTTCGGCGGATCCATCCAACCGAGCGAGATCGCTAAGCTGACGGTCGCGATCTACGTGGCCGCCTGGGTCACGTCGAAACGGCGTCACCTGCGCGATGTGCAGGGCGGCCTCTTTCCCTTTGCAGTGCTGATGGGTATGGTGGCGGGTTTGATCGTTCTCGAGCCGAGCATCAGCGTCACGATCATCATCCTGGTCATCGGCACAGCGATCTTTTTCGTCGGCGGCGGTGACGCAAAACAACTGGCTCTGTCCGCGCTGATCGGCGCGCTGGTGTTGGGCGCGTTCATCTGGCAATCGCCGCACGGCGGCCAACGCGTGCAGGATTGGTGGGCGATGATCGCCAACCCCGGCCAGGTCAACGAGCACACCGCGCAGATCATGGCGATGTTGCGGCAGGGGCACGGCATCGGGACCAATCCCGAGAACTGGCTGCCCAAGCTAGGCGTGCCGCTGCTCTGGAGCGACTACATCTTCGCCAATGTCGGCGCAGATTTGGGATTTCCAGGCGCAGTGGCCACCGTCGCGCTGTTCGCAGGCCTGGGCTATCGGGGTCTGGCTATCGCGCTGACCACGACCGATCGCTTCGCGTGCCTGACCGCCATCGGCGTCGTCACCTGGATCATGGCGCAGGCCGCCATTCACATGTGCGCGTCGCTGGCGCTGATCCCGGCCACGGGCGTACCGCTGCCGTTCGTGAGCTACGGCGGCTCTGCGCTGGTATCGTGCATGGCAGGAGTGGGGATCTTGCTGAGCATCGGCCGCTCCTCACAGAAACGGGAGGCGTCCGTTCGACAGTCCTTCGACTACGCTCAGGATGCAGCTCAGGACGGGTCGCATGGCAGATGAAGCGACGGGCTTGCGCGTGCTCCTGTCGGGCGGCGGAACGGGCGGGCACATCTACCCGATTCTGAGCGTGGTAGCCGCGCTGCAAGCGGCGGAAACCCACCAGGCGCCAGGCGCTTCGGAAGCGCCGGCGCTTGGCGGGGCGACTACCAGGACAGGCGCCCATGCCGGCCGCGGCGCCACGGCGGATGAAAACGTTCGTAGTAACGACTTCAGTCGCCGTGGCCCGCGCCGAACGACTGAAGTCGCTACTACGAACCCGCCTGTTTTCAGGACAGAGCAGTCAGAGACGAACCAGGCCGCGGCGCAGCTCCCCGTGGAGTTCCGTTATGCCGGCCAGGCCGGCGGGATAGAGGAGGCGCTGGCGACCCGCGCCGGCCTGCCGTTCAGCGCCATCGCCACCGGGCAGATCCTCGGCCAATCGCCCTGGAGGATCGGCCGCAGCCTGGCGCGCATGGCGGCCGGGGTCGCGCAGTGCACGGCGATCTTTCGCCAGTTCCGGCCCGATGTCGTCTTCATCACCGGCGGCTACGTCACCGCGCCCGTGGCCTGGGTCGCCTGGCGTCGCCGCGTGCCGCTCTTGATCTATCTGCCCGACCTGACGCCCGGGCTGGCCATCCGGCTGACGAGCCGGCTGGCGACCGAAGTGGCGGTATCGTTTCCCGAGGTCGCGCGCTACTTTGGCCGCAAGGCCATTGTCACCGGCTATCCGGTGCGCCCAGAGCTGTTGATGGCCGACCGCGACAAGGCGCGCGCGGCGCTTCGGTTGGCCGCCGATCGGCCGATGCTGCTGGCTTTGGGCGGCAGCCGGGGCGCGGCCAGCATCAACCGGGCGCTGGCCGCGGCCCTGCCTGAACTGCTGCCGGCCTGTCAGATCGTTCACATCAGCGGTCCGGCCGACTGGCACGCGGCCGCCGAAACCGCAGCGAAGTTGCCAGCCACGTTGCAACCGTGGTATCATCCCTATCCCTACCTGCACGAGGAGATGCCCCTGGCTCTCGCGGCAGCCGACCTGGTGGTGGCCAGGGCTGGCGCAGCGACATTGGGAGAGTTTCCAGCCGTAGGGCTGCCGAGCATCCTGGCGCCCTATCCTTACGCAGGCCAGCACCAGGATGCCAACGCCGCGTACCTGGCTGAGCGCGGCGCGGCGGTCATCGTAGCCGATAGTGACCTTCACGCGCGTCTGGCGTCATCAGTACTAGAGCTGCTGAATGCGCCAGGACGGTTGGCCCAAATGGGCCAGGCTGCCAGGGCGCTGGCCAGGCCAGACGCCGCCGCGAAGATCGCGCGTGAGTTATGTCATCTGGGCAGGTGTTGAGATGGAAATCATCATCCTTGCCACCGTGATGGCCTTTTTCGGGGTGCTCGGCTACCAGCGCGGGTCGCGGTCTATGCTGTTCACCTCGGTGATCACGGGGGGCGCGCTGTTGGCCTTTGCCCGCGCAGGACCGACGATCGTCAAGTACATCAACACGATGTACATGGGGACCAAGATCGGCCCGGGCGCGATCCAGGCGCTGGCCAGCGGCGACGCCAAGGCCCTGGACAAGCTGTTCGCCAGTCTGAAAGCCGCCAAACCCCTCATCCCGACGGACAATGCCGGGTTTGGGCTGTCGGTGGTGCTGCTGATCCTGATCGGGCTCAGCCTGTGGGCCAGCCGCATCAAGTACCTGCGCGGCGCGCCATCGGTGATGGGACTGTTGTTCGGCGTGATCAACGGCTACCTGGCCAGCGCCCACCTGCTGAACGCAATGTCAGCGGGGAGCGCCTGGCCGTTGCCGTTCGGGCTGAGCAAGCCGGCCGCGCCGGCCGCGGCCGCGGCCGGCGCGGCCCCCGGCGGCGATCTCGTGGATCGGCTGCTCCGTCTCGTCACGCAGACCATGAGCGATCAAACCCTGGCGGTCGTCATCATCCTTGCCATCGCACTGTTTGTCTTCCTGGCCACCCGCTTCAGCAACAAGCCTGCCAAAAAGGGGTGAGCTATGGGGCCAGTTGAGTTAGTATTCGGACTGTTGGTGGTCATCTTCGCCGCGATCGGGGTCGTGCGCGGCTATGCGCGCGAGCTCGGCATCACGACGATGCTGTTGTTGGCCCTCTTCGTCATCGAGTTCACCGACGAGAACATGGGGCCGCTGTTGAGCCGAGCGCTGGAGTTCATCGCCGGCCGGAATCTCGCAGATCAGGCCACGGCCAAGGCGTTGATCTACGCCGGCTTCCTGACGTTGATCGTGTTCATTTCGTATCAAGGAATCACGCTGACTTTCCCCGGCGCCGGCAAGAGCTTTGCCTACAGCCTGGGCGCGGGGCTGCTGAACGGCTATCTCTATTCGGGCAGCATGTGGTGGTATCTCGGCAACGCCAACTACCCTTTCGTCAACATCAGCGAGAACTACAGCGCGATCTACAAGCTGGCGTGGGAGCTGTTGCCGCCGCACATCTTGCCCTGGTACTACGTCATCGGCCTTGCGGTGTTCATGTTGATCATGCGCGTGTTGAAATAGAGGCCCCATGCCTATGCCATCTGAGTCCATCAGCCTGGATCCAAAGCAGGATTTGCCCGCGGCAGGCGCGACCGCGGATGACTGGCTGGCCAATCTCCTGAACTGCCCGCCCGCGACGCGCGGTCAGGTGCGCATCCACCTGGTCGGCATCGGCGGCGCCGGCCTGTCGGCCATCGCCGGCCTCTTGCTGGAACGCGGCTATACTGTGTCCGGTTCGGATCAACGGCCGAACGAAGCCACGGCTGAGCTGGCCGACCGGGGCGTGACGATCTATCGCGGGCATCAGGCTGGCCACGTGGCGGGCGTACACCTGGTTCTGATCTCGTCGGCCGTGCCAGACGATAACCCTGAAGTGACCGCCGCGCGCGCGGCCGGCATCCCGGTGGTGAAACGGCAGGAGTTCCTGGGCCCGCTGATGGCCGGACAACACGGCATCGGCGTCGCCGGTTCTCACGGCAAGACGACCACCACCAGCATGATCGCCATCATCCTGCTGCGCGCCGGCTTCGATCCCAGCTTCATCATCGGCGGCCGCGTGACCATCGGCCCGGCCGAAGGCGTGGCGGCCGCGACGACCATCGCCGCGCGCGCCGGCCGCGGCCCTTTCGTGATCGAGGCGGACGAGTACGACAGCATGTTCCTGGGCCTGGAGCTCGAGGCGGCCGTGGTGACGAACGTGGATTGGGACCACGTGGACTGCTACCCCACGCCCCAGGCGTTCATCGAGGCGTTCCGCCAATTCGTCGGCCGCCTGCCCGCAGGCGGCCTCCTGCTGGTGTGCGCGGATGATCCCAGCGCGCTCGCGCTGCGCTCGGCGGTCGGGCCTGACGTGACCGTGCTCGCCTATGGGCTTGCGCCCGAGGCCGATTGGCAGGCGAGAGACCTGGCGCCAAATCAGTTCGGCGGTCTGGATGCCGAGGTATGGCGCGGCGGCGAGCCGGTCGCGTCTCTGTCGCTGGCGATACCCGGCCGGCACAACGTGCGCAACGCGCTGGCCGCCATGGCCGTGGCGAATTGGCACGGCATCCCGCCCCACCGGGCCGCGACCATGCTGCGCGACTTCCGCGGGGCAGGCCGGCGCTTCGAGTTGATCGGCGTGGCGAACGGCGTGACGGTGATTGACGACTATGCTCATCATCCGACCGAGATCGCCGCAACGCTGGCGGCCGCGCGGATGCGCTATCCCACGCGGCGCATCTGGGCGGTCTTCCAGCCACATACCTTCAGCCGGACCAAGGCGCTGCTCGACAGCTATGCGCACTGCTTCGATGATGCCGATCGCGTGGCGCTGTTGGACATCTACCCGGCGCGCGAGAAGCTGGACCTGGACATGCACAGCCGCAAGCTGCTTGAGCGCATGGAGCATCCGGCCGTCGAGTATGTAGGCGGCATCCAGGCCGCGGCCGAGCGCCTGCTGGCGAATGTCGCGGCCGAGGACATCGTCATCACGATGAGCGCCGGCAACGGCAACCAGGTGGGCCAACTGTTGCTGGCAGGCTTGCGGCTGCAGGAAGGCAAGGCGTGAGGGGAAGGCAGGAGGCGGTGGTCAGGAAGCAGGGGACAGTGCTCTGGGCGGGGTTCCGTGACCCGCCGCGGTTCACGGAACCGGCGTGAGCAGCGGCGAAGCCAGAGAAGGCGGGAAACGGCCTGTGCACAGAGACACCACGGCGTCGCTCGATGGCGCGAAGGTCGAGCTTTTTGCGACGGCGGCGGCGCGGCTGGGAGTCGCCATCGCCCGCGGCGAGCCGCTGGCTCGTCACACGACCTTCCGCATCGGCGGGCCGGCCGATTTGTGGGCGACGGTCAACGACCAGGACCAACTGCGCGGCCTGGCCGATCTGGCTGCCGAATCCAGCATCCCGACCGCGATCGTCGGCGGCGGGAGCAATGTGCTGGTGAGCGATGCCGGGGTGCGCGGCCTGCTGATCGCCAACCGCACGCGAGATTCCGACATGCAGATGGGAGAGCGCGGAACCGCGGGGCGATTGGTCGCCGAATCAGGGGTCGCGCTGGCTGGCCTGGCGCGCTGGACCATCCGAGAGGGTTGGGCGGGGCTGGAGTGGGCGGTCAGCGTGCCGGGCACGGTGGGCGGCGCGGTGATCGGCAACGCGGGAGCGCACGGCGGCTGCATCGCCGACAACCTGGCGTGGGCGTCGGTCGCATATCCCGGCCACGCGCCGCGGCGGCTGGCGAGAGCCGAGCTGGGTTTCACCTATCGCAGCAGCGTCCTGAAGCAGCAGCCGTGCGCCGCACTCGCCAGCCCCGACCGCCTTGCTGGCAGGATCACGGAGACGGTCAGCCCTGGGCCGGTCGTGCTGGCCGCCGCGTTCGAGCTGCAGCCCGGCGAGAGCACGGAGCTGGCCGGCCGGGCCGAACGCTATCTGGCAAGACGCCGAGAAACGCAGCCGACCGAGCCGAGCGCGGGCAGCATCTTTCGCAACCCGGCCGGCGACTACGCCGGCCGGCTGATCGAAGCGGTCGGGCTGAAGGGCCACCGCTGCGGCGGCGCTCAAGTCTCGCCCCGGCACGCCAACTTCATCGTCAACACTGGCGCCGCGAGCGCAGCCGATGTGCTGGCGCTGATGACATTGATCCAACGCCGGGTTTTCGAGCAATCTGGGATCACACTGACGCCCGAGATCGTCCTGCTGGGCGACTGGTCAGGTCAGGAATAATCTGACGAGGACGGCGGTCAGAGACGGCCGACGAGCCTGCTGCCAGGGGGTCTGCGACCCTTCGATAACTTGACTGCGGTCACGTTTTGATACATAATTCGCCTATCCAGAACCACTCATGAAACGAAAAACACGCGTGGCGGTCATTTTCGGCGGACGGTCCGGCGAGCACGAAGTGTCGCTCGCCTCGGCGCGTTCGGTCATGGCCGCCATAGATCACTCGAAATACCAGGTCATTCCCGTGGGCATCACGCGCACGGGGCGGTGGCTGACGGCCGGCGATCCACTGGCGCTGCTGTCGGCTGGCGCCGCCGACCCACCGGCCGACGAACCGGTCGTGGGGTTGACCACGACGCCCTCGGCCGCGGGCCGCGAGCTGGTGCCTGGCGCGACCGGCGCCAGGTTTCCACAGGTAGACGTGGTTTTCCCCGTGCTCCACGGCCCCTTTGGCGAGGATGGCACCGTGCAAGGGCTGTTGGAGCTGGCCGGCGCGCCCTACGTGGGCTGCGGGGTGCTGGCCAGCAGCCTGGCGATGGACAAGATCGCGGCGCGCGCCGCGTTCGCGGCCCACGGCCTGCCGCAGGTAGACTATCGGGCGGTCAAACGCAGCGACTGGGAGGCGCGGCCCGATACCGTGCTCACGATCCTGGAAGCTGGCCTGAGCTACCCCATGTTCGTCAAGCCGGCGAACCTCGGTTCCAGCATCGGGGTGAGCAAAGCGCGTGACCGAGAGGGCCTGCGGGCTGCGCTGGACGAAGCCGCACGCTACGACCGGCGGCTGCTGGTGGAAGAGGCCGTGCCCCACGCGCGCGAGATCGAGTGCAGCGTGCTGGGCAACGACAGGCCAATCGCCTCGGTCCCCGGCGAGGTGGTGCCCAACAACGAATACTACGACTACGCGGCCAAGTATATTGACGGCCAATCGCAGTTGTTAATCCCGGCTCCCATCCCGGCCGAGGCGGCCGCGCGCGTGCGCGAGCTGGCGGTGCAGGCGTTTATGGCGGTGGATGGCGCGGGGTTGGCGCGCGTGGATTTCCTGATGAACGGCGAAACCGGCGAGCTCTTCTTGAATGAGCTCAACACGCTCCCCGGTTTCACCGCCATCAGCATGTATCCCAAGCTGTGGGAGGCCAGCGGCATCCCCTACCCTGAGTTGTTGGACCGGCTGATCGAGCTGGCCGTGGAGCGCCACGCCGACAAGGCCCGATCGCTGACGACCTATGCGGCCGCGATGTCAGCCGCGGGGCAGGTCTGACTCATCACGTGATGGCTGCGGTATCTGACAGATGGCTACCGATCGGCGCAAACGAAATCCCCAGAGCGGAGACGAGCTGCCCGGCCAGCCTGCCTGGCGACAACAGACGCCGCCGGCGCGGCGGTCACGAGCGCGGCCGGCGCCTCCGGCTGCGACCTTTCAGGTCACGCTGCCGCGGCCGGCCTTGGCGGATACACAGACCGCGCGGTCGCCGCGCGCCA
>Ga0194112_10005249_pt1 | contig 17452 bp, 12 predicted proteins | sample TA2MahC400mmetaG_FD_146191 | JGI IMG/M metagenome (GOLD analysis project Ga0194112, IMG submission 146191) | Freshwater microbial communities from Lake Tanganyika, Tanzania - TA2015016 Mahale Deep Cast 400m | ecosystem: Environmental > Aquatic > Freshwater > Lake | place: Tanzania: Lake... | reverse complement strand
GACCTCATCGGTGCGTTTGCGGATGGTGTCGAGGTCGAGCATGCGGCTCCCCAGTTGAAGATTGTCCTTTGTCCTTCGTCATTTGTCATTCGTTTTTTTTTTTTCGCAAATGACAAATGACAAATGACAAGGGACAAATGACCGATGACAGCCGTTACATGCGATTCAGGGTCTCCGCTGCCCGGCGGCACAGTTCCCGCCCGTACTCGGTCCAGGCGCCCTGGCCCCAGTAGCGGAAGCAACTCGTCTGGGCGGCGAGCAGGTAGAAGAGTGCCCGGCGGCAGCGCGGGTCGGCGGGCGGGACGCCCGCCCGGCGCACCTTCTCGTCAAACAGGGCGCTCGCCTCCTGCATCGGTCCGAGGACGTTGTCGTAGCCGCGCGTCCAGGAGATGTTGCCGGTCCAACTGCCGCCTTCGACGTGGAAGCGGTGGTCCTGTTTCTTGAGTTGGGCGATGAGCGCGCCCAGGGCGTCCGGGCCGCCGCCCGTGTAGCGGTCCCAGATGCGCTTCTGGAACACCGGCTGGAGGGGCATAAAGTCCGCCTCGGCGATGCCGAGGCTTTCCAGGTGCTCCAGGTACTCGGTGACGCCGAGCGGCGGGTGGCTGCCGGCGGAGGCTTCGGCCATGACCTGGAGATACTTCGGCGAGAACTCATTCATCATGACGCCGCCGTTCTCGCCGTCGGATATCTGCGTCACGAGGGGCGGCACGCGGCGGCCGGCCAGTTCCATCCTGGCCAGGCCCCGCGCCTCGAAGTACGGCTGCATCTGCGCCACGAGTTTGGCGTCGCTCCCCTGGGTTTTCACGATGGCCGTGATGCTCGCCTGCTGCCCGAGCGAGTTCCGGGCGAGGAGCCTGTGCGGCAGGTGGGGCCGGCGGACCGGCCCGCCGTCGGCCGCGCCCTCCACAGTGTGCTCCTGCACCAGCAGCCACCGGTAGCCGCACTCCTTCAGGATGCGCACGAACTCGTATGCGGCGTCGGGGTGGTTCGGCAGCGCCATCTCTGAGGGCGAGAAGCCGCGCACCCGCCCCAGGGCCTCCGTGCCGAAGAGGTCGGCAAAGTGGTGCTGCCAGGCCCGCACGTGCAGCCGGTAGTCGGCCATGGGCGTCGAGGGCGCCACCGGGTGGCCCCACGGCATGCCGAGCCACTCCACGTGGCGGCGGTACACGGGGTCGCACGTGATGGTGCGGAGGGATTCCAGGACGTCCTCCAGGCCGGCGACCCGGAGGCCGTGAAGCAGCGTGCCGCTGTATTCGAGCATGATGCGGGGGCTCTTGCCGCCTTGCACCAGGTGGGGTATGAACTCGCCCATGCGCTTGTAGCACCAGGCAAAGACGCGGGCGTTGTAGCGGTCGCCGTCGTGCGGGCCTTCCATCATGTGCTGGAGGTTGCTGATGACGGCGGCCGTGCGGAGGTCCTCGCCGCCGGCCGGGATGAGCGGCTGGTGCATGTGCAGGGCGATGGCGAAGCCGCTCTTTGCGTCGTCGAAATCGACGTCGCTCTCCGGGAGGAAGATGGGGCCGGGCCGCGCCATGGCCTCGGCGATGGGCTCGTCCGGCCCGCAGATGGCGGGCAGTTCCTCGGCGTGCTCCGGTTGCGCCGATGCCGTCATGCATTCCCCTTCGCGCCGTCCGCCGCATTATAGCCCATCGTTGCGGGGGTGGGAATTGCCGCTCGGAGGCTGTTGCAATCATGTGTGGCACGGCCGGCTTGCCCGGCCGTGCGAAGCGTCGGCGGTCCATCCCACGGCGCGACGTCGCCAAAGCGGCTTTGTCGCGTCGGCGGCCGGACAAGCCGGCCGTGCCACATGGCGAACGACTCTACGGCGGACTGTGAGGCGACCGCTCATTCCGGGGCGCTCCTTCTGGCGGCGGGGGCATCCAGCCGCGCCGCGTCGGGGTCAGACGAGTTCGCGGTACACGCCCTCGGTCTGTGCGGCGATGGCGTCCCAACTGAAACTGAAGGCGGCCTTGACGCGGCCGCGCTCCCCCATCCAGCGTGCGTGCGCGAAGTTCCCGAAGACCTGGTTGATGCCCCAGACGATGGAGGGCGGGTTGTCATAGACGAGATAGCCGTCCTGGCCGTGGGCGACCAGTTCGCGCGTGCCGCCGTTGCGGGTGGCGACGACGGGCTTGCCCGCGGCCCACGCCTCCAGGACCACGATGCCGAAGGGTTCGTTGCGGCTGGGGATGCACACCACGTCGCAGGACTTGTAGAGGTTCAGGAGGTCTCCGTCGGCGTCCATCGCGCCGAGGAACCGGACGGCGTGGGCCACGCCCAGTTCGCGGGCGCGGTACTCCAGGTAAGACCTCATGTCGCCGTCGCCGGCGAAGACCACCTTGGCGCCTGCGCGCTCGTGCAGGATGCCCGGGACGGCCTCCAGCAGGAGGTCCGGCCCCTTCTGGGTGCTCATGCGGCCGACGAAAAGGACCATCGGGTCGAGCGGCCCGACGCCGTACGTGCGGCGGCAGACGGCCGGGTCGATGAACCCGTCGAAGCGGCGGCAGTTGATGCCGTTCGAGACGGTCCGCAGTTTCCAGTCGGGCACGCGGTAGAGCCACTTGATTTCGTCGGCCAGCGCGCCGGAGACGGTGATGACGCGGTCGGCGACGAAGGCGCCCTCGGCCTCGACCGTGCGGATGCGCTCCGACCAGCCGTTGTGCAGCACGTTGCCGCAGCGGCCGTACTCGGTGGAGTGCATCGTCAGGACGGTGCGGCTGCCGCGGTCGTTCTTGGCCTGCACGAGGCCCTTGGCGCACAGCCAGTCGTGGCCGTGGACGACGTCGAACCTGCCGCCCTGGTACGCCTCGGCCTGGCCCATGAAGTAAACAAAACTGTTACCCATGTTGTTCATCTCGGTGATGAAGTCGGGGTCCAGGTTGATGGGGCAGCGGTGGTAATGGACGCCGTCGATGGCGGCGTAGGTGGACTGGTTCTCGCCCAGGCGGCAGAAGACGTGGACCTCGTGGCCGCGGCGCTGGATGGCGGCGGCGAGTTCCGTCACGTGGCGCGCCATGCCGCCCACGGCCACTGAGTGAAGGCTCTCCCAGGCGAAAAACGCGACTCGCATAATCCCGTCCACTCGGGCCTGATCCCCACGACGGCCCCGCCGGACTCTCACCCGCGCCGGGGCGCCATCCACCCGCGCCGGGGCGCCATGCTTTCGCTCTGTTGCGAAAGCATGGCCGTCGGTCGGCCAAGTCACATGCTTTCGCGAGCGAAAGCATGGCACCCGCGTCGGCCGCGCCCGGCCGCCCCCGTTACGCGTTCCACCAGGCGAGGTCGATCTTCGGGAAGACGGCGTCGTGCACGTCGGCGTCCCGGACCTCGAACTGCTCGACTTCGGAGAGTTTGCCCAGGTACTCGGAGTCCGAGCCGAGTTTCTCGGCGATGTCCGTCAGGCACTCGAATCGCGACACGTGCTGGGTGAACCGCTTGATGCCGTAATCCACCGCCTGGCCGCGCGTGATGACGAACGGCCAGTCGCTGGCCTGGAGCAGGAGCAGTTCCCGCCCGGCCTTCTGTAGCATCTCGCGCAGGTCGCGCCGTTTCTGCCACGGCAGGCTGAAGGTGAGTTTGCCGAAGAGCATCTCGCAGCGGTACTCCATCTCCCACATCCAGGAGGTCTTGTCGTTGGCCCAGACGCGGTGGTCGCCGCCCTCGCCCCACGAACCGGCCGGCATCGAGACGAGTTTGTCGGGCGGATGCGACTCAAGGAAGCCCTGGGCGGTCACGAGGTCCACGTCCGGGTCGGCGTTCAGCGTCAGCATCACGTCGCGCAGGAACTGCGGGCCCTCACTCCACCAGTGCCCGAACAGTTCCGCGTCGAAGCACGCCGTGACCACGCCGTGCCGCCCCGTGCGGCGGCGGTGCTCCCACAGTCGCTCTTTCACCTGGCGGCAGAAGTGCTGCGCGTGCTCGTAGACGCGGCCGGATACGTCGTCGGGATAGTAGGGGTCCTTGCCGCCCAGGTCCACGCCCGTGGCGGTGATCTTCCAGTAGCGCAGGCCGCGTTTCTCACCGTGCTTCTTGTGGAACTCCAGGTAGGCGCCGTTTGCGGGGTATCCGCACGCGCCGGACCAGACCTGCTCGCAGATTTGCGGGTCGCGTGCCAGGGCGGCCGCGCGGGGCACGGCCGTGCCGTCGCTGTTGACGAAGGCGGGTTCGTGGACGCTGCGCCATCCGCGCTCGGGGTGGTTGGGCGCCTCGTCCCACGTGACCTTGTGCCAGTGTCCGTCGCCGGAGGCCTGGTACTCGCTGCGGCTCTGCTCGATGAGGTGGTGCTCGACGAAGAAGTGCGTGACGCCCTCGTCGGCAACAAGGTGCTCGATGCCCGGCCGGATGCGCGCCCCGCCCCAGTTGATGGGCGGCGTCCAGTGGCCGCTCGGCCGGTACCCGTTCTCCGGCAGCCACATGCCGCGAGGCCGGAAGCCCAGGTGCGCAGCGCTGCTCGCGATTCCCGCGCGGACCTGCGCGCGGACCGACGAATCCTCCAGCAGCAGGGGCGTGTACGCGTGCGTGGCCGTCGAGGTCAGGACCTCCACGGCCCCCTCGGCGGCGCGAGCGGCGTACGCCTTCGGAATGTCGCGCCCGAGGTCGGCGAACTGCCGGCCGAGTTTCTCGTAGAACTCCTGCCATCGCGCCGCCAGGTACGCCAGGTGCGCCTCGCCGCGCTTCTTGAATTCCGCCTGGTCGGCGCGTGCGCGGCGGATACGGTCTTCAAGGTAGCGCTCGAAGCCGTGCTTGAAGTATTCCTGCGCCAGTTGCTCCAGCAGGATGGGCGTCAGGCCGATTGTCAGGCGCGGGCTGCCCTTCAGGAACCGGCACTCGTCAATCGTGGAAAGCAGCGGCAGATAGGTCTCCGCCGCCGCCTCGTAAAGCCAGTCCTCGCCGTGCGGCCACACGCCGTGGCGCAGCACGTAGGGCAGGTGACCGTGCAGCACCAGGCAGAAACTGCCGACCGCCATTTCGCTCTCCCCGGAGCAAGTGACATAGTGACGGAAAGCAAGTGACGAAGCGGCAAAGTGACATAGTGACAAAGTCGCGGAGCGAAACGCCCACGGCACGGTGGCTGTTACTTCGTCGCTCTGCCACTTTCCTGTCCGCCCGGCCGTCAGGCCACCGATACGCGATGGCGGCGGATCTTGCCGCCCGGCTCCACCAGGCGCGGCGCCGCCACGTAAAGCGCCTCGTCCGGCGCCAGGGCGCCCTCCGCCACGGCGCCGGTTGCCGCCGGCTTGATGGACGCCACGATGCGTCCGATTCCTGTGCGGCTGACGATGCGGCAGCACTCGCGCACGGCGGCCGTCACGGACTCCCAGTCGCCCTGCACCAGTGCGCTGCGGCGGCGCAGGTGCACCCGGAGGCCCGAGCGGGCAAGGATGCGTCTGCACTCGGCGAACGCCGGTTCCGCCGCCTCGCGGCCGCCGGCGGCCCGGAACGACAGCCTCGCCAGGACGCGCAGTTCGTCACTGTCCGCGCCGCCGGCGGCCTCGGCGCCGGCCGCCGAAGGGACGGCACGCGCGGAAGCCGGGGCGTTGCCCCGGCCTACGACTTGCTCGGCGCCGGCCGCCGAAGGGACGGCAACCACGGTGCGCACCCGCGATGCCTCGGTCGACGCGGGCGCCGGCCGCACGCCCTCCAGCCCCACCGGGGCCGGATCGTACACCGCCAGCGTCTCGCCTACAATCTTATCCCACGTGAACCGGGCCTCGACGGCGTACCGGCCGTTCTGGCCCATCCAGCGAGCGCGGTCGAAGTTGGCGAACATCTGCCCCAGGCCCCACACGACCGAGCCGGGGTGCGGGTATATCTTCAGGCCGTTGACCTCGTGCGTGACGTACTCGTTCGGACCGCCCACCTGCGTCACCACGACGGGCTTGCGGGCGCTCCACGCCTCCAGCACCACGATGCCGAAGGGTTCGTTGCGGCTGGGGACGCACACGGTCTCGCACATCTTGTAGAGGTTCGTCAGTTCACTGCCGCCGCGGCGGCCGAGGAACCTGGCGGCATGGGCCACGCCCAACTGCCGCGACCGGTGCTCCAGTTGGCTGCGCATGTGCCCGTCGCCGGCAAAGACGAACTTCGTGCTCGGATGCGTCCGCAGCGTCGCCGGGATCGCCTCAACCAGCAGGTCCGGCCCCTTCTGCCACTCCATGCGGCCGCAGAAGAGCACCACCGGGTCCAGCGGCCCGATGCCGTGCACCTGCTTCGTGCCGCCCGGGTCCACGAAGCCGTCGTACTGCCGCGGGTTCGCCCCGTTGTAAATGACGGAGGTCTTCCAGTGCGGCACCTCGTACATCCAGGAGATCTCGTTCTTGACGGCCTGCGAGACGGTGACGATGTGGTCCGCCCAGTAGGCGCCGGCCCGCTCCTGGTCGCGGATGCGCTGCGAGCGGCCGCCGTGGAACGCGTTGCCGCAACGGCCGTACTCCGTCGAGTGCACCGTCAAAACGACGCGTCGGCCCCGCCCGCGCTTTATCCAGATCATCGCGTTCGACGTCAGCCAGTCGTGCGCGTGGACGACGTCCAGCGGCGCTCCCATCATGTCTTCGATGATGAACACGCGGTCGACCATTGCGCGGCACATGTTGTTGACCTCGTCGACGAATTCCGAGTGGCCCGAGTACGGGCACCGGTGGTAGTGGACGCCGTCGATGAGGTCGTGAAACCGCTGGCCGGGGGCCATCCGCGTGACGACGTGGACCTCGTGGCCCCGGCGTGCCATCCCCGCCGCCAGTTCCGTGACGTGCACCGCCACGCCGCCGACGGCCACGGAGTGCAGCGATTCCCAAGACAAAATGGCGATACGCATGCCCTTCTCCCGTCCTGACCGGATGCGGTTCAGGTTCCCTCTCGCGTATTCTCCCCTCGCCCCGGGTGCAAAGGCCGGCAACTTGTGGCACTCTTGCGGCCCATCAGTTCACCAGGGCCGCCGCGTGCTGCTCGTAGACCTCGATGCACCGCTGCGCCGCCGCGTCCCACGTCAGGCGGCGGACTTCGGCGGCGGCTTCGCGGCGGACGGTTTCAGCCAGTTCCGGACGGTTCAAGAGGGCCAGAATCCTGTCGGCCATCAGGTCAACGTCCCAGAAGTCCACCAGCAGCGCCCCGCGATGCAGCACCTCAGAAACGCCCGACGACTTCGACAGCACCAACGCCGCGCCGTGCTGGGCGGCCTCAAGCGCCGCCAAGCCGAACGGCTCGCTGACCGACGGCATGACGAACACGTCGGCCTCGCGGTACGCCCGCTCCACCTCCTCGCCGCGCAAGAAGCCCGCAAATCGCACGTGCAGCCCCAGCCCGAGGGCCGCCACCTGCTCGACCGTCTGCGGCCCGAGGTCGCCCCACCCGGCAATGATGAACCGCACGCCGTTTCGCTTCGACAGGACCTTCTCGGCCGCACGCACGAAGTACTCCGGCCCCTTCTGCCTCGTGATGCGGCCCAGGAACAGGACCGCCTGCGCGCCGCCCGCGATGCGCGCCGGGGCCGCCGGGCACGGCTCGATGCCGTTATAAACCACCTGCACCTTCCAGGCCGGCACGCCGTAGCGTTCCACAATGATCCGTTTCGTCCGCTGCGAGACGGCGATGACCGTCTGTGCCCCGTGCATGCCGCGGTGCTCGATGTCGTACACGGCCTGGTTCACCTGCTCGCCCGAACGGTCGAACTCCGTTGAGTGCACGTGCGCCACGAGGGGCTTGCCCGAGCGCGCCGCGATGGCCAGCGCCGCGGGGAAGGTCACCCAGTCATGCGCGTGAATGACGTCGAACGACTCGTCGCGCGTGATTTCGAGGCATCGGGCGGCGTACTGTTCGATGCGGCCGATGAGGTCGCCCTCGTAACCGCTCGCGGCGCCGGTGCCGACGACGCGCAGCGCCGTCCCGCCCATGAGGAGCGCCGCTTGGCGGGCCTGTTCGGCCCCCGGGCTGGCAGCCCCCGCGGCGAGCCCGCCGTACGGGCTGGCCACCGACGACGGCACGGCCCGCAGGGTGATTGACCCCGCGGTCCGCTCGGCGGGCGGCACGGCACGCGAGGAGCAGGCCGCGGAGGCGACCGTCTTCGGCAGTACGAACAAGACGTCCATGTCCAAGCGCGTCATCGCCCGGGTCAGGCCGTGACAGGCCGTCCCGAGACCTCCGCTTATGAAGGGCGGAAACTCCCAGCCGAGCATCAACACGCGCACGGGGTCACCTGCTTCTCGACCGCCTCAGACGGTTTTTCGGCCGGCGCCGCCGCAACTTGGCGCACCGGATCACTCGGGGCGCCGTGCCTTCGCGCGATTGCGAGAGCATGGCGTCCGGCTAACGTGCCAGAGCGATATCGGGCGAACTAGCGGCGCGCCATTTCGGCCCGCAGTTGGCGTTCGGCCTCCAGCCAGTTCTCGTTGTCCCGTCCGGGCAGGCAGCCGCCCTTGAGCCAGATGGCCCGGGCCCGCTCAGCAATCTGCTCAGGCGTCGGCATGGGGGCGTCCGCCGTGGCAACGGCGATCCTGGTCGGCTTCTCGGCGGGTGCGCCGGCGGCCGGCTTGTCTGCGGCCGGGGCCGCCGGCTTTGCCGGAGCGGAGGTCGGGGGCCACGCCGTCGAAGGTGCGCTCTTGGGGGCCGCCTGGCCCTGGCGCGACTTGTCCGACGGACCGCGCGGTCTGCCGTTCGGGGTCCTGTCGCTGTAGTTTCTACTCATTTCGGATTTCCTTTCTTGGGATTCTTCGGGCCGACCCGCGTGCCTCCCTGGCCGCGCGCTATGCAGCCCTCCCTGTAACACCGCGCGCTCCTTGCGCCGGTGCACGTTCCTGACTATACTGCTATCCTAAGGCCGCCGGGCCGCCGCATGCCAGAGGGAAGCGAAAAAATCCCGCGTCACGGCGCCCGGAGCGGCTGTACGGCTGCCAGCGTGGTGTTCCCCCCTTCAGGGCGTGCGAGAACCAGCCTGGACTTGCGATCCGAGGTCTGCGATCCGCGGACGGCTTGCTTGAAGGGTCCGAACGCTGCCGAACCGGCCAATCAAGGGGGCGCATGATACAGGCTGACGGCGACATGTCAATAGCAGAGGTCATTTTGCGAAGAATTTTTCGGCATGGTTCAAACAAGCCCCACGCACCGCGTGGGGATGGATGGTGCGGGCCGATCATCCCCCGGCGGTGCCGGGGGCTTTGAACCATGCCAATTTTTCCGCCCGTTCAGGGGTGCAAGTTTTGGCCTTGATTCCTCGGCCCCCTACTGGTGCAATCGTCGCGGCGGGGGAGGCGTGGGGATCGGAACCGGCATGATGGAACCGCGATCATCGCGCCGAGAGTTGATGCGGGCTGCGGCGCTCGGCGCCGCAGCGGCGATTGCGCTGCCGCGGCGCCTGGCGGCCGGGGCGGCCGGCCGCCGCCCGCCGAACATCGTCTTCATCCTCACCGACGACCTCGGCTGGGCCGAACTCGGCTGCTACGGCAACGCGTTCAACGAGACGCCGCACCTGGACCGCCTCGCGCGCGAGGGCGTGCGCTTCACGCAGGCCTGCGCGGCTGCGCCGGTGTGCTCGCCCACGCGGGCGGCGCTCATGACGGGCCTGTGGCCGGCGCGCGTCGGCATTACCGACTACCTGCGCGCCGACGACCCGAAGTTCCTCTCCGCCGACCAGTACGCCGCCCTGCCGAAGGTGCTCAAGGCCGCCGGCTGCGCCACCGCCCTCATCGGCAAGTGGCACCTGATGGGCGACTACAGCCGCCGCCCCGGCGATCCGCGCCGCCACGGCTTCGACGAGGTCATCTGCTCCGAGTCGGCCTACATCGGCGGGGGCTTCTACTTCCCCCCCTACAAGCACATGCCCGAGGTGCAGCCGCGCCTCGGACCCAACGAGTACCTCACCGACCGGCTGAACCTGGAGGCCGTGGAGTTCATCGATCGCCACAAGGACCGCCCCTTCTTCCTGTTGCTCAGCCACTACGCGCCGCACACGCGCCTCGTCGGCAAGCCGGAACTCGTGGCCAAGTACGAGAAGAAGCCCGGCGCGGGGAAGGGGCCCCAGGCGCGGCAGCGCAACCCGCACCTGGCAGCCATGATTGAGAGTATCGACGACGGCGTCGGCCGCATCGCCGACGCGCTGGAGCGCCTCGGCCTGGCCGGGCAGACGCTGGTCGTCTTCAACTCCGACAACGGGGGCGAGGCGGCCGTTACCTCGAACGCGCCGCTGCGCGCCGGCAAGTCGCACCTGTACGAGGGCGGCATCCGCGTGCCGCTCATCATGCGATGGCCGGGCGCCATCCCCGCCGGTTCGACTTGCGACGCGGCCGTGAGCACGGTGGACTTCTACCCCACGCTCGCCGCCGTGGCCGGCGCGGCGGCCGACGCCGGGCGGCCGGCGGACGGCGTTTCGCTCCTGCCGCTGCTGCGCGACCCGGCCGCACGCCTTGCGCGCGACGCCCTCTTCTGGCACTACCCGCTCGAAAAGCCGCACTTCCTGGGCGGAAAGTCCGCCAGTGCCGTCCGCGCGGGCGACTGGAAACTCATCCGCTTTCACGTCGGACCGAACGGCCCGGCTGAACACGCCGAACTCTACAACCTGAAGGACGACCCGGGCGAAACCCGCGACCTGGCTGCCGACAGGCCGCAGAAGGTGAAGGAACTCGCCGCCCTTCTGGGCCGGTTTCTCGCCGACACGTGCGCCGCCCGCGCGCCGGCCGGCTGAGCGTAGCGCGCCGTCGCTGTTGGAGGGCTTTGCGCGGTTGGCCAGGAGACCCGCCGCGCGAGATGCGGCTGAGGTTGTGGCCGCGCGCTGCGGCGCAATGGCGAAGGGCTTCCCGTGCGGATAAGGCTCAACTCGTTGACGCCGGGCCAGCGATGGCTCTTCTTTGGCCTCATAGCCGCGCTGGTAGTGCTGCACATCTTATGGTCGCGCCTGCGAGACACCTGGAGCCCAGCGCAGGACTCCGGCCCTGCGCTGGCCGACCTTGTGGACGACCTCGCAGCCGGCCGGCCGGAATCGCTCGGACAGGCCCGCGGCGCGGCTGGGCGCGGGGGCGAGGCCGCCGCGCCTGCCCTGGCGGCGATGCTGCACCATCCCGAGCCGCGAGTTCGTGCCGCAGCCTGCGTCATTGTGTCCGACCGGCTCGATGAAAAGTGGCTCGCGGCCCTGTTGCCGCGTACAAGCGACGCCGACTGGCGGGTGCGTGCGGCGGCGTTTCAGGCGCTCGATGCGATTGCGCCGCTGCGACCGGCGCCGCTGCGCGATGCGCCGCTGGATGAGCGCGAGGCCGCGCTGCTGGGCTGGCTGGATGCGCATGATGCGCGGTCGTCCGTGCCGCTGGGGCCGGATATGTGCGAACTCTACGCGGGCGAGCCGCGCCTGGAGTTCGGCCGCCCCGTGGCCGCGCGGTGTCTGGCCTGCCACGCGGGGGCCGGGCCGGCGCCCTTCTCTGCGAGCGGCGCCTGTGCCGCGTGCCATGCGGCCATCTACGCCGAGTGGGTCGAGTCGGCCCATGCACAGAGCCTGTCGCACCTGCTTTTTGCGACCGTCAACCCGGCCACGAGGCAGCCTGAGCGGATGGAGTTCGGCGAGGTGCGCGGCATCGGCTGCCGCGAGTGCCACCGCCCCGCGGGCGAGCCGCCGCCGCCCGTGCCGCAGGACCGTGCGGGGCTGGAGCGGTGCCCGTTCCGATTCCGGTCGGACCTGCCGGCGGCGGAGTCGTGCGGGCGGTGCCACGCCTCGACGGCGGCGGAGCATCAGGCGTGGCTCGCCGGCCCGCAGCCGCGCATCGCCACCTGGCCGCCGGGTGAACTCGACCTGGAACACCGGGGCGACGCACGGACGTGCATCGACTGCCACATGCCGCCGCGCCCGGCCGGTGGCGACAGGGATGAGCCCGCCCATGGCTGGCCTGCCCGCCGCGATGCGGACCGCCTGCGCGGCGCCGTGGCCGCGCGGCTGCGGGTGGAGCGCCGCCCGGCCGGCGGTGCGGCCGCGTACCTGGTACTGACAAACCTGTCCGGCCACGCCTGCCCGACGGGCACGCGGCGGCGGGCCCTTCGCATCTCGGTGGGACCGGCCGGGGAACGGGGATCGCTTGTGACAGACCTTTCGCCCGACCGTATCGCGCGGCCGGTGGGGCATGCGACGGCTGCCCTTGCTCCCGGCGAGCGGCGGGTAATCCACCTGTTTCAGAAGACGCCGGGCCATGCGGCGATGACGGTCCGGCTCCTGTATCTGCGCGACGTGGGGGACCCCGCCATGGCTGTCACGGATCTGCTGACGTTGGATGCCGACCTGCGGGAGTGGGCCGGGCCGAAGATGCCCTGACTACCCCTGCGGTTGGGTCGGCTGTGAAGGGCTGCGCAAAGCATAGCGGTAACGGAATCGCCGGAAGGGAAGCCGCTACTGGTTTCACGCCCAGGAGAAGTGAAGTCAGATGCCCGCGAAACATTTCACATTTTGTTCTTGACTCACCCACCGCTCCGTCACTATAGTCTCCCCCGCCTGAGGCGGCGTTCTTCTCGAAAGCGAGCAACAAGAGTTCCCCGCACGTTGGTCCGGGGGAACGCGACTGGACAGCCGGCCTCGTCCAAGAGGAGGCCATGTGCCGGAAACGAGCCAGTTCGTCAGCGAGGAATCGGTCCCGCGGCTGGTGGAGTTGATCGGCGCGGTGGATGTTTTTGCCGCGGCGATGCGGGCGGAGGTTCCTGCCTTTGTCAACCTTCGTAGGACGGCTGCGCCGGCGCTTGCGCTGCGCCGGGCGCGGCCGAGCGCCAGCCCGAAGTCGTTCCTTCAGCCGGCCCTGGAGCGCGTGGCCGTGTACACGGCCGAGGGTCCGGCCCCGGAGGGGTCGCGTCCAGCCGTCGAGCCGCGGGCCTTGGTCGGCCTGCGGGCCTGCGACCTTCAGGCCCTTGCGTACCTCGATAAGGTTTTCCTTGAAGGCGAGTTCCGCGACCCGTTCTACGAGGCCCGCCGCCGCAATCAGGTGCTCGTGACAGTCGATTGCGCCGAGGCGCACGAGACGTGCTTCTGCACGGCCCTGGGCGGGCGGCCGTTCGCCGTCGCGGGCTTCGACCTGAACCTCACGCCCATCTCGGGCGGCTACCTTCTTGAAGCGGGCAGCGATAAGGGCCGCGCCGTCCTCCAGGAGGCCGGCCACCTGGTGGCAAGCCCGACGGCCCGGCAGGCGGCGGAGCGCGACGCCGTCCGCCAGGCGACCGTCGAGGCCATCGAGCGCCAGACGGGCGGCCTGCGCCTGCCGGAGAACATCCAGGAACTCCTGCTGGCGGCGCAGAAGTCCGAGAAAGGGGTTCCCGCGGCGGGGCAGTGCGTCGAGTGCGCCGCCTGCACGTTCATATGCCCCACGTGCTACTGCTTCTACCTGCACGACCAGGCGGCGGGACCGGAAGCGTTCGAGCGCCTGCGCACGTGGGACTCCTGCATCCTGGGCGACTATTCGCGGATGGCCGGCCCGCCGGGCGCGAAGCCCACGCCTCGACCGCGCCTGCGAACCCGCTTCGTCAACCGGCTCCTTCACAAGTATGCCTTCGGCCCGCAGCAGTTCGGCATGCTGGGCTGCACGGGTTGCGGCCGATGCGTCGAGGCCTGCTACGGAAAGATCGACATACGCCAGGTCCTGAGGGAGTTAAGCGGTGACACAAGCCGTTGAAGCCAATCCGTACGTGCCGGCGCTTGCGCGTCTGGCCGGCGTGGTGGACGAGACGCCGACCATCAAGACGTTCTGCTTCGACCTGAAGGAGCCGCTTCAGTTCCGCGCCGGCCAGTTCGTGCAACTGGGTATCCCGGGCGCGGGCGAGGCCCCCTTCACGCCGTCGAGTTCCCCGCTGGACCCGCAGCACCTGGAGATAACCGTGCTGCGCACGGGCCGCCTGACGGATGCGCTCCACCGGCTTGCGGAGGGCGACCTGTGCCTCCTCCGCGGCCCGTACGGCAAGGGCTACCCGATTGAGAAACTGGAGGGCAAGGAGGTGCTGGTCGTGGGCGGCGGCGTGGGCCTGGCGCCGCTGCGTGCGCTCATTTACCGGCTGCTGGCGATGACGGACCGTCTGAAGAAGGTGGTCATCAAGAACGGCGCCCGCGAGTCGGCGGAACTCCTCTTCCGCCGCCAGTACGCCGACTGGGCCGCGCGCGACAAGGTCTCGTTTGAGATGACCATCGACCGGCCCGAGCCCGGCTGGAACGGCCGCGTGGGCGTCGTGACGACCCTGCTTGAGAACATCGGCGCCGAAGTTGATATTCCCAACGCGTACGCCTTCAGTTGCGGGCCGGAGATCATGCTGAAGTTCGTCACGCAGAAACTGCTGGAGAAGGGGTTCAAGCCGGAGCAGATTTACCTCTCGATGAACCGGCGGATGAGTTGCGGCATCGGCAAGTGCGGGCGGTGCAACATCGGGCCGTACTACCTCTGCAAGGACGGCCCCGATATGTGCTACGCCAAGATCAAGGACTACCCGGATGTCTTCTAGACCTGTGCCGCAGTCGGCCGACGCCGCGGCCGCACGTTGCCTCCTGTGCAACGTGGGGTGCCCGGTGCGCGTGATGCGGGACGGCCCGGACCGCTACCTGCCCGACTACGTGCCGCACGCCGGTTACGCGGGCCTATGCGCGCGGGGGAGCATCCTGGCGGAATTGCTGGACCATCCTGAGCGGCTGGTGGCGGCCTCGCGGCGGTCGGGCGACGCCCTGGCGCCGTGCGACACGGCGGCGGCCGTTGCGGAGGCGGCGGCGCTGCGCGACGGCGGCCCGGCGGCCGTCATCGCCGACGGGAACCACGACTTGGAGAGCATTGCCTGCGCGGCCCGGCTGGCGGCGGCGTGCGGCGGGCGGTGGGCCGTCCACCTGCCGCCGGGCGACGCCGGCCTGGTTGCGTCGATGGATTCGTCGGGCTGCCGCTTTATCGGGCCGGAGGACCTGGCGGGGGCCGACGCGCTGCTGGTCATCGGCAACGTCTACGCCACGCACCCTGTGGCGGCGCACTGGGTTTTCGAGGCCCGCCGTCTGCGGCCGCGCACGCCCGTCCTGGTCATGGCCGACGGCTGCGGCGTGACGGCCGAGTTCGCGCGCGACGTCTTTCAGCCGCGACTGGCCGCGGGCGAGGCGGCCCGCGCCGTGGCGGCCGTCCGCACCGGCCGCACCGAGGCGCTCGGCGCGGAGGGCAAAGCGCTGGCGGCGTGGAAGGACCGCCTGCGGGCGGGCAAGTCGCCCGCCGTTGTCGTCAGCGCGGAACTCGGATACGCCGACGCGGCTGCCCTGGGGGCCGAGGTCGCGGCCCTGGCGAAGGAACTCGGCGCAAGCGTATGCCCGCTCACCACTTATGGAAATGCCTGGGGCGCTATGCGCCTGGCGGCGGCCGGCAAGGCCGCGACCGTCGAGCAGGTCCTGGCCGACCCGCCGCGCACCCTCCTGGTCATAGGCGCCGACGTGGAGTCGGCCCTCGGCTGCGCGGCCGTGGCGCCCGCGCTGGCGAAGGTTTCGCGGCTGATCTACGTGGGGCCGATGCCGAACCGGATGAGCGATCAGGCGTCGGTGGTGCTGCCGGCGGCGTTTGCGTTTGAGCGGGCGGGGCGGGCGCTCCTGGGTCCCGGCCGCGAGGTCCGCTTCGGGCCGCTCCTTCGGCCGCCGCTGGGCGTTCCGACGGTCGGCGAGGTGCTGGCGGGGCTGGGGGGCCGGGCGGATGCGGCGGACGTATCGGCGTCCGTGCCGCTCGCCGCCGCCGCGGCGCCGTCCGCCGCGTCGGCCGCGCCCGAGGGCGGCGGCCTGCTCCTTGCGCCGGCGGGCGACCCGTTCCACTTTGCCGACGGGAGCCTGACGCGGCGGGCTTCCTGGCCGCAGGCCGTCCGTCCGCGGCCGGTTCTTGCGATGCGCGACGCCGACGCCGCGGCCGCGGGCCTGGCGGAAAAGAGCCGGGCGGTGGTGGAAGGCCCGGGCGGGTCGGTCGAAGTCGAGGTCGTCACGAGCGCCGCCCAGCGCGGGGGTCAGGCCCGCGCGAGCGCCGCCTTCCGCGAAGTGCGCAACATCTTCGCCTGGAACGCCGGCGGCCCGCCTCCGGGCGGCCCTGTGCGGGTGCGGATAAGGAAACCATGACGGGCGGCACGCCCGCGCTGCCGGTTGCGCGGGCAGGCCCGTTGCGGCGATGCGCGGCCGTGCCGGCCGCGGCTAAACATGCGCTGCTGCGCCGTTGTTCAGCCGTCGTCGGTACGGCGACGCCGGCCAGCGAGAGGTGCGGAATGCCAGATGCGCCAGCCGTCCCGCAAGTCGAGAAGCGAGTGGTCCTGGACCTGGACCGGTGCATCGAGTGCAAGTCGTGCATGGCCGCGTGCTTTTACGGCCATGTAAAGATGACCGGCATCAATTTCGTGGACATCGGGCCGGCGGTGCTGCCGGTGGTGTGCCGGCAGTGCGCCGACGCGGCGTGCGTGGAGGTGTGCCCCGCGAAGGCGATGACGCGCGACGAGTCGGGCGTGGTGGCGCGCGGCATATTTTCCTGCCGGGGGTGCGGCTCGTGCGTGCGTGCGTGCCCGTTCGGGGTGCTGAGCCTGGAGATGGCCGGGCACCAGGTGGCCAAGTGCGACCTGTGCGAGGACCGGCTGGCGCGGGGGCTTGAGCCGCGGTGCGCGGCGGCGTGCCCGACTGGGGCGCTGCGATTCGTGACGGCGGCCGAGGCCGAGGCCGAGGGCCTTGCGGTCCTGGGGGGCCGCATTGCCGGCGACCATCCGATTCAGAGGAGGTAGCGCACCGTGGAGATAGCCGCCGCCGTTGCCGCTTCCATCGGAACGCTGCTGGTGGGCTTTTTTTCAAGTTGGGTCGACCGGAAGGTGACGGCCCGCGTGCAGTGGCGGGTGGGTCCGCCGCTGCTTCAGCCGGTGTACGACGTGGCGAAACTGCTGGCCAAGGAGACGCTGGTTTCGCGGCGGGCGTTGGGGCGGGGCTTTCTGGCGGCGCCGGTGGTGGGTTTCGCCGCCGCGGCCGCGGCGGCGGCGGTGCTGTGGCTGGCGCTGCTGAGGCCGGCGGAAGGGTTCCTCGGCGACCTGATCGTAGTCATCTACCTATTAACGATCCCGGCCATCGCGGGGATTTACGGGGCGCTGGCGTCGGGGTCGCCGCACGCGGCCGTGGGCGCAAGCCGGGAGATGAAACTCCTGCTGGCGTACGAACTGCCGCTCATCCTGTCGGCGCTGGTTCCGGTGGTGCAGGCTGGCAGGGACCCGGAGGTGGGGGCCACGTTCTCGCTGGGGGCTCTGGTCCAGTTTCAGCAGAACGCGGGGTGGACGCTGTGGAGCGTGAGCGGCCTGGTTGCGGGCATCGTGGCCCTTCTGTGCGTCCAGGCGAAACTCACGCTCGTGCCGTTTGACTTGCCGGAGGCCGAGACGGAACTGATGGGCGGCTCGGTGCTGGAGTACTCCGGCCCGCCGCTGGCCTTGCTGCGGCTGACGCGGACGCTGCTCCTTGCGATCGCGCCGATATACTTCGCCACGCTCT
>Ga0194112_10005248_pt1 | contig 17455 bp, 16 predicted proteins | sample TA2MahC400mmetaG_FD_146191 | JGI IMG/M metagenome (GOLD analysis project Ga0194112, IMG submission 146191) | Freshwater microbial communities from Lake Tanganyika, Tanzania - TA2015016 Mahale Deep Cast 400m | ecosystem: Environmental > Aquatic > Freshwater > Lake | place: Tanzania: Lake... | reverse complement strand
TGTCTGGTACGTCTGTTTTTGGTTGGGAAAGAAACTTAAGGTTGATGACGAACTCTCTGCCATACTTGCCACCGGGGTTTCCATCTGCGGTGTCTCCGCCGCCATTGCTGCCTGTGGAGCGATTCAAGGTGACAAGAAAAAACTTTCCTACACCATCTCACTTGTTCTAATTGTTGCGGTTCCCATGATGGTTTTAGAACCATGGATCGCCAAGGCATTGGGAATCCCTGATGTAATTGCCGGAGCTTGGCTTGGAGGTACGCTCGATACAACCGGTTCCGTTGTAGCAGCAGGAGCCCTCATCAGTGAATCGGCGATGAAAGTTGGGACGATCGTCAAATTCTCACAAAATGTTCTGATCGGAGTGGCAGCATTTTTCCTTTCGATCTGGTGGACCTTGAAAAAGAGAGCTCAAACCGGTGATCGGCCGGGCATCCGAGTAATCTGGGAACGATTCCCAAAGTTTGTCCTCGGTTTCTTGGTCGCCTCTTTTGTCTTCTCTTTCCTGGTTGACCCAGGTCTTGTGAAAGAGACCAAAGGTATACTGAGTGGGCTCAGAACTGTTTGGTTCGCTCTTGCCTTCACATCTATCGGCCTGGAAACACGGTTCACAGAGCTCGTCAGGATGGGGGGAGGCCGGCCGGCTATTGCCTTTGTTGGAGCCCAGGCCTTTAATATTGTCTGGACGCTGATACTGGCGTATCTATTATTTAGTGGGTTCATTTTCCCAACACCTGTGATTCGATAAGTTCTTCGCCACTGGACGGCGGAAGGAAGCTATCTCTTGATGGTTGAGAGTGGTGAGTTTGTAACTCAGGGCTTTAGCCCTGAGGAATCAGCCCTGAAGGGCTGAGTTACAAGGAAGATTCGATTGAAGTGGAGAGGAGAATGATGAAAGAAAAGGAGAATGGAGTAAACATCGAAGAATTGAAAAAAGGTGGGATCGTTAAGTTGAAAGAGAAAGATATGTTTTCAGTCTGGGTCAGAGCCGTCTGCAACAACATGGATTCAAGGAAGCTGCGTAGGGTTGCGGATCTGGCGGAGCGATACGGGAAGGACTACATCCTCTTCTCCACCCGCCAGTTTCCCATCATACCCCATGTCCATTTCAACGATATCGGGGTGGTCAAGAAAGAACTGAAAGAGATGGACCTGATGCTTGACCGATGCGGAAAGCGGGTGAGAAATACGGATGTCTGTTACGATGCGAACCTTTGCCCTTATGCGGTAATGGACCCTATCCGTTTGGGGGAGAGGATTGACCAGTTCTGGAGAGAGGACCCAGGAGGATTTAAAATTAAGATTTCGATTGCCGGATGTGAAAGGCAGTGCACCTCTCCAGGGGTTCTGGCAGATGTTGGGTTTGTTGGGGCAAGGCGGGACGAAAAAACTGGCTACGATGCCTATCTCGGAGGGAGGCTTGGTCTAAATCCTTTTATCGGGATAAGAATGGCTGAACTCCTCTCGGAGGAGGCCTCTGTAAGATTTATTAAGAATTATATTGACTTGATTAGGAAGGAGGGCCGAGAAAACGAAAGGGCTGCTGAACTGATCCATCGGCTCGGAGAGGAGGCGGTTAGAGAGGCAGTCACCCGAAGTCTAAAAGAGAGGTTTGCAACGGAACCCTTCATATGTGAAACGAGGCCCGGGAGGAAGATTGACGGCCAGATATTGAGAATTCGTGCAACAAATGGTGAGGTCAACTCTCAACAAATGAGAAAGGTTGCCGATATTTCCGAAAATTATGGTCTGGGGTTCGTACATTTTTCGGTAAGAGGTGGACCGGAAATTCCAGGTATAGAAGAAGGGGCAATTGAAGGAATAAAGGAGCAGCTTAAGGAATTTGGTCTCAAAATTCTGGATAGAGGGATTGACAATTTGCAGAGTTGCTTTGGTGGCTATTGTGTTAACGGGATTTTTGATGCTCAAACTTTACTAAGCAAAATAGAGGAGATTGTTGAGAGGCTGGATTTAAATAATCTAAATATAAAGATTTCGGCATCCGGATGTCCTAATTCCTGTGGAATTTCCCATTTATCGGATATTGGATTTGTGGGGGTTGTGAAGCCCGAGGTAGATCAAGAGAAATGCAATGGTTGCAGCATATGTATAAGAGCCTGCCGGGTAAACGCCATCGAGATGAAGAATAAGCTGGCGGTGATCGATCTTAAGAAATGTAAAAACTGTGGTATGTGTACGAAAGTTTGCCCCTTCGATGCCATTTACGAAAAACAGAAAGGGATTTCCATTCTGGTGGGCGGGAGGGGGCCGCATTTTATGCATGATGACCAAGAAGGAGAAACCCACCTCGGTAAAATGATAATAGACTTTATCAATGAGCAACATACCTTGAGGATTACAGAGAAAATTTTGAAACTATTGAAGGAAAAGAATAAAAATGCATTGGATCTCATCGAAAAAATGGGTTTAGAAAAATTCAGGGATTTGGTTATCAGCTCTGATCCCAGGGATTCTGAGAAATCGGTTTTGAGATTTCAAGAAAACACTCCTCTTCCTTGAAGATAAGGGGCGGTGATAGGGGGGTGAAGGTTTTCTCAGCAGATGGAGATCATGGAACAGATAAAAATTGACAAGAGTATAGATTTGAGGGGGGTAAGCTGCCCTCTCAATTATGTGAAGACAAAGTTGATGCTTGAAGAGATGGAATTCGGAAAGATTCTTGAGGTCTTGCTTGATGATGGGGAACCGATTGTCAACGTTCCTCGTAGTGTGAAAGAAGATGGAAACAAGATTTTAGAGATCAATTGGATTGAAAATTATTTTAGAGTTCTTGTGAGAAAGGAGAACCTTGATGACTCTTGAGAAAGAAGTTATGAAGGAGGTTCTAAATGGGTCTGAATGATGAGCAAATAGAGAGATACAGTCGCCAGATCATCTTGCCTCATGTTGGAGGGAAAGGTCAAGAAAGACTTTTGAAAGCGAAAGTGCTTGTGATCGGGGCGGGAGGTTTGGGTTCGCCTGTGGCTACCTATCTTGCTGCAGCTGGTGTCGGCATTTTGGGAATTGTAGATTCAGATGAGGTTGAATTAAGCAATCTTCACCGACAGATCATCTATTCCTCCGATGAGATCGGAAAAAAGAAGGCTATTTCAGCACAGGTCCGTCTTCAAAGGGTAAATCCTGACATAAAAGTGATTCCTTATGTATTACGTTTAAATTCAGAGAATATTATGGAGGTGATAAAGGACTATGAAATTATCGTTGACGGGACTGATAATTTTCCAACTCGTTATCTCATCAATGATGCTTGTGTCCTATCGAGAAAAACTCTGATATTTGGTGCTTTCTTCAGATATGAAGGTCAGGCCATGGTAATTAAACCAGGGGAAGGTCCTTGTATTAGATGCCTATTCCCTACGCCACCCCCTCCAGGGTTGGTTCCATCCTGTCAGGAAGCAGGTGTCTTGGGGGCACTGGCGGGTGTGATAGGATTGATACAAGCAACTGAAACTTTAAAGTTAGTTCTCGGAATTGGAGAACCGATCATTGGTAAATTAGTTCTGTTCAATGCCCTGGAAATGGATTTGATAAAAGTGAATGCCCGAAAGGATGAGAATTGCCCAATCTGTGGTGAAAAACCAACAATTAAAGAATTAATTGATTACGAATTGTTCTGTGGAATGAAATCCGCAACACGACCTACTTCTCCATGAAAAGTTCCCACATCCTTATCTCCCCGCCTTTTATAGTTGTGAATGAAGTGTGGCAGGGACTTTGTTTTCAGTCATTATCATACCTCTCAAGGTTGGATCAACCGGTCGGCCTCCAACATGGACTGGATGATATCATACATGTTGGAAATTGTGCCCACACTCAGTTTCTCTCTCAACTTATAGAAATCGAGACATGTTCCGCAAGAAAGAATCTCAACCCCCGCCTCGGATAACGCTATGAGATTCTCTAAAACTTTGGACCCCTCGGCAGCCAACTGGACTCCGCTATTAATCAGAATCAAATGGTTAGGCTTCGTCTCTAAATCCAATAAGGTCTTTAAAAAGGCCTTAATTAAGAAAGATCCCAATGCTTCGTCCCCAACACCGAGGAGATCGGAATTGATGTAAACCACTACCTTTCTTGTCTTCTCATCCTGCTTCACTGCTCTTTCTTCATCCTTGGCCTTGATCTTTTGGATATGGATATAAAAATCCTCCTCTTTCTTCTCCACTTCGACAGAACATCCTTGACTTCGAGCGAATCTCTCCACATTGCCACATGAAGAAGGGTTATTTACAATGACGATCAATTTACCCTCTTCAAGTTGATCCAGTGCCTGCTTCGTTGTAATTACAGGTTGAGGACAAGCCATGCCCCTGCAATCTATCTCTTTCATCTCGCTCCTCCTTTTAATAATTTTATGGTCATAAATATGTTGAGAATTCTCTTTATCGTTATTTAATAATTACGATCTTCCATTCACCCCCTCCAATCTGGGTTACCTCGGGAATGCTGCAGCCCATCGCCAGTGCTACCCTTGGAACATCATCAGGAGCAGATGGGCAATCTACAAGCAAATCCATTTGATTGCCGTCATTTAATTTTTTGACTAATGACTCAACCGCATATTTAGGATAGGGGCAAACCCACCCCCTCATATCTACCTGATAATGTTTATCACTTATTTTAAATGTCTTAATTTTTCTCATTTTTCTTGGCCTCCACCCAGGTTATAAAGATGTAAAAACTTGCGAGAAACAGAAAGACCAACGTTGTGCCCCAAAACCAGCCAAACTCCTCACCCAAAGAGAATGGTTTTCCGTAGAGCCATCCCCTGCCTACTTGGTTGCCGTAAATAAGGACCCATGCGCCAGATGATAACATGCCTGCCGCCACAGCAATCCATGCGCGTACATACCCTTCTGCAGAGCGCCAGAGAATGCCTACACCGCAGCCTCCTGCTATAACCATCCCTATCCCAAAGATAAAACCTCCGCCCACAGTATGCAGGCCTAAAGGGAATACAAAGTGCATCGGCTGATAGCCTTGAGATTTCAAAATCGCAAACCCGATGGTTCCAATTGCAATGCTGAGCAAGATCCATTTCATAAGTGTTCCGTTTCTGCTGATAAGAATTTCACGGAACGCAGATGCAAAACAGAGGCGTGAGCGCTGAAAGATAACTCCGAAAAACGCACCAAAAAGGAGTAATCCTGTAAACTTCGGTTTCCCCATTGAGAAAAACATGAGAGCAACCATAGCAATAAGGATCCCGATTGCTACTCCAATATATGGCTGGAGCGATGCCCTTACTTTTTTTGCTGGTTTACCTATTGGTGCTGCACTGAAATCGACTGCATCTGCTGCCTTTGTTACCTGTCGTTTAAGGAACAGGCCGCCTAAATAAGCGCCTGGAAGGAGCCCTAAAACTGTTACAGGTCCGCTTAACGAAAGGGCCATAATAGCTGTATAAAAGCCACCGACATTACAAGGGATCATTATGACTGTTCCAAAGCCCATAAAGATACCCCCAACGAGGGCTGCAGCATACCCTCGCCAATCTTCTTTCCTAATCTTAAATTCTTCAGAAATGAAGGACGCCATTGCAACGCCTAAGATTATCCCAAAGTTAATCATACTGTGAATATCAAGATGCAAAGGCCTCAAAGGAACCGCGGTGAATGGAGCATCCACTTTGATGTCCATAAGGTTATATATCCAACTGCCCCACATTGCCATCTGTGGAAAGACTCCCAATGCTCTTGCATAAGCAAACATAAAGATATTTGCAAACGCAAGCGCCAATGCACCTGCCCATAAAGGCCAGGCCTTTTTCCATAATGACCGATAAAAAACAGTCACAATATCATCGTAGACTTTATTCCATCGTTCCATAATCCAACTCCTTTTTTAAAAAAATTTTAAGTATCTTAACTTATAAATTCCAGTTGAGAGGGATAGTAGGAATTGAACCCACTACAGTAATTGTTTTAAATCATATCTATAGTTTTGCAGACCTTTCTATGATGACCAGCTTTGGAAAGAGCGAGATTCAGATTAGATAGTAGGAGAGGGGGTTTAATTTGAGTGGTGAAGAGACATCCAAAAGAAGTTTTTAACAAGATGAGAGCCACCTATCCAACCAGCACAATTTACCCTATCCCAAAGCTTAAGCCCAAACCTATGGGCCTCCTGAGATATGGATCATGTGTTGTATCTATAGTTCGAAGAATGCTTCATTGGCTCTCACCTCCTTCCTATCAATAGCTAAATCCCTATCCTTCACCCCCATTGTCAAGCATGGGGGGAATCCATACATTAGAAGACAGATACAAAATTAGAGAAAAAATTTCCATATGTCAAATTGAAAATTTTAATATAAATCCTCTGGAATATTGGAACTATCTATATATCATTTCACCTCCTATAACTATAGGTCTAACTTTTTTGGGTTCCATCAATCCTTATTTTTCAAAAGGCGAAGACCGTTGACGATCACCGCCAGCCCTCCGGCTTCGTTAATGAGAAGACCAGGGACCATTCCGATCCACCCTGCTAAGGCCGCTGGAACCAGAAATGCGATGACGAGCAGGGAGATTATGATATTTTGACGGATATTCTGAACAGTTCGCCTGCTCAGATTGAAGGCTACGGGAAGTTTAGATAGGTCATCGGACATGAGAGCAATATCCGCAGTCTCCAGAGCGATATCGGTCCCAGCTGCTCCCATGGCAATTCCTAAATCTGAGACGGCCATGGCCGGTGCATCGTTGATCCCATCGCCCACCATCGCAATTCGGCCGTTCTCAAACCTCAACGTTTTAACTTTTTCAACCTTGTCATCCGGCAGAAGCCGGGCAAAATAAGTATCCACTCCTGACTCTCTGGCAATGGCTTTAGCGGTCCCTTCATTGTCTCCCGTGAGCATGACCACTTGCCTAATGCCAACCTCCTTCAACTTCTTTATTGCTTCTTTAGCTTCGAAGCGAAGTTGATCTGCAATGGCGATGATACCAACGACCCCTTTCTCATTTTCAAGGAGAATGGCCGTTTTGCCCTGTTCTTCGAGAGAAGAAACCTGAGGTTGAATTGCCTCGAAGGGTATGCCTCGCTCATGGAAGAGCCTCATCCCACCAATGAAGAATTCCTGGCCATTCACCCTCCCCCTTGCCCCGAGGCCTACCAGGGCCTCAAATGCCTCAGCGGGGCTGAAAGGAATCTCTTCCTCACGTGCCTTCCGAACGATGGCTTCGCCCAGTGGATGCTCGGATCGGGATTCAAGAGAAGCGGCCAATCCGAGAATCTTATTCCGATCATGATTTCCGACAAGGACCACATCCGTCACCTGGGGTCTGCCAATGGTGAGGGTCCCGGTCTTATCGAAGGCGACAACCTCGATTGTTGCCGCTCCTTCCAGGTGAACGCCGCCTTTAAAAAGGATGCCATTTCGGGCCGCATTTCCAATGGCGGCCACGACAGCAACCGGAATAGAGAGGGCAATGCCGCAGGAGCAGGAGACAACCAGAACAACCAAACCCCTGTAAAACCACAGGGACCAAGCGTCCCCAAAGAACCAAACAGGAATCGCCATCACTCCAAGGGCAAGGGCGAACATCGCAGGGGTGTAGATCTTTCCAAAGGCCTCTCCGAAGCGCTGAAAGCTCGACTTCTTGGCCTGGGCCTCTTCAACAGAATGGATGATCCTGGCAAGTGTGGTATCTTTGGAGATCTTAGTGACTTCCACTTCCAGAATTCCCCGCTGGTTCAATGTGCCTGCAAAGACCTCCGCTCCTTTCTCTTTGACCACGGGGACCGGTTCTCCGGTAATAGGAGCTTCATCGACTGCCGAAGAACCTGAAAGGACCCGGCCATCCAATGGGATCTTCTCTCCCGGTCTGATGATAATGGTCTCACCCAGTTGGACTTCTTCCACGGGAAGGGTCAATTCTTCACCATTTCGCCTGACCACAGCCTCTTTGGGCATCAGTTCCATGAGAGCCCTGAGTGCCCCGCGAGCTCGGTCCACTGCATAGGCTTCGAGAACGTCTCCGAGGGAGTAAATAAAAACTAGAATGGCCGCCTCTTCCCATAGCCTAAGGATAATTGCACCAATGGCACCCGAAATCATGAGTGTCCGTATGTTCAGGGTGAGGGTTCTCAGGGCCGCGAGACCTATGCGAGCGGGATAGTATCCACCAACACTTACAGCGATGACGTAAAGGATCGCGCTTGCTAATACAATCCCCAGCTTTTCGAGAACAAATGCCATGACAGTGAAAACTCCGCAGGTGATGAGAGAAAGGATTCTGAGCTCTTTCCACCAGGCTTTCCCTGGCACCCTTGCCCTCTCCATTCTTGCCTTCATCCCGGTTTCAGCAATGGACTTGATGATCTCCTGGACGGAAAGCAAGCTAGGATCATATCGAATACGGAGGGACTCAGACATCAGATCGACCCGGAAAGATTCGAGTCCTTTTAGACTCTTCATCTTCTTTTCAATTAGGGAAACCTCATCCACACAATCCATCCCTTCAATATGGAGGATTGTTGACTTGGTCTTATCTTCGGCCTCCACCTTATGTCCAATTTTTTCCACGACCTGAACGATTGCTTCGCCACTCATTCTCTGCCCTTTTCCTACTAACTTTAGCTGAGAGGTCACAATGTTATATTCTGCGGACTCCACGCCTTCTTCACAACAAACTCACAACCAAAATTCCCGCCAATGTGAAGAAGAGCAAAGAGGTTAGTAGCTTAATTGCCGTCCCCCTTCTTTTGAGAAAGAAAGCCAATTGTTCTGAAGTCACTCCCCAGTAGAACACCCCGAAGATAGTCAGTAATGGAACAATAAACATCCCATTGTAAAAAATAAGATAAAATATGGCATCTGCCCTTAACGAAGGAATATTTGTGACGAAGAGGATGGTCGGAAGATAGACCTGACCAGTGCAAGTAAACTCTAATATGGAGATGACAAATCCGGACACGACAGCAGCAAGAAGATAACGAGTGAATCGGCTTTCTTCGTTAGGCATCAGGTTACCACTTCGGGTCCGAATGGTCTGATGAATCCGCTTTTTTAAAAAATCTGGAAGCTGAAGTTTCATATCGGAAGGCCGGCCTCTCTTCAGTTGAGTGTAGTCATAAAGGCTATAGATCCCCAGAATGAGGGCAATGGCAATTGTGATAAGGTAAACGATCCAAGAGAACATAGGGAGAAATGAAAGTTGCTGGATAAAGGAGAGAATCCCAAAACCGATGAGTAGATAGGTAGAGAAGACTGCTCCTGAAAAACCAATGCCCACCCAGAGGACCTCTTTTCGTTTTCTACCTGCCAGGGTAAGGTAGGAGATGAAGAAGATCAGGGTGGCAAAGGCACATGGATTCAATCCGTCTATCAGACCGGCTGAAAGGATGGTCAGAATTCCAAGGGATTTGAAGCGGCTGACCATTGACTCTTCCGCCCTTTTCATTTCCCCGCTTTCCACCTTTAGGGCCGATGGTGTCTCAACCTGCTTATACTTCTGAATTAAGGCCTCGACTCGGGATTCAGTGATCTCCCCAGATAGAAGGTAATCCTGACCGATAAAAATACTCGGCGCAATCAAACGTTTCTCCACAGGAAGATTGAGTCGGGCTGATAGGGTTTCATTCAAACGTTTCCCATCTGGAGTATTGATATCGATCTCTTTCATATTTAAACGGGGATACTTCTTTGAAAGATATTTAAGCAGATAGGTTACTCTGTCACATTTTGAACATCCCCTTTGAAAGAAATAGGCTAGATCTACTGAAAAAGTTTTTTCAGAGGGTTTGGAGATGGAGGCTATTTCAATTGGAGGAAGAGAAAAAGAACCTTTCAATTGATATTCTAGAATCAGGGGCTCCAACTTTTCCATGATCTCCTTCTCCCCGGAGAGGAGTTGATCCCCTATAAATAAAACCGGAAATTCATTGCCCCATTGACCAAATTTTTGTTCCAGTTTGACAAGAGCCTCATAATATGACGCATTTTCAACATCAAATGTTTCAACCTCAATGAAAGGGTACATGGATTTGAGAGTCGGGATATAGCCCTGAAGAATGCCACCGCAAGATTGGCAATCAACAATATAAAACAAATAGACTTGAATCTTGGAGGACAGCTGGGCATTCCCTGGGATGGGCAATGAGAGAAAAATGGTACAAAGAAGGGGGATAATTAGCTTTCTCATTGGCGATCCTTTCACTCACGCATAATTTTGGATTATTTTCCGAGGTACCTCTCGATTGTGTTTTCTGGCAAAAGACCAACCACAAAATTACCGTTTACCACTGCCGAGGGAGTTCTTCTCACTCCAATTCTATTTCCAACGGTGACATCCTCTTCCACCCTGGTCTTCCCATACCTTGTATTGAGGGCTGTCTGAAAAGCCTTCACATTGAATCCCTTCTGGATTAAGATGATTTCTATTCTAAGCCTCAATCGGTCTTTGTCACCATCGATAAGCGCCTGACCTTCGTCAGAGAAAAAGAAATCGTGGACGACCCAGAAAGCCTCGTTACTCACTGCCTGCGCAGCCGCAACCATTTCGGATAAGTCGCGCGCCTTTTCCTGAGATAGCGGTGGAAAATGTTTGAATACATACTTAATATCCTGAGGATATTTCTCCAGCAGTTCCTTCATATTCTTCCACGACTTCACACAATAGGAGCAGTGAAAATTTGAAAATTCCACAACCGTCACTTTTGCCTGGGCAGGTCCTCTGAAAGGAGATTTCTCCATCTTCAGAAGGGCAGGAACAACCTTTCGAGGTTTAGGTTCTCCTGCTTCTTTTTTGGTGACATTCTCTCCCCTTATATAAAGGGTTCCAAGAATTACCTTTTCTCCAGTCTTATCTACATAGACTACCATAGGGATTTCCCTATCCAAACCCACTAAGGACAACTTTACTGAATAAAAACCTTGAATTGGGCTTTCCTTCTTCTCAATAAATTTAACCTCCGTCCCTTGAGGTAAACGCATATGAATCCTGACGGTTTCGATCGCAATCTGCGTAATTTTGTTCAATTGTGCAAACACTTGGGCAGTCAGAAAAAAGGAAAGAAATATCAGGTAGGCCGTTCGTAATAATATCTTCTTTGACATCTTTTATCTCCTTCCTCTCGAAATATTTTATCCCCATGCTGCGTGTACTACTATGGTTGATAAAATGAGAGGATTCATCTGATGTCTCTGACGTCTGGACACAGCCGTGTTCAAGAACCCCCTATCGTGCTCAATATTCACGTTTTTTCCCTCTATATCACTTTCACCTGGACTTCTTTTCACCAGCCTGAATCTCATCATCGCCTTTTTACCCCGTTAGAAAGCCCCGCCATTTATGGCGGGGATAATATAAATAAAGATTCAATTCCTTACAGAAAGGGCGGGGTTAAAGCCCCGTCCTTTCTAACGGGGTTTACTCATTCCTGGATACGTTTAAATTTGTAAAACGCCATTCTCCTCTACCCTTCCATCTCTGAGAAAGATGGTTCTCGTCGCAAAATATGTATTCTCAGGATTATGGGTGACCATGACGATGGTCTGCCCCTCTTTATTGAGGGTCTTGAAAAGTTCCATGATCTCTTTCCCTGTTTTAGAATCTAAGTTTCCAGTAGGCTCATCCGCCAGAAGAATAGGCGGTGAATTCACCAATGCTCTTGCAATAGCCACCCTCTCCTGTTCTCCTCCTGAGAGCTGGTCCGGGAGTCTCCTCTCTTTTCCTCTCAATCCTATCTTCTCCAGAATCTCTTCAGCCATTTTGAGTTGTTCCCTATTAGGCCTGTCTGTGATGGCAAGGGGAAGCATCACATTTTCAATCACTGTGAGGTAGGGGATCAACTGAAATGACTGGAAGATAAAACCCAGATATTCTCTTCTGAAATCGGCTAACTTCTCCAGTGAAAGTTTGTAGATTGGGATATCATCCACAACCACATCTCCCTTTGTGGGATGGTTGAGACCACCAAGAATAGTCAGAAGAGTTGACTTTCCTGATCCAGAAGGTCCCATGACAGAGATAAATTCTCCTCTTTCGATATTTAAGTCAACCTCAGTGAGTGCCAATACGCATTCATCTCCGCTCACATAGGTCTTTGTCAGTTTCTTTATATCAATTAAACTCATATTCGTGTCCGTCCTCCGTGTCTTCCGGAAGGCAGGCCTGTCTCATTTCCGCATTAGACATCAGCCCTGTAGGGCTGAGTTACATGTATATTTTTCGCTATGCCCTATGCTCTTTGCGCTATGCATTTTAGAGTGCCCTCAATGCTGTTGTCGGATCCATCTTCGAGGCATGAATGGCTGGATAGGCGCTCGAAAGAATCCCTGTCAGAGAAGACAGAAAAATCGCCCCTATAGCTAAGAAGGGATCGATCAATATCTCCCCCCCTTTCATCCCTGTAATCAATGGGCCGATGAGATGGGAAACCCCCAGACCGAAAATGTATCCTACCATTCCTGCAATTAACCCAACGATCAGGGCCTCTAAAAAGATGATCCGGATAACATGGGATTTCCGGAACCCAATGGCACGAAAGATTCCAATCTCCCTCCTCCGCTCGTTTACTGAGGCCATCATGTTAGTGAAGACGATCAGGCCTCCGATGAGAAGGACAATGATCGATATACCGACAGAAAACTTCTTGAAATGGTCTAAAGCCTCCATCTTCGTCTGAAGAGTCTGTTTGATCGCAGTCACTTTGGCATGGGGTAACTCTTTCGAGATCTGCCTCACGATCTCTTCGATCGGGCAAGTATTGCAAAAGGCCGAGACCTCAATTAGGCTTAGTGCCCCGGGCTTCTTCACCAACTCTTGAACAAAGACCAGATCTCCGAAGATGAGGAAGTCGTCTTGGGACCCTGTCTCATCGAGAACCCCGGTAATCTTTAATACTTTTCCATTAATCGGTAATGTGTCTCCCGAACTTTTAAAGAGCCGAATTGCCACTTCATTTCCCAATAACACCTCTTCCTGATTTTTTGGAACGGTTCCGTGAATCTTCCACCACTTCTTCAGTCTGGTCTCCTCCTGGAAATGGACTCCTATTAGAGGAACCTTTTTACTCTCGATCTCTACCACCCCAATTAGCTTTGGAGAAATGGTGCTGATGTTTTCTCGAACCTCGATCTGCCGAATCTTTGGGACATCCGAGTCCTTCAGGGTTTGTGCATCAATCGCAACCCCTCCGATATTCATCCCTCCATAGGAGAGCGAAAGGTCATCCGATCTTGGAATGATGAGGATATTGGCCCCGAACTCATCCAATTTTTTGGAGATATCTTCATTCATCATCCGTGTGATGGAGATGAGGGTTACCACGGTTGTGATACCAATGGTAAGACCCAGGATGAGGAAGAAGACCTTTCCCTTTCTCCTTCGGAGATTATTGATGGATATGTCTTTAAGTCGCATGTCGATCACCTCGATTAGAGCCAGAAAGCAGTAAGCACCATACAGTAAGCAGGGATTCACGGCAAGTCCGTTCACTTCCTACTGCCTTCTGCTTACTGACTACTGAATTAGGCCCTTGGTTTCCAGTCCAAAACAACTTTCTCGTCGATTAAGATCCGGTTTTTCTCCACCGTGCTTGGAATTACATCGGGTGGATAGTTGAGACAACCCCCTCTAATTCCTTGAAGAGTTTCCAAATTCCATTCGGTATAACAAGCATTGCACACCAGCGTTTTGCCTTTAATATGAAAATGTGTGGATCGACATGGCTCACACATACTGACTGCTGTCACCACTCTTCCACTCGGGGTAATGTAAGAAAGGAGTGGAATCTTGACTCCATTGCCTTCGTATTCGAAACGAACCATCTTCTTTTCCATGACCATATCAAGAGGAATGGAGATTTTCCCTCTCTCCGCTTTTGCTGAAATATCGGTCATCCGAATCGTCTGTCCGGTGTAATCCACTCTTCCAAATACTCTTTGTTGAGATGCGATTTTTGGATTAGCTGTGGTCTTTTCCTGTATGATCCAGTATCCGATTCCTCCCAGAGCAATGGCGATAAGGGCTAAGGAAACTGGTATCCAATAAGGTTTACCTTTCTTCTCCCCCAATACCTCCTCTCTCTTCTCCTGGAGTGTAGAATCTGAAAATTTAAACCCACAATTTTTACAGAAGCGACTTGAATTCTGATTCTTCGTTTGGCACTTCGGACATGCTTTCATTCCATGAACCTCCTTTCAGATTTCTTGAACCTCTCCTCGATTGTAAGTGAGGGAGACTACGACCTTCCCTTCTTCAATAATATCCACCTGAATATGACATCCAAAGTTCGTAACATTTGCTTTCGCCCCTTTCTTTTGTGTCTTCTTCTCATAATATTCTAAGGCTTTGGCTTTCGCTTCTTTTTCAACTTTTGGATCCAGGGGGTGAACTCTTCCTCCTCCGCATCCACTTCTGCAGCAGGATGCCTTAGCTGTTATAATGGGTTGCAATTTTTCATAAGTCTCAATCTTGGCATTAGCCTTCGCTTTTGAAAGCCATTGCCCAAAGAGGAGATTCGGGTTCCCCTGGTCCTCTTTGAGAATGGTTTTTTGTACAAATTGTGAGATGCTCCATTCATTTCTAAGCTTTTCCTTTAAATCCTCAAGGCTTCCTCCGATCATCTTTTTAAGATCCTCATCGGAAAGACGGTAAGTTCTTTTTATAGCCTCTACTTGTTCCTCAATCTCCTTTTCAGGGGCCGAGGCCGAGGTATAGCCTGCTTTCTTTGCCTCTTGAAGGAGGATCTTCTCCACGACCAATTCCTCAAGAATACCAGTCTTGAGGCGGTTCAAATTCTCCTTTCCTTCCTCTCCCACAAAAATGTTTTGCCCATAACGAAATTCATAGAATTTCTTTGCCTGATTAGCCCTTTTTAAAAACTCTTTCCGGGTGATCCCCTCTCCATTCACTTTCCCTACCAGTTTGGACTCAAGCCCATCAATGAAAAAGAATCCGATCACCCCTGCAAGAATAAGCCCTATGGTTCCAAAGAGAAGGTATCGCTTCTTGGGTCGAATTTTTCTTCTCCTTGGAAGAGGATTTCCACAATGAATACAGAATCGATCGGGCCTTTCATTCCTTTCACCACAAGAAGGACAGGAACCCATTTCGATATTCTCTAAATGATTTTCCATTTCTTTCCCTCCTTAAATTCGATGGCCATACATCTTATCTACCATTTCAATGACCTGTTCCACTGTGAACCCTTCTCTCAGCTTCTTACGAATGAAGTTCTTTTCTTCCACAGCCCCATTAGGCATGTCACATTCACATGTTGCGAGAGGAAGCTCTCCACATCCTCCACAGGCGCATTTGAAGTTTTTGGCCACAGCGATTACTTGAGCTTCATCTACTTGGGCCATCGGTGTTGGTGGTGACGTAAATTTGGAAGACTTGCTCTCTTTGAAGACGGTTATTCCGAGTTTGATTAAGAGGCCGAAGACAAAGACCAAGATGATGACGAGAGCCATCGTTTTGTAAGAAGGTCCTTCCGATCGTCGTTTAAGACCTTCCTTGGATGATCTGATCATTTCTTTCCCACAAGCCACGCAGAAGAGAGCCTCCAATTCATTAAAATTTCCACAATTTCTGCATTTACGCTGAGTGCCCTCCACCGATTTTCGAATCTCAGATAATCTTTTTCCACATTCGGTACAGAAGAGAGAGTCTCCAGGATTCTCAAATCCACAATGGGGACATTGAAAATGGGTCTCCATGGGCTTTCCACACCTTCTACAAAATTTGGAAAGCCTTGGGTTTTTGAAACCACATTGACGACATCTTATTTTAGTATGTTTCCCCACGGTCCTACCAATTAAATCTCTATGGAGAATGGAAAAACTCCCATAAAGTTATTGGAGACTTCTCCATAGTTCTACTATGGAGAATAGAGAATTTGACGTTATGAACTTAAAAGGTTTAAAATGAGATCAGAGGGTAGATGTGGGAGGGTGGAATATCGATTTTACAAACCCTTGATCAGAGAAAGTTTTAGGAGTAATGATGATAAGAGATGAAATCAAAAGTGGAAGATAGTTTCCTGCCTCATTGGGAAGATATGGAGAAAGAGAACCCGTTGAAGGGCAAAGAGGGCAAGTAGGCAAATTGTGGTTGCAAGAATCCATATCACAGGATGAATCCATATCACAGCAGTTTCGATTGTCGGGTTTTAGATGAGCATTTCCATGGATATCCATTATCCCAATCATGAAGGTAATAGCTAAAAATGAGATGAAGATTCTAATGACTTTTGAAGGCATATATTTAATATTTAACATTGTTAATTAGAATTTTCAATAGGAAAAATAAAATTGAGGTTTGAGAATTTATCAATGGAAGACCAATTTCATATTCAGTGGCATATTACCAATCTCTGCAATCTTCGTTGCCAGCATTGCTACCAAGACAATTTTTCGCGTGACAACGATTTGGATTGGGGTGCAATAAAAAATGTTTCGGAAAATATCCTCACCACCATGAAGGAATGGGATCAAACAGCCTGCATTCATCTCACCGGTGGGGAACCCCTGCTAAAGTCTGAGTTATATCTCCTTCTGAGCTATCTGGATCAAAAACCTGAAGTAGAAGAATTGGGGATCATCACCAATGGCGTTCTCTTGAACCAAGAGTTAATCAAAAAACTCTCTTCTTTTTCTAAATTAAAAAAGATCAAAATCTCCCTGGATGGAGCAGATGCTGAAATCAATGACTCGATTCGTCAAAAAGGGACTTTTGAGGAGGTCCTTCAAAATATTCCTCTAATTAAAAAAGAGAATCTTTTTGAGATCATCTTCATGTTCACTGTAATGAGGAGGAATTTTAAGAGCCTCTCATCTCTCTTCAAACTCTCTCAGGATTTAGGCGTCGATGGATTGATCATTGAACGATTTATTCCCTTAGGCAGGGGTAGAGAGATCATGGACGAAGTGTTGGGAAAGGAGGAATGGCAAGAACTGACAAAGACACTTTCAGATTTTTTCTCTATGGAGGAAGACCGTCCCTTTTTTCCCTATCAAGCCTTCCAAATCAGTTTCCATGAGGGAGAGCAGGAGTTATTGGGTGCCCCCTGTGTGATTGGAAGAGATGGCCTTTGCATTATGCCAGACGGGACTTTATTCCCTTGTAGAAGATTTCCAATTTCAATAGGAAATCTATTGAAGGATTCTTTAAAAACGGTGTGGGAGAAATCAGAGATACTAAAGAAATTAAGAAGAAAGGAAAACCTCAAAGGAAAATGTGGAAGCTGTAAAATAAAAGACTGCCGGGGTTGCCGAAGTTTAGCCCTCTCATTAACCGGCGACTACCTCGAAGAAGACCCCCACTGTTGCTATCATGACGTATAGTATGGGCTATTACCCCAATTGAGTTAAAATTTTTGACAAAATCCCCTCTCACTCCCCTTTGCCAAAGGGGAGAACCCATTGTCATCCCCCTTTCATAAAGGGGGATTAAGGGGGATTTAAACAGAAGGCTCAGCATAC
>Ga0194112_10005247_pt1 | contig 17456 bp, 16 predicted proteins | sample TA2MahC400mmetaG_FD_146191 | JGI IMG/M metagenome (GOLD analysis project Ga0194112, IMG submission 146191) | Freshwater microbial communities from Lake Tanganyika, Tanzania - TA2015016 Mahale Deep Cast 400m | ecosystem: Environmental > Aquatic > Freshwater > Lake | place: Tanzania: Lake... | reverse complement strand
CAAACCCGGCGCGGTTCAGTCTGCTTTAGTCAGATCGCCTTGAACGATCAGGCCGCTGCGGTTCTCCATCAGGGCATGGCCGATGAAGCACAGCATTGCGCCAGTGCCGGGCGACTTCTTGTAGAGCCGGGCCTCCGGGTCGGTGGTCGAGGCATGGGTGACGTTCGAACGCCGCTCGCCTCGGAAATCGACTTCGACATTGCGGTGTTGGCGGGTGGGGCGGGGCATCGGGTCTGTCTCTATTTGGGTCGGTTCGGGCTGGTCCGCGGTGGTCATGTCTGGCGAAGGCGGGTTGCCCGGGCCCTCGTCATCAGGGGGTGTGATGTCGGGCTTCGGCTGAAAGCTCTTCATGGAGGCCCAAGCCTTGACCAGCGTTCCGTCGACCGAGAAATGCTCGTCCGACAAAAGCGGCGCGACTTCGCGATGCGCCAGGATCGCCCCCATCACCTTGCGCGACATGTCCGTGGTCAGCAGTCGGTCGCGGTTCTTGGTAAACACCGTCGGGACCCAGACCTGGTCGTCGATGCCCAGCCCCACGAACCAACGGAACATCAGGTTGTATTGCATCTGCTCCATCAGCTGCCGCTCGGAACGGACTGAGAACAGGATCTGAAGCAGGCTGGCCCGGATCAGGCGCTCCGGCGCAATCGAGGGGCGACCGAAATCGGTGTAGAGCGCCTCGAACTCGGCATCCAAGCTAGCCAGCGCCTCGTTCACCACCTGCCGGATCTTGCGCAGCGGATGCCGCGCAGGGACACGAGCTTCCAGATCAACATAACTGAACAGCGACCCGCTCGCTTTGTCCGTGCCGCCCATCATCACTCCCGCCGCTGTCCTGCAGAGAGTGAATCATGTTCTACAAACCGCGTCGAGGACCGACTATTTCAGCGGCCTGTTAGCCTTTGGTCAGAACCTCGCAAGAGCAGTGAGCAACCGCGGAGTCCGCATCAGATACTGCTCAGCTGGTTTCGCTGCATTACGCGTGAAGGTCCGCTTTGGGCATGTGCCATGGCGGCACCATGGCTCTTCCGACCGGCAGCAAAGGGCCGACCCGTTCTGCTGCGCCTGCATTCGCTGCGACGCAGTTGAATGTCTCTGATGGGCTCTTCGCGTCGATCCTGCTCGGCAGCCGAGTGGCCGCTTTTCAAGAGATACGGTGATCGCGGGAGCCGCGATCGCTGATCCATAGGACAGCCGCGCCTCCGCTTCGATCTGGCACGGCTGACGATCTTTCATTTCGTTTTTCCGCCTGCCATCCGGCCGGCGATCCGAACACGGGCTCTGGTGCCGCTGGGCGTCAGCCTCCACGGAGAAATCCGGTTCCTCCCACGCGCAAGCGCGCGGGTCCCTCCCAATTTCACCGCTCCGGCCCCGTGTGTCAGATCACCGTCCGGCCGCAGTCCGGGCTGCGCCCACCCTGCTTTGCCCTTCGGATGACATGAGGTCATCCAAAGTGAAAAGCACGGATGGCCTCGCCACTGGCGGAACAGAAGGGCGCGGGCCGACATGTCGGGAATGGGTTGGAAACCAGGCTTTGGGTCAGAAATCTCTAACAGCCGACAAACGAAGTTAATGGCGGACCCGGAGCGATTCGAACGCCCGACCCCCAGATTCGTAGTCTGGTGCTCTATCCAGCTGAGCTACGGGTCCGTCTTGAGGCGGTGAATTAACGGTGCGCCTCAGGGGATGCAAGAGAGAAACGACAAAAAGATGAAACTCTTTCTGTCTTCAGCGCGTGGCCGCATCCTGACGGACCGGCAGCCCTGTCATGCCGCGCGGGATAGAAATGCAGAACTGGCTGCCGTCGCCATCGCTGCGCAACAACTCAAGCCGCCCCCCATGGCCACGGACAAGATCGGCGGCGATCGTCAGGCCGAGGCCCGTCCCGCCGCGCCGCGCGCTGCCGCTGAAGGGCTTGAACAGGTATTCCCGGGCCTTTTCCGGCAGACCCGGCCCCGTGTCCCCGATCTTGATCCACCAGTCATTGTCACCCTCGCCCGCACCGATCTCGACAGTACCGGGCTGGTTGGTGCCCTCGATCGCCTGACGGGCGTTCCGCGCCAGGTTGGCCAGCACCCGGTACAGCTGATCCCGATCCGCCCGGATCGTCAGGCTGGGAGGAATGTCGGTCAGGAATTCGACCTGCCCTGCAGCTTCGCCGGCAAGGCTTTCTGCCTCGATCACCTCGGCGGCCAGCTGGGCTAGGTTGAAGCGCGACAAGGTGGGCGAAGGCTCCTCGGCCTTGCCGAAGGCCAGGGTCGTTTCGCACAGGTTCACGGCACGGGTGATGGATTTCACCAGCTTGGGGGCTGCACGCCGCACCTTGGGGTCGGCGCTGTCCTCCAGCCGGTCCGCAAAGATCTGTGCAGTCGTTAGGATGTTGCGCAAGTCATGGCTGATCTTGGCGACCGCCTGCCCCAGTTGGGCCATGCGTTCCTTTTGCTTCAATGACGAAGTGACCGTCTGCTGCATCGACTGCAGCGCAGTTTCGGCCTCGCGCAGCTCGGCCAGACGGGCATCGGGGATGATGATGTGGCGGGCATCCTCGGGGGCGCTGGCATAGGCCGACATGTGGCTGATCACACGCCGGATCGGCACAAGGATCAGGCGCTGCGCGGTCAGGAACAGCAGCACTGCCGTCAGGATTGAAAAGGCCGCCGATACCGCCAGCAGGCGCAGGCCATAGTCGATCATCGCCTCGCGCAGCGGCGCCGTTTCCATCGTGATCTCGATCAACTGACCCGCCTGGTTCACGGGCGCGCCGATCACGCGGATGACCCGATTATGCGAATCGACCAGAACCCCCAGAGAGTCGTCGATCGTCTGTATCACTCCTTCCGAGCGAAGATCATAGGTTGCCGCAATCGGGCCGGGAATGGGCGAGGACAGGACAAGCTGTCGGATGTCGTTGCGCCGCAGCACGACATTGAAGACACCTGCGTTCTGCAACAGCTCGGATTCAAGGTCCGCAGCCAGGAGGTCGTCCGTCGCCAGCAGCGCAAGGCTGGCGATCTGGGCACGCTCAAGCCGCGATTCGAGATAGTCCAGCCGAAATCCGGCCAGCGAGGGCAGCAGGATGAACAACTCGGCAAGGATGACGAACATCGTCGTCAGCGCGGCGAATCGGCCAGAGATCGTGTTCAGTCGCATCGTGTCCGGGTCATGAAGGTGTCGGTGCCGGTTGTCTGTCAGGCCACGACGGGATTGCACATCAAACGAATGTGATCGATCCGGGGTTCCCTGACCACCGGGTCAGTGATCCCGGCAGGCTTTGCCGGTATGAATGGTTGACGTCGGCGGGCATGTCCACTATCCAGCGGGCTTCGAAACAACCGGCGCCATGGCGCAGGGCAGATTTCTGCAATCTGCCCCGTCTGGTCGCCCCCCGCAAGAACCGACCCGGAGACTGACCATGAAGCGCACCTTCCAACCCTCGAACCTCGTTCGTGCGCGCCGTCACGGCTTTCGCGCCCGCATGGCCACCAAAGGCGGCCGTCTGGTGCTGAACCGTCGTCGCGCCAAGGGCCGCAAGCGTCTGTCGGCCTGATCCCACTGCGATCACGCCGGCGGCCACGGCCGCCACATGAAGGCTATCGACATGCCGCCTCTGCCCCATCCCGCTGACTCCCAGCCCAAGGATGCCGGCACGGCGGCATTTCGCGTGGCCGATTGCGGGCGTCTGAGGATGCCGCCGATCCTGCGCCAGCGTGCGGAATTTCTGGCCGCGGCGCGGGCGCGGCGGCAAGCGATGCCTGGCTTTCTGCTGCAGGCGCGGCAGCGTGACGACCACGGCCCGGCCCGGATCGGCTTTACCTGCTCGAAAAAGATCGGCAATGCTGTGGTTCGGAACCGCGCCAAGCGACGGCTGCGCGAGGTGGCGCGGCTTGATCTGCACAATCTGGGCCAGCCGGGCTGGGATTACGTCCTGATCGGTCGCCCCGAGGCCACGATCAGCCGGGACTTTGCCGCCCTCCGCAACGACTTTGCGCGGGCAATGCGAAAGATTCACCAGTGACACCCCTGGCTCGGATGGTCGCCCTGCCCGTCCGCACCTACCGGCTGCTGGCCTCCCCCTGGGTCGGACATGGTTGCCGGTTCCAGCCGACCTGCTCGGCCTTTGCGCTGGAAGCGCTGGAGCGACATGGCGCGTGGCGCGGCACCTGGCTGCTGCTGCGGCGAATCGGACGATGCCATCCCTGGGGCGGACACGGCTATGACCCGGTGCCGGGCGCCCACCCCCATCACGATCACGAGGCCCGCGATGCTGGACGACACTGACGACGCCGAGATCCATCCCCTGTTCGCCGGCGCCCCCCAAGGCACCGAATTCCGCAAGCTGCGCAAGCGGCTGGTTCGGGACACCCGTGCCGCCATCGAGGATTACGGCATGATCCGCCCGGGCGACCGGTGGCTGGTCTGCCTGTCGGGCGGCAAGGACAGCTATACCCTGCTTGCGGTGCTGCATGAATTGCAGTGGCGTGGCCTGCTGCCGGTCGATCTGCTGGCGTGCAACCTTGACCAGGGCCAGCCGGGCTTCCCGGCCACTGTCCTGCCCGAGTTTCTGTCGGCGCGAGGCGTCCCCCATCGGATCGAATACCAGGACACCTACGCCATCGTGAAGGAAAAGGTGCCGGCCGGCCGGACCTATTGCGCGCTGTGCTCGCGCCTGCGTCGTGGCAACCTTTACCGCATCGCGCGCGAAGAGGGTTGTTCGGCTGTGGTGCTGGGACACCACCGCGACGACATCTTGGAAACCTTTTTCATGAACCTGTTCCATGGCGGTCGTCTTGCCACCATGCCGCCCAAGCTGCTGAACGAGGAAGGTGACCTGACCGTGCTGCGTCCCCTGGCCTATGTTGCCGAGGCCGACTGCGAGCGTTTTGCGCGCGCCATGAACTATCCGATCATTCCCTGCGACCTTTGCGGCAGCCAGGAGGGCCTGCAGCGCGTGCAGGTCAAGCGGCTGCTGGACGAATGGGAGACCCGGACCCCGGGCCGCCGGCAGGTGATGTTCCGCGCGCTGATGAACGTGCGCCCCTCGCACCTTCTGGACCCAAACTTGTTCGACTTTTCGGCAATTTTTCCCGATGCGGTGGCGGAACCCGAGGCTGCACCGCCGAACCTGCGTTCGCAAGGCGAGGAACATTAACCGTACGACAAACAATCTGCGCTACTCAGGTAGCCGGTGATTCCTTGAAAGGCCCGGCATGTCCACCTCTGTAACCCGTTTGTTTTCGCCGCTCCGCAAGCTTCTTGGTTATCCGCAGCAGCCCCATGACCAGTCCGTCAGCGTGCTGCTCCTGCGGCTTGAAAACATGCAGGTGCTTGCAAGCGTGCTGGACAAGGTGGCGGTCAATCACCTGCTGGTCCAGCTGTCCATGTCTCTTGGCAGGGCCGTGCGGCTGTATGATCCGGTGCGCGTCCTTGCACCCGACCTGTATGCCGTGGTGCTGCACAACCGGACCGACCGGGAAGCAATGCAGGTGGCGCGCCGCCTTCACCAGCAGGGGCAGGTCCCGCTTCCGCTCTCGGGACAGACCGTCACGCCTGTCCTGACGGGCGCCCTTGTCCATGCCGAAGCCCCAGATCTGCCAACGGTCGAGGCGCTTTTGGACAGCGCGCGCCAGCACCTTGCGCTGGTCGAGGACGCCTTTCTCGGGCGACTGGGTTTCTATCCTCATGATCCTTCCCTTGCCGGTGCTCGCCTTGCCGCAACCGTCACTGACGCCATCGAGGCCGATCAGGTTCAGGCATGGTTTCAGCCACAGGTGTGCTGTCACTCGGGCCGGGTGACGGGATTTGAAGCCTTGGCCCGCTGGCAACACCCCCAGCGCGGCCTGCTGATGCCGGGCGCCTTCATGCCCCACATGTCCGAGGCCGACCACAACAACCTGACCATGTGCATGGTGTCGCAATCTGTTGCGGCGCTGAAGACCTGGGACAAGGCGGGGTTCAACGTTCCCACGGTCTCGATCAACATCTCCAGCTGCGAACTGTCGGACCGCGGCTTTGCCGACTGCCTGCTGTGGGAGCTCGACCGGCACGACATTCCCCCTGCCCGTCTTGTGGTCGAGGTGCTCGAAAGCGTTGGTCCCGTCACCAGCAATGCAGAAACGCGCACCAATCTGGCCAAGCTGTCCAAGGCAGGATGCCGCATTGATCTGGATGATTTCGGCACAGGCTATGCCAGCCTGGATGCCATCAGGCAGTTTGGCATCCACCGGATCAAGATCGATCGCAGCTTTGTGGTGGGCTGCGATCATGACGAGGGTCAGCAGCGCATGATCCTGGCCATCCTGGCCCTGACCGAAAGGCTGGGCATCTCGGCACTGGCGGAAGGCGTCGAGACCCGCGAAGAACATTCCTTCCTGGCGCAGATGGGCTGTGACGAACTTCAGGGCTACGCGATCGGACGTCCAATGCCGCTGGACCTCAGCCTTGACTTCCTAGCTGAAAACGCCAGGCAGGCGGCGCGTCTGCCGGGCTTGATCCGCCGGGGATAGCGCGGCCTGCGGCCTCAGCCGTTCCTGCGGCGGCACGGCCCGTCGCAGGATGACCTTGTGCCGCGCCCATCCGGGTCCATCACTTTGCAGCGCGCTGCGGGCGAAACACCCTTGGTTTCCTGTCGCGCGGCCCAAATCCGCTTGACCTTTGGGGGTCGCTTCTGTTGAACCGGCGCGACTGACGCGATGACGGTGGTGACGGAACAATGGAAGACAATAACCGCAATCTGATCCTGGCGACGGTTCTGTCGTTCCTGGTGATCCTGGTCTGGTACACGGTCTTCGCTCCCGAGCCGGTGTCGGACCAACCCTCGGGCCAGCCCCTGACCGAGCAATCTGTCGGCGACCAGCCGCTGGTGCCCGCCACAACGGCCACGGCGCCCGCTGCCGATCTGGGGACAGAGCCTGCCCCCGCCGAACCGGCAGGCCGTGTTGCCATCCAGTCGCCTGCCGTAGTCGGCTCGATCTCGCTGGTGGGCGCGCGGATCGATGACCTGCTGCTGACGCGTTATCAGGAAACGCAGGACGAGGGTTCCCCCAACGTGCGCCTGCTGTCGCCTTCGTCGGCGACTGCCGACGACCGCATGTCCGTCGATGCCGCGCAGTACAAGCCTTACTATGCCGTCTACGGCTGGACGCCCGGCCCCGGGATCGATCCGGCACTGGTGCCGACGCCTGCGACGGTGTGGCAGCTGGAATCGGGCGAAACGCTTGCCCCCGGCCAGCCAGTCACGCTGGCCTGGGACAACGGCGCAGGCCAGATCTTCCGCCGCACCTTTGCGCTGGACGACAACTATCTGTTCACCATCTCGCAGAGCTTGGAAAACAATGGTGATGCCGAATTCTCGGCCGCGCCCTACGGCATCATCGCGCGCCACGGCCGTCCCGACACGCAGAACTTCTTCGTCCTGCACGAAGGTGTCGTCGGCATGCATGACGGCACCCTGATCGAGCGCAAGTACAAGGCCGTGGCCGACCTGGACCCGATCGCCCGCGAGGGGCGCGCCGAGGTCTACGAAGTGTCCGGCAACGGCTGGATCGGCTTTACCGACAAGTACTGGATGACCACGCTGGCACCGGCCCCCGGCCAGGCCTTCACCGCCGTCGTCAAGTACGCCGAGGGTGCCGACATCTATCAGACCGAAGCACGCTTTCCGATGCAGACTGTCCAGCCCGGCACGCAGCTGACGGCGGACAGCTATCTCTTCGCCGGCGCCAAGGTCTGGGAGGTGCTGCGCGATTACGAGGAGACCCCCGGCATCGCCGGCTTTGTGGACGCGATCGACTGGGGCTGGTTCTACTTCCTGACCAAGCCGATCTTCCAGCTTCTGCACTGGCTGCATGGCATCATCGGCAACATGGGCTGGGCCATCATCGCGCTGACCTTTGTGCTGAAGACCCTGGTCTTTCCCCTGGCCCGCAAATCCTACATCTCGATGGCGAAGATGAAGGAACTGCAGCCGCAGATGGAGGAGATCAAGGCGCGCACCGGTGACGACCGCATGAAGTTCCAGCGCGAGGTGATGGAACTCTACAAGCGGGAAAAGGTGAACCCGGCTGCCGGCTGCCTGCCGATCCTGTTGCAGATCCCGATCTTCTTCTCGCTCTACAAGGTGATCTTCGTCACGATCGAATTGCGCCACGCGCCGTGGATCGGCTGGGTGCAGGACCTTTCGGCACCCGACCCTTCCAGCCTGCTGAACCTGTTCGGGCTGCTGCCCTATGCGGCACCGGCGCAGGGAACACTTCTGCACTCGCTGTCGCTGCCTGCGCTGGCCATCCTGCTGGGCATCAGCATGTGGATGCAGCAGCGGCTGAATCCGGCCCCCACGGACCCGACGCAAAAGATGATCTTTGCCTGGATGCCCTGGATCTTCATGTTCATGCTGGGCGGATTTGCGTCGGGCCTGGTGCTTTACTGGATCACCAACAACACCATCACGATCCTGCAGCAGTACACGATCATGTCGATGCACGGGGCGCGGCCGGACCTGTTCGGCAACATCAAGTCCTCGATCCCGACGCGCAAGCGCGCCAGCGACAAGGGCGCGGGCAAGTGACTGCCCGTCTGGCCCTGATCCGCCGCCATCCGATCAAGTCGGTTGGTGGAGAAGGGCTGGACAGCATCACGCTGCAGGCGGCGCGCCGCCTGCCCGGAGACCGGGAATGGGCGATCCTGACCGAGGCAGGCGAGCGACATGCCTTGGCCAGCCAGAGCCAGGGGCAGCCGGATCGCTGGCTGCCCAAGTCATGTTTCCTGCGCGGCGTCGCGTCGCTGGAGCTTCAGGCAGTCACCGGCGGCTGGCAGGACGACCGGCTGACCCTGTCCCACCCCAAGCGGGAGGCCATCGCTGTCGATCCCGCCACGGAAGGCCCGCGTCTGATCGAGTGGCTGCGTCCGCTCTGGCCGAACGAAGCGCCGGCCCCCACGCGGCTGGTTCGCGGCGCTGCCATCTGGACCGACCAGAAATGGCCCTGGATCTCGATCCTGTCCCTGTCCAGCCTGGCCGCGTTGGAGACGACGATGGGTCACTCCCTCGGCATTCACCGCTGGCGCGGAAACCTGTGGGTTGAGGGCTGGCCGCCTTTCGCCGAACGCGAACTGATCGGGCAGGTCATCCATGTGGGCGAAGCCGAGCTGCGGGTGACGGCGCCGGTCGGCCGTTGCGACGCCACCAGCGCCGACACCACAACCGGCCGGCGGGACAGCGACATGGTCCGGACGCTGCAACAGCAGTTCGGACACAAGGATTTCGGCGTCTTCGCCGAGGTCGTCACCGGCGGGACGATCCGCCTTCAGGATCAGGTTGCCGCATGAGCGTCGCTTTCCCCATCGCCCCCGAACCCGAAGCTGACGCCGCCGAAGCTGCGCGCCTGCTGTTCGCGGGTCCTGTCGATTTCGTCAAGGGCGTCGTCCACATGGACGGCCTGCCCCCTGCCGATCGGCCCGAGGTCTGCTTTGCCGGCCGCAGCAACGTCGGCAAGTCCAGCCTGATCAACGCCCTGACCGGCCGCAAGGGGATTGCCCGCGCCTCGAACACGCCGGGGCGCACGCAGGAAATCAACTATTTCAGCCTTGGTGACCATTCCTATCTGGTCGACCTTCCCGGCTATGGCTTTGCAAAGGCCCCCGTCGCGGTGGTGGCCAAGTGGCAGGCGCTGTTGAAGTCCTATCTGGCCGGACGCCAGACACTGCGCCGCGCCTTTTGCCTGATCGATTCCCGCCATGGCGTGAAGGATGTCGATCACGAGATCATGAAGCTGCTGGACCGCTCGGCGGTGCCTTTCCAGGTGGTGATGACCAAGACCGACAAGCTGGGCCCGAACGCGCTGAAGCCCGTTCTGGCCCAGGTCGAGGAGGCACTGCAAAAGCATCCCGCCGCCTATCCGGAACTGGTCGTGACCTCGTCCGAAAAGGGGCACGGCATCTCGACCCTGCGCACGATCATCGCCGGGCTGGACTGATCGGCGCATGCACCCTAGGGTCCGCCCTGTCAGCCAGGGGCCCTGAGGATGAGAACACAAAACATGAACCGTGACTGGATCGCCACCGCCCGCACCCTTTCCGAGGCTCTGCCCTATCTGCAGCGCTATTCCGGCGCGGTCGTCGTGGTCAAGTTCGGCGGCAACGCGATGGGCGATGACGATGCCATGGCCGAGTTCGCGCGCGACATCGTGCTGATGAAGCAGGTCGGCATGAACCCCGTCGTCTGTCATGGCGGCGGACCCATGATCAACGACCTGCTGGGCAAGCTGGGCATCGAAAGCCGCTTTGTCCGCGGCAAGCGCGTCACCACCAAGGAAACCGTCGAGGTGGTGGAAATGGTGCTGTCCGGCCTCGTCAACAAGCGCATCGTCCAGGCCATCAACGACGCGGGCGGACGCGCGGTCGGCATCTCGGGAAAGGATGACGACATGATGGTCTGCGAGGCGGACGATCCCGAACTGGGTTTCGTGGGCCGCCCGGTCGAGATGAACGTCCAGATCATCCGGGATCTTTACGGTGCGGGCATGATCCCCGTCATTGCCCCCGTCGCCACCGGGATGGAGGACAACGAAACCTTCAACGTCAACGGCGACACGGCCGCGGGCGCCATCGCCGGTGCGCTGCAGGCCGACCGGCTGCTGTTGCTGACGGATGTCACGGGCGTAAAGGACGCTTCGGGCCAGGTCTTGACGCAGCTGAACCCTGATCAGGTGCGTGCCATGATCGCGGATGGCCAGATCGCCGGCGGCATGATCCCCAAGACGGAAACGGCGCTGAAGGCGCTGGAGGACGGTGTCCGCGCCGTGGTGATCCTGGACGGGCGCGTCCCGAACGCCTGCCTGCTTGAACTGTTCACCGAACATGGCGCAGGCTCGCTGATCCGCACGACCGAACCTCGCGTCAAGCCGCGCGGCCTGCGTCAGGGCGACCCCGGTCTTTGACCGGCCCGGACCTGCCGTTCGCGGGGAATGGCGTGATCTGCTTGCGGGGGCGGCTGCGGCTGTGGCAGGCTGCCGAAACAGACGGCATGGCACAAGAGGCAGCATCTCATGACCCCACTCGGACACCGACGCCTGATCCTGACGCGCCATGCAAAGTCGGCCTGGGACGATCCCACGCTGGACGACCATGACCGGCCGCTGAACGACCGCGGCCGCCGCTCGGCCCGGGCGCTTGGCGACTGGATGGCCAGCCGGGGCTATGAGCCCGAAGAGGTGCTGTGCTCGTCGGCCGCCCGCACGCAGGAAACATGGGCCGTTCTGGCCGGGGCGCCCTTGGAGGTTCGTCCCGTGATGCGGATCGAGCCGGGCCTTTATCAGGCCGGTGCCGACCGGATGCTGGCGATCCTCAGAACCGCCACGCACCCCACGGTGATGATGCTGGGACACAATCCCGGTATATCCGAATTCGCGGCCATGCTGCCAGCGCGCCCGCCGATGGACCCGGACTTTCGGCGCTATCCGACCGCCGCGACATTGGTCGTTGATTTCCAGGTGGACAGCTGGGCCGACATCCGGCCCGGCCAAGGCAGCACCATGGATTTCGTGCGCCTGGACGGCCGCATCTAGGCGTTGCCGCCCGTGCCCGGAGGTTCCGGGCACAGATGCACCTGTTCCAGGGTGCTTTGCCCCCTGTCTGGCCTAGTGGCCCAGGATCTGGCTCAGGAACAGCTTGGTCCTCTCGGACCGGGGGTTGCTGAAGAACTCGGTCGGCGTGTTCTGCTCGACGATCTGGCCCTGGTCCATGAAGATCACGCGGTTCGCGACGGCCTGGGCAAAGCCCATTTCGTGAGTGACGCAGATCATCGTCATCCCTTCCTCGGCCAGCTGGATCATCGTGTCCAGAACCTCCTTGATCATCTCGGGATCAAGGGCCGAGGTCGGTTCGTCGAACAGCATGATCTTGGGCTGCATGCACAATGACCGCGCAATGGCCACACGCTGCTGCTGGCCGCCCGACAACTGTCCAGGATACTTGCCGGCCTGTTCGGGGATCTTGACCTTTTCAAGAAACCGCATCGCCGTCGCCTCGGCCTGTTTGCGGGGCACCTTGCGGACCCAGATCGGCGCGAGGGTGCAGTTTTCCAAGACCGTCAGATGCGGGAACAGGTTGAAGTGCTGGAACACCATCCCGACCTCGGACCGGACCTTGTCGATGTTCTTGATGTCGTTGGTCAGCTCGATCCCGTCCACCACGATATGTCCCGCCTGATGTTCCTCGAGGCGGTTGATGCAGCGGATCAGCGTCGATTTCCCCGAGCCTGACGGGCCGGCGATCACGATCCGCTCGCCCTTGTGGACGGTCAGGTTGATGTCGCGCAGCACGTGAAAGGTGCCGTACCACTTGTTCATGTTGCGGATGTCGATGGCGACCTCGTCGCTGATGGACATCTGGCTGCGGTCGATCTTGCGGTTGATGGGTTCGCTCATGGGAACGGGTCCTTACCTGTGGCCTCGCTGCAGGCGGCGTTCCAGATACATCGAGTATCGCGACATGCCGAAGCAGATGAGAAAGAAGATGGCGCCGACAAAGACGAACGGCTCCCAATAGATGCCCTTCCAGGCGATATTGGCGCGCACCGCGTCCGACATGGACTTCAGCGGGTCGTAGAGCCCCACAAAGGTCACCAGCGTCGTGTCCTTGAACATGCCGATGAAGGTCGAGACGATGCCCGGAATGCTGATCTTCAGCGCCTGAGGGAGCACGATCAGCCGCTGCGCCTTCCAATAGTCCAGGCCCAGGGCGTCCGCCGCCTCGTATTGCCCTCTCGGGAGGGCGGCCAGTCCCCCGCGGATCACCTCGGCCATGTAGGCGGCGGCAAAGATGGTCACCATGATGATGACCCGCAGGATGATGTCGAAGCTGGTCCCCGGCGGCAGGAAATAATTCAGCAGCAGCGAGGCCACGAACAGCAGCGTGATCAGGGGAACGCCGCGGATGAACTCGATGAAGATCACGGCCAGCGACTTGATCAGGAACATGTCCGATCGCCGCGCCAGCGCCAGCATGATCCCCAAAGGCAAGGAAAGGGCAATCCCCGCCACACCGATGGTCAGCGACAGCAGGAAACCACCAAACCGGTCCGAGCGGACCGACTCGATCGACAACGACAGGATGTTCTCGGCATCGCGCGCGGCCTCACCCGCCAGCCCCATCCAGAACAGCAGCGTCACAAGGAGGGCCGCGACCGTCGCCAGCAATGGGCTCACCCCTGACAGCATCCGCCACGCGACCCAGCCCAGCAGCGGTCCGACCAGCACGAAGATGGGCCCCCAAAGACTGCCGCCCCACAGGAACCAGACGCCCAGCAGCGGGTAGATGGCCGAGAAGGGCAGCAACCATGCGATGTTGCGCTCGGACGCCAGCAGCCCCGCCACCAGCACCGCGGCCGAGAAAAGCAGCCAGCCGACCGGGGCGCCCAGCACGCTCATCGCCCACAGGGTCACGACTGCAGTGATGACCAGCACGACTCGCCGAATCGTCAGCGAGGCCGAGAACAGTACCGGTGCCAGCGCCACCATCAACAGGCCAAAGGTCATGGTCGGCCGCCAGTACAGCGACTGCGGATAGAAGCCGAAAACATACTGGTTCCAGCGTTCCCGGATAACAGCAAAGCAGGCGCCGCGGGCGCCTTCGCCCCATGTGGCCGCAATGATCTCGCGGCATTCGCTCAGGCTCGAGGCGTTCCAGACGGAATGGGCGAACCAGTCCCAGAAGGTCGCCACCAGGAACCAGACGATCAGCAGGCCCAGAATGGTCAGGATCGTGTTGACGGGTCCCGAGAACAGGTTCTCGCGCAGCCACCTGACCGCCCCGGATTCGCGCAGCGGAGGGGCCGCGGCGGGCAGCATGGTGTCGCGAACATAGGCAACGGTCTGGGCGTGGGTGTCGCTCATCTTACCGCTCCTTCAGCTTGACGCGGGCGTTGAAGACATTCATCGCGGCCGAGATGATCAGGCTGAGCACCAGATAGGTCAGCATCATCAGGACGATTGCCTCCAGTTCACGCCCGGTCTGGTTCAGCGTGGTGCCGCCCAGCGTGCCGCGCAGGTCCATGTAACCGACGGCGATCGCCAGAGAGCTGTTCTTGGTCAGGTTCAGGTACTGGGAGATCAAGGGCGGTATGATGACCCGCAAGGCTTGCGGCAGGATCACCAGGCTCATGGTGCGGTTCGGGCGAAGGCCCAGCGCAAAGGCCGCCTCGGACTGGCCCCGGCTGACGGCCAGGATGCCGGCCCGCACGATCTCGGCGATGAAGGCTGCGGTATACAGCGTCAGCGCCAGCCACAGCGCCACCAGCCCGTTCGACACGTTCAGGCCGCCGGTGAAGTTGAATCCCTGCAGGGTCGGCGCCTTCAGGTGCAGGCCGAAATACCAGATCAGGAACAGTGACGGCAGGACCATGACGGCCAGGCTGCGCCACCAGGTCAACGGCCGTTCGCCGGTGCGATCCTGCACCGATTGCGCATGAGACAGGAGAACACGGCGCAGGAACCAGCCCCCGACCAAGGCCACGACAAAGGCGATCGTGGCCCAGTTGAAGGTGACGCGCGCCCCCAGGTCCAGGCTGCCCGGATCATGGGTCATGGCAAGCGTCGGGATCGAGGTATATCGGTTTGTCAGCGCCACATGGTCGAACAGGATCATCGAGGCGGCCGGATTTTCCCCGCGATAAGCATTGGGTGGCGGCAGGATTTCGGTGAAGATCGCATAGATGATCAGGATCCACAGCAGCAGGGGCATGTTGCGGAAGATCTCGACAAAGATCGTCATCAGGCGCGCGAAAAGCCAGTTCCTGGACAACCGCGCCACCCCGACGATCACGCCAAGCACGGTTGCCGCGATGCAGCCCAGGATCGACACGATCAGCGTGTTCAGCAATCCCACTGCGGCCGCGCGCAGATGGGTGTCGTCCGAGGTATAGGGAATTGGCGTTTGCGGGATGTCGTACCCCGCCCGCTGGAACAGGAACCCGAAGTTGAAGCTCTTGCCCATCAGGGCCAGGTTGCGGACCGTGTTGTCGATCAGCCACCAGAGCCCGGCCATCACCAGGATGAACACGATGACCTGAAAGGTCAGCGAGCGATAGCGCCGGTCATTGACCAGCATGCTCAGCCGGAACGGCGGATCTGCCGATGCCGAGACGTCCGTCATCATTCCTTACCCCTGTCACCTGCCGCCGGCTTTTCGCCGTTCTTGATCGGGCAGGATTGTCATTGTTGGTGTCGCCCCGAAGGACCGAGTTCGGGCCCCCGGGGCCCGAACTCATCATGCCGAAGGGATCAGCGGAAGGGCGGCGCGTAAAGCAGCCCGCCCTGGGTCCATTGCGCGTTCAGGCCGCGTGCGAGGCCGATCGGAGTCTGCTCGCCGATATTGGCGGCAAAGATCTCGCCATAGTTGCCGCCAGCCAGGATGGCGCGGCGCGCCCATTCGGCATCCAGGCCCATCATGGCCCCCAGATCATCCGTTGCGCCCAGCAGGCGCTGCACCTCGGGATTGGTCGAGGACCGCACCAGTTCCTCGATGTTGCGCGAGGTGATTCCGTATTCCTCGGCCGCGATCAGCGCGTTCAGCGTCCAGCGTGCAATGTCGCCCCAGTTGCTGTCGCCGTGGCGAACTGCCGGTCCCAGCGGCTCCTTCGAGATGATCTCGGGCAGGATGATGTGGTTTTCTGGGTCGGCAAAGGCCGCACGCGTGGCCGCCAGGCCCGAGGCATCGGTGGTATAGGCGTCGCAGGCGCCTGCCATGTACTGCTGTTCACCCTCGGCATTGCTGTCGATGTTGACGGGCGTGTAGTTCATGTTGTTGGCGCGGAAGTAATCTGCCAGGTTCAGCTCGGTCGTGGTGCCGGTCTGGATGCAGATCGTGGCGCCGTCCAGTTCCTTGGCGGAGGTAACGCCCAGTTCCCGGTTCACCATGAAGCCCTGGCCGTCGTAATAGTTCACGCCCACAAAATCCAGCGCCAGGTCCGTGTCGCGCGAATAGGTCCAGGTCGAATTGCGGGCCAGCACGTCCACCTCGCCCGAACTCAGGGCCGTGAAGCGGGTCTGTCCGGTGGTCGGGACAAAGCGGACCTTGTTTGCGTCGCCCAGCACGGCAGCGGCCAGCGCGCGGCAGAAAGCCACGTCAAAGCCCGTCCAGTTGCCGTTCGCATCAGGCGCGGCAAAGCCCACCAGCCCGGTATTGACGCCACAGTTCAGTTCGTCGCGTTCCTTGACCTGGGCAAGGGTCGAACCCTCTTGGGCCATGACCATGCCCGAAAGCAGGGTCGCTGCGGCCGCCGTCCCCAGGAAAACCGTTTTTTTCATTGTTACCTCTGTGTTGGAGCATCCGGGCCTGTTGAAGGTCCGGAGGCGGTCCGGACCGATCGGCCCTTGCACTTATAGACCAGCAGGGAATTTGCCGTTCCAGTAAGCGATATTGTGCCGATACAAAGTCATGCGTCAAGGACCCTGTCCGGTGCCCCGCGCGCTTTCAACCGGGCCGCGACAGGCTCCAAAGGCGTTCTGCCCAACCGATGGCCACCCGCCGCTCCTCTGCCGCCTCGCGCGCTTCCTCGTCTGCGCCCCAGCGCTCGATCTGGAAATCTTCGTCGATCCGTGACAGGCGGTGCACCTCGGCGCCTTTCAGGCGCCCGCGCAGCACCGAAAGCCCCAGCACCAGCGACCCGGGGATTGTGACAAGATCATGCAGCGCCGTCAGCCCGTAAAGATCCAGTGCCGCCACCTCGGCACGCAGCCGGGCAAGCGCTTCGGGGCTTTGCGCAATGGGGATCACCCCATGCGTGATGCGCAATGGCGCCCGCAGTTCGACCGCCGCCCAATCGACCAGCGGATCCCAGGCCTCGGCCTGACGCCGGATCAGCGCTTCGGGGTCCGTCGCCCGATAACACAGCAGGTCGGTGCCTCCATATTCCGCTAGCATCTGGACCACGTCGTCGAACTGGGGTGCGACCTTCTCCACCGCCGAGTTCGATGCGCGTGTCAGGGGCATGGTCTGCGGCCGGATCTCGGCCTCCTGGGCCCGCCACTCCTCTGCCACGGCCTCTGCAAGGGCCTGCGTCGGCAGGATCAGCGGCTGCTTGCCTGGGGTCCGCAACTGACGCTCGTCCAGCCGCAGTTCCCACCCTGTCTCCACCTCCGCAACCGTAACAGTGGTCCAGAACCGCCGCGCCTTCCACTCGCTCATGATGCCCATTCCTCGATCGCCATGGTCAATTCCCAGAAATCGACAAGGATCCGGGCCGCGCCGGCTTGTGCCAGCTCCGCAGCAGGGTGATAGCCCCAGCTGACGCCAAAGCCGGCCATGCCGGCGGCTCGGGCCATGCCCATGTCAAAGCTGGTGTCGCCGATCATCACGGCCCGTCCCGGCTTTGTGCCGGTTTCCGCAAGCGCCGCCCACAGCATCGACGGGTGCGGCTTGGAGGGGTGACCGTCTGCCGTCTGCAGGCTGATGAACCGCCCCTG
>Ga0194112_10005244_pt1 | contig 17465 bp, 11 predicted proteins | sample TA2MahC400mmetaG_FD_146191 | JGI IMG/M metagenome (GOLD analysis project Ga0194112, IMG submission 146191) | Freshwater microbial communities from Lake Tanganyika, Tanzania - TA2015016 Mahale Deep Cast 400m | ecosystem: Environmental > Aquatic > Freshwater > Lake | place: Tanzania: Lake... | reverse complement strand
GGGAGCCTGGAGCGTTTTATCGGCGCTTTACTGGAGCATTATAAAGGCGATTTGCCGCTGTGGCTGGCGCCGACGCAGGTTTTAATCATCCCGCTTAAGGAATCCGCCGGCGCATATGGGCTGCAGGTTAAGCAGGAACTGGAAGATAATGGCCTGCGCGTAGAAATTGACAACCGTAATCTCACCCTGGACAAGAGGATTCGCGACGCGGAATTGAATAAAATACCTTATTGCCTGGTAGTGGGCGAGCGCGAGGCCAAGCAGCAAAGCGTGGCGGTAAGAAAGAGGATGGAAGGAGACAGGGGAAGCAAAAAAATCGCAGAGTTTATCAGGGAGATAAAAGAAGAGATAAAAAATAAGTCTAAATAGGTTTTCGATTGTGTAATGTGTAAAGTGTAACGTGTAATGTGGGTGTAATGCAAATAAATGTGTAATGGAAATACAAAATAAAACAGTTTTTGCATTACACAAGCAACCGTTACATGAGCGTTACACATTACACATTTAACATTACACAGAATAAAAAGGGGGTGCAAAATAAAAAAATTTATCCGTATTAACGAAAGGATTCGCGTTCCAGAAGTGCGGCTGGTCGGGCCGGATGGCGGCCAGTTAGGCGTGGTGCCTATTCAGAAGGCATTGGAGATTGCCAACCAGAATGAGTTAGACCTGGTAGAGGTTGCCCCGCAGGCCAATCCGCCGGTTTGCCGGGTAATGGACTTTAGTAAATTTAAATATGACCAGGAAAAGAAGGAGCGCGAGGCCAAAAAGCACCAAAAGCAGGGCCGCTTAAAGGAAATCCGCCTTAAGCCCAATATAGATGACCATGACTACGCGGTAAAATTAAAACAGACAATTAATTTCTTAAACAGAAAAGACAAGGTCAAGGTGGCCATGTTCTTCCGCGGCAGGCAGATGGAACATATAGATTTGGGCAGGAAGGTTATAGATAGAATGATTATTGACAGCCAGGTAGCAGGTCAGGTGGAAAAGGAGCCCGGCATGGAAGGCAGGGTTCTGTCATTAGTGCTTGCTCCTAAATGAGTGAGGCCATAACTTAGCGAGCGAGCACCCGGCTGTATCGGAACATCCGGTGTGCCGCTTGTGCGGCAAGCGAGGCTAAGTTATCCGGCCGAACTTACCCAGCACTAATTTTATGAAACGCTTGAATTAGCTCATAGGCGTTGTTTCGGAATAAGCCCCTATGAGATATAGAGAACGCTTTATAAAAATTAGTGCCGGGTTAATTCGCAGACGCCCTACGGGCTACAACTTACGTCGCCAGACGTAAGGATGTATGCTCCGTAAGTTGTCTGCTCATTAAAAATGCCAAAACTAAAGACAAAAAAAGGCGTAGCAAAAAGATTTAGATTAACCAAAACAAAAAAAATAAAATATACCCCCTGCGGCAAGAGCCATCTCTTAACCGGTAAGGAGCCCGAGAGGCTCAGGCGGTTAAGGGGCCAGGGTATAGTGGAGAGTCAAAAGGATATAAAATACCTTAAAAGAATGCTGCCATACGGATAGTAACAAAACTATGGACGCAAGAAACATAATCGGAGAGGACAAATGAGCAAGATTAAACACAGCGTAGCCACCCGCAAAAGGAAAAAAAGAGTATTAAAACAGGCCAAGGGTTTTTGGGGCGACCGAAGTAAGCAGCATCGGCAGGCGCGCCGGGCGCTGATGCACGCTTTGGTTTACGCCTATCGCGACCGCCGGATAAAAAAACGGGAATTCCGCCGGCTTTGGATTACGCGGGTCAATGCCGCCTGCCGCGCCGCGGGCATTACTTACAGCAAATTTATTAACGGCTTGAAAAAGGCCAAAATTAATTTAGACCGGAAGATCTTAGCTGAGCTGGCGGTCAACGATAGCCAGGCGTTTAAGAAGCTGGTGGAGATGGTAAAAGAATAATTACAAATTCCAAATCACAAATTACAGACAATGCCAAATACCAAAATCACAATGACCAAAACCACCGTTGTTTTAGCCAAAGACATTTTTTGGTAATTTGGTCATTTGGTATTGTGATTTGTTTGTGATTTGTGTATTGTATATTGTGATTTATTCTTTGCTGTGTTTTGTTATTATTAAAGAGGTGATAAAATGTACGTAATCATCGTCGGTTGCGGCAGGGTAGGTTCTGAGCTGGCCAAACTTTTATCTAACGAAGGGCACAATGTAGTAGTCATTGATAAAAGCCAGGCCTCTTTTGAGCGCCTGGGGGGCGCTTTTAACGGCCTGACCTTGGTGGGCAATGGTTTTGACCTGTCGTTGTTAAAACAGGCGGGCATTGAAAAGGCAGATTCCTTTTGCGCCGTGACCAACGGCGATAACACCAATTTAGTTTCTGCCCAGGCGGCGAAAAAGATATTCAAGGTGCCCAAGGTTATCGCCCGCGTGTATGACCCGCAGCGCGCGCATATATACGCCGCTTTAGGCCTGGATATTATCAGCGGGACCATTCTCTTTGCCGCGATGTTAAGGGATAAGATTATTGAAAGCAGGTTTTCCAGTTATTTGATTGAAACCAAGGATTTGGGCGTGATTGAGATTGAAGTCAAAAACAGCCTGGCGGACAAGACCATCCAGGATATCAATATGGCGGGCGAATTTCTGGTAGTCGCCATAAGGAGGCTGCAAGGAGTAATTCTGCCTGAGCCCGGCACCGTGCTCAAAGAAAAAGATGTGTTAATGGCGGTAGTTAAGGTAGCCAGCCTGAAAAAGGTAAGAGAAAAATTCGGATTAGGAGAAAAATAAGATGCATATCTTAATTATCGGCGCGGGGAAGATAGGTTATTTTTTAGCCAAGCGGCTGTACGCGGGCGCGCATAAGGTCAGTATTGTGGATAGAGATAAAGACATCTGCGAGAATATTGCCAAGGAACTGGATGTGCTGGTAGTCAACGGCGACGGCTGCGAGCCGCGGATTTTAGAAGAGGCGGGCGTAGAGCGCGCGGATGTGGTGGCCGCGGTGACCGGGGACGACGAAGATAATTTGATTATTTGCCAATTGGCTAAAGAGAGGTTCGGTATCCAGCGCACCGTCGGCAGGGTAAATAATCCGGATAATGAGCACACCTTCGCGGAGCTGGGCATTGATGTGCCGGTGGACTCCACCAAGATTATCGCCAAGATTATTGAAGAAGAAGTTTCTTTCTCGGACTTTGTCAACCTGATGAGTTTTAAGCGCGGCAAGCTCGCCATTGTGCGCGTGGACCTGCCCAAGGATTCGCCGGTGATTGATAAGGAGATTAAGGATATCTCCTTGCCGCAGGATTCGGTGCTGGTTTCCATAGTCAGGCAGGAGGAAGTGATTATCCCCAAAGGCGATACCGTCCTGAAGACCGGGGATGATGTCATCGCGATTACCGCCATAGGCAACGAGCCGCAATTATTAGATCTATTAGTGGGCAAATTATAAGATGAAGGCCAGGGCCGCGTTAAATATTATTTTGGGTATAGCCGTAGAAGTTTTATACGCTTTGTGCGTCATGGCGCTGGCATTCGCCATTTCTCTGGCATTAACAGCAGTATTTAAGAAATGATTCTTAGGCCGCATTTAGAAGATATAAAAAATATCGGCTATTATCTAGGCAAGGTTATTATCGGCCTGAGCCTGGCCATGTTCTTGCCGGTTATCCTTGGCCTGGCCTTAAAAGAAAAAGGGCCTTCCCTGGATTTTCTCATCAGCCTGCAGATATCCGTTATTTTCGGCTTATTGCTGACGAAGCTGTGTTTTACGGAGAAAGACCTGAATTGGATGCAGGGTATGATTGTGGTCTCTCTGGCCTGGCTGGCCGCGATGTTCTTAGGGGCGATACCCTTATATCTCAGCGGGCACTGGAAGTCGTATCTGGACGCCTGTTTTGACGCTATGTCCGGGTTTTCCACTACCGGCCTGGTTTTAGCGCAAGACCTGGACCACCTTTCTTTTGCCCATAATTTCTGGCGGCACCTGATTATGTTTATGGGCGGCCAGGGCATTGTGATTATCGCGCTCTCCTTTTTTGTCAAGGGGTTTTCCGGCGCCTTTACCATGTATGTGGGCGAGGCGCGGGATGAAAAGATAATGCCCAATGTCATCAGTACCGCCCGGTTTATCTGGCTGGTGAGCATTGTCTATCTTATTTTGGGCACGCTCGCTTTAGGCGCGGTCGGTATTTTAAACGGGATGAGGCCGCTGAACGCCTTTTTCCACGGTATCTGCGTTTTTATGGCCGCCTTTGATACCGGCGGTTTTACCCCGCAGTCGCAGAATATACTTTATTACCATAGCCTGGCCTATGAAGCGGTAACCGCCGTGATTATGATTCTGGGCGCGATTAATTTTAAATTGCATTATCATATCTGGATGGGGAACCGGCGCGAGATAATCCGGAACATTGAAACAGCCGCCCTTTTTATCACGATAATGATTACCTTTTTCATCACCGCGGTAGGCCTGCAGCAGCTGGGTATTTATCCCGGGGCAATGTTGTTGTTCCGCAAGGGCTTTTACCAGCTGATCTCCGGCCATACCGGCACCGGATACCAGACGCTGTACCCGGCGCAATTTGTGACTGACTGGGGCAATCTTCCCATGGTGGGTGTCATCCTGGCTATGGCCCTGGGCGGGGCGGTTTGCTCTACCACGGGCGCCATCAAGATGCTGCGCGTCGGCATTATCTTTAAGGCGCTCATCCAGGATATCAAAAGAATCATCCTGCCGGAGCGGGCGATGGTGGTACAGAAGTTCCACCATATAAAGACGCTCTTTCTGGAAGATAAAGTAGCGCGCTCCGCGCTCTTAATCACCCTGGCCTATTTAGTCTTGTATGGGCTGGGCGCGATTGTGGGCATGTTATTCGGGAATTCGTTTTTATATTCCCTGTTTGAGTCGACTTCTGCCGCGGCTAATGTGGGGTTGTCCTGCGGCATCACTAATGCGGCTATGCCGGCGGCCTTAAAAGTTACCTATATTATCCAGATGTGGGCGGGCCGGCTGGAGTTTATGTCGGTGTTTACCTTACTCGGGTTCCTGGTAGCCGCGATAAAGGGAAAATGAGATACAAGTCACAAGTCACAAGTCACAAGTCACAAGTGCAATTCAAGAGTAAGAAATTAAAGATTTTTTGCTTTTACATTGTGCTTTTTACTTTTGCCTTTTTACTTTTGCCTTATTTTTGTTATGCCCAAACTATTTCCAGCTCGGAATTAATCAATAACACCCGGCAATACGACGGAAAAATTGTCGTCTATGAAGGGGAAGTAATCGGCGATGTAATGGCGCGGGGCAGGCAGGCCTGGCTCAATGTCCACGACGGCAATAACGCCATTGGTATCTGGATAGATAAAGACTTGACCGCGGACATCTTATATACCGGAAGTTATAAATCCAGGGGAGACTGGGTGGAGATTAGCGGGATTTTCCAGCGCGCCTGCGCGCAACACGGCGGAGATTTGGATATACACGCCCAGACGATAAGAAAGATAAGCCCCGGGAGAATAGTTCAGGAAAAATTAAATCCAGGCAAGCTCAGGCTTGCCTTAATATTGCTGGGTATATTATGCCTAATATTGATATTGACGCTGTTAAGGCGCAAATAGACGCGGAAATAGAGAAGATAAATTCAGCGCCGGCGCTGGAAGATTTTCGGATCAAGTATTTAGGCAGAAAAGGCATTGTCGCCCAGCTCACCGCTTCCATCCCTAACCTTATCCCCCACGAACGCCAGGCCTTTGGCCAAAAAGTTAATACCTTAAAAAATAGAATCGCCTCTCTTGTGGAAGAAAAACAGAAAACTCTGGTTGAGCCCGAGCGCCAGGCAGGCGCGGGCGGGGTGGATATGGGTATGCCGGGGATTGCCCAGGATTTGGGCCGGCTGCACCCGCTTACCCAGGTTATTGACGAGATTTGCGCGATATTTATGCGCATGGGTTTTTCCATCGTAGAGGGCCCGGAGATTGAGACCGAACATAATAATTTCACCGGACTAAATATTCCTTTAGAGCATCCTTCTCGCGATGTGTTTGATACTTTCTATTTAAAGTTAGCCAGTGAGCGGGTTAGCCAGTTAACCGGCTCAACCGGCAAATTGGCAAACCGGCAAACCGGCAAACTATTATTGCGCAGCCATACTTCGCCGGTGCAGATCCGGGTAATGCAGTCACGCAAGCCCCCTCTGGCAGTAGTAGTGCCGGGCAGGGTTTATCGGCCGGACGCGGTGGATGCCTCTCACTCTTTTATGTTCCATCAGATAGAAGGTTTTATGGTGGACAAGAATATCGCCTTTTCGGACTTAAAAGGCGTGTTGACCATTCTTGCCAAGGCGGTTTTCGGCAAGGAGATTAAAATGCGCTTTCGGCCGCACTTTTTCCCTTTTACCGAGCCGTCCGCGGAAGTGGATATTTCCTGCATCATTTGTAAAGGTAAGGGCTGTTCGGTTTGCGGCAGGAAGGGGTGGCTGGAGATTTTGGGTTCGGGTATGATTCACCCCAATGTCTTTAAAAATGTGGGTTACGGCCCTAAAAAATACACGGGCTTTGCTTTTGGTATGGGCGTAGAAAGAATCGCCATGCTTAAATACGGCATTAACGATATCCGGTTATTTTTTGAAAATGACATGAGATTCTTGAAACAATTCTAATTATGTGGGTTACGTCATTGGGTAACGGCAACGAAGCCCGTATCGTAAAAAGGTTAGCGGGTTAACCGGTTTGCCAGTTAACCGGTTAACCGGCTCACTCGTTCACCGGCCAACATTTCAAACGCTATACCTAACCTCTTAACGAAACGGGTATCGTAACCGTAGCCGAACAACTTAACCAAACAGTATCAATGAAGGTAACTTATAATTGGCTGAAGGATTTTGTGGAGATTAAAATCGCGCCTGCGGCGCTGGCCGAGAAACTAACTATGGCCGGCTTGGAGGTTACCGCTTTAGAGGAGCGCGGCGGAGATTTTATTTTTGAAATAGAAGTCACTGCCAACCGCCCGGATTATTTAAGCGTAATCGGCATTGCCAGGGAAGTAGCGGCCATAACCGGCAGAAAACTAAAGATAGTCACCACGTCACCACGTCACCACGTCACCAGTAAAGCCCTTATAATTGAAATAGAGGATAAAAAAGATTGCCCGCTTTACACCGCCAAAATAATCAACGGCGTGAAGGTTGGGCCGTCGCCGGAATGGCTCAGCAAGAGGCTGGAATTGGTGGGCTGCCGCAGCGTAAATAATATTGTGGACATTACCAATTATATTTTATTTACCTATGGCGAGCCGCTGCATGCCTTTGATTTAGATAAACTCGTTAGCCCGTTAGCCGGTTATCCCGTTATCCCGTTGGAAATAATTGTTAGACGGGCAAGACAAGGAGAGAAAATAATTACCATTGATGGGATAGAGAGGCTGCTTGATGAAAATATATTAGTTATTGCCTCTGGATTAAACAGGCGAACAGGCGAACAGGCGAACAGGCGAACAGATATGCCGATAGCGCTGGCAGGCATTATGGGCGGGCAAGATACCGAGGTAAGCGCCGTTACAAAAAATATTTTATTGGAGGCAGCCATATTTAATCCAGTGACTATCCGGCGCGGCAGGCAGAAATTAGGTCTGCAAAGCGAATCCTCTTATCGTTTTGAAAGGGGAATAGACGCAGCCAGCGTAACAAGCGCCTCTGCCGCGGCAGCGGAAATGATGCAAGAACTGGCGGGCGGGATATGCGTAGCCCAGGAGGCATCCGGGCTGCAGAAGCCGGTAAAGAAGAGCCTGCGCCTGGATATCTCCGGCGTATCCCAAACTTTAGGCGTGAATATCCCCGCGGCCAAGATTAAAAGCATTTTGAATAGCCTGGATTTTAAAGTCAAAGCCGCGGCAAAAAATACTTTTAGCGTTGAGGTTCCCGCGCGCCGCTCGGATGTAAACTTAGAAATTGACTTGGTTGAGGAAATCGCCCGTATTTACGCCTACGGCTCTATCCCCGAAACTTTACCGGCAGCGCCTTTACAGGCCGCAAGGAACGGCGAAAGAGAATTAGTGGCCTTTATCAAAGAGGCCCTGGTAGGATTAGGTTTAAATGAAGTCATTACCTATAGCCTTATTGCCGAAAGCTGGTTAAATGACGCGGCATTTGCGTCTGCAGCCGAGCCGATAGCCATTTTAAATCCCTTAAGCAAGGAACAGGAAATTTTAAGGCCGGCGCTTTTGCCCAGCCTTTTAAGGTGCGTGGCCTATAATCTGAACCAGAAACAAAACTATATCAATATCTTTGAGATAGCCAAAATTTTTTCCCGCGCTAACGGCCAGGTTAACGAGGAGTTGACTTTAGGAATAGCGCTTTGTGGGGCCAAGCCTTTATTGCTAAGGGGCGGCCTGGTAAGGGAAGAAGCAAGCTTTTTGCATCTTAAGGGAATATTAGAGATTCTTTTTGAGCGGTTGGGGACTAGGGATTACCAGTTTAAGGCGGACGGCGCGGCGCAGATAGGGGTATTTGCCGGTCAGCAAAGGGTAGGCAGCCTCAGGCAGCCGCAAAAGCCGGCGCTGGAAAAGTTTGAGATTAAAAATAAGGATGTATTTTTGCTGGAGATTTCTCTGGAGAAATTTTTCTCCGCGGTAAATTTACAAAAAAGGCTTGTTCCTTTAGCGGTATATCCGGCGATATCCCGGGATATCAGCCTCGTCTTGCAGGAGGGCATCCCTGCTGAGGATGTATTGGGGGCGATTAAAGCGCAAGGGGGACCTTTGCTGCGGGAGGTAAAAATTATAGATTATTATAAAGGTAAGCAGATCCCCTCGGGCCATAAAAGCCTGACTGTTTCCTGTGTTTACCGCTCGGATGAGCGCACCCTGACCGAAACAGAAGTTAACCCGTTGCAGGCAGCAGTGGTGGACGCGTTGACGCAAAAATTTAACGCCCAAATCAGGTAGGGGGTTGACATTTTTCCAGGATGTGCTATACTCTGGTTGTAAAAAGAAATCGTTCTTTAAAATATCCCTGCTGTGCGCGTTGGAATACTTGATAATTATTGAACCAACACTAATATCAAGGGGGCTCAATACTTCGTTGGGGCTAAAGGCTCCAAAGAGAGGGCACCCACCTGAAACCAAACTGGTTCAGATATATCGCTTCCAACGGCACAATGCGGGGATTTTTTATTGAGGCCACGACTTACGGAGCGAAATGCGACGTAAGTCGTATGGCCGAAATAATCCCGATAGTTACGAGGAAATTGATTTCATAATAGAGTTATCAATTTCCGAAGTTCTTTACTATCGGGATAACCTGCTGTAGCGTCCTTTATGGATCTTTTCGTCGAGGAAAACACCAAACAAAATCCCAAAGACCTTCCTCTTGCCGTGCGCATGCGGCCGCAGACACTGGGTGACTTTGTCGGCCAGGAGCATATTTTAGGCAAAGGTAAGCTCCTGCGCCGGGCTGTGGAGGCTGACCGGATTACTTCTTTAATTTTATACGGCCCGCCGGGCGTGGGCAAAACTTCTTTAGCCTGGTGTATTGCTAACATCACCCGCGCGCATTACATCGCCATTAACGCCACCACCTCCAATGTGGAAGAATTGAGAAAGGTGATTGCCCAGGCTAAGCACAAAAAGGCCGCCACCGGCAAAAAGACCATCCTTTTTATTGACGAAATCCACCGTTTTAATAAAGCCCAGCAGGATGTGCTGTTGCCGGACGTAGAAGACGGCAACCCTATCTTAATCGGCGCTACGGTGCACAATCCTTTCTTTTCGCTGGCTGCCCCGCTCCTGTCGCGCTCTTTAGTCTGTGAATTAAAATCCTTAAAAGAAAGCGAAGTTATCGCCATCCTTAATTCCGCCCTGGATGATAAAACCAGGGGCCTGGGAAATTTAAAAATTAAAATTGAGAAAAAGGTTTCGGCATTTTTAGCCAAGACCTGCGAAGGGGATGCCCGCCGGGCGCTGAACGCCCTGGAAGTGGGCGCCTTGACTACCCCTAAATCCAAAGACGGTTTTATTGATTTTAATTTAGAAGTGGCCGCGGAGTCCATTCAAAAGAAAGCGGTAGTTTACGATAAGGATGAAGACGGCCATTATGACACTGCCTCGGCGTTTATCAAGTCTATGCGCGGCTCAGACCCCGACGCTGCTTTATACTGGATGGCCAAGATGCTTTATGCCGGAGAGGACCCGCGTTTTATTGCCCGGCGCATTTGTATTTTAGCGGCGGAGGATGTGGGTAATGCCGATCCTTTAGCCCTGGTTTTAGCCAATGCCGCGCTGCAGATTTCCGAATTTGTCGGCATGCCCGAGGCGCGCATTCCCCTGGCCCAGGCTTGTATTTATGTTTCCTGCGCGCCGAAATCCAATGCCAGTTACCTGGCCATTGAAAAAGCCATGCAGGATATTGAGAATAAAAAGGTCCAAGAAGTCCCCGATCACTTGAAGGACGCCAATTTAGACGCTGAATCACTGGGCCACGGCAAGGGTTATAAATATGCCCATGACTACGAGGGCCATTTTGTGGAGCAGAAATATACCCGCAGAAAGGCCAAGTATTATCAGCCAACCGACATAGGGCACGAGTTAAAGATTAAGGAGCGTATGGAAAAACTCAAAGGGCAGGAAAAGAGGTGAATATTCTGTTTATATTAGCCGTGATTAGCGCGGGAATGATTTTGTGCGCCCTGTCTTTTATAATGGCTCCTGCCAAGGCCGGCCCGCAAAGGCCGTCCAAAAATAAGGCCGCGCCGGACTTGAAACAAGAGGAGATAAATGCGCTCAAAGATGAAATCACGGCCTTAGAAGACCATTTGGAAGAGGCAAAGACTGGCGGCGAGCGGATGCGAGCGGAATTATCCGAGCTCAAAGAGAAAGAAGCGCGGTTTCAGGATGAGCTTGGCCGCAGGCAGGAGTGGGTGAAAAAATCTGACCAGGAATTAGACAGGGTCAGGTTGGAAAACCTGGATTTAAAGAGCAAATTTATTGCCCGGGAACAGGAAATCCAAAACGAGTTTACCAGGAATATAGATTTAGAAAGAAAAATCCGGGAACTAAACACGCAAATAGAAAGCCTGGGAGAAGAGATAAAATCTAAGGCTGACCAGATAGAGGCGCAGAAACATCGCCTGGAAAAAGCCAACCTGGAGGTTAAGGCGCATCAGGACACGGTCAAGGAATTTAAAAAGAAGGAAGAGATTAGCGAGTGGGTGCCCAAAACAGAATTCGCCAGGCTGAACGAAGAATACACGGAATTAGAAAAGGAACTGGAGCATAAAGAGGAGAAGCTAAAGCTCCTGGCGCAGGAGCTGGCGCATTTAAAACAGGATTTGTCCGGCAGGCCGCAAGAAAAACCGGTTATGCCTGAGCCTGAAGCGATCGAAAGCGCGCCGCCGGAAACTGAACCACCGGTAGCGGAGCCACCGGTAGCTGAACCAGCGGAGCCGATAGCAGAGCCGATAATAGAGCCGGCGCCTCCAGAAGCTACTCCGGAAGAAGAGGCCGAAGAGCTTACAGCGGAAAAGTCCCATCCTCCCGCGGCCATTAATGTAGCTAAAGTCAGGAACATCGGCATTATGGCGCATATTGATGCCGGCAAGACCACGGTTACCGAGCGGATTTTATTTTATACCGGCCGCTCCCATAAATTAGGCGAAGTGCACGAGGGCAGCGCCACGATGGACTGGATGAAACAGGAGCAGGAAAGGGGTATTACCATTACCGCGGCAGCCACCACCTGTTTTTGGAACGAGCACCGGATTACGGTAATTGATACGCCGGGGCACGTGGATTTTACCGTGGAAGTAGAGCGCAGCCTGCGCGTTTTGGACGGGGCAGTCGCGGTCTTTTGCGCGGTGGGAGGCGTAGAGCCGCAATCAGAAACTGTCTGGCGCCAGTCGCATAAATATAATGTCCCGAAAATCGCTTTTGTGAACAAGATGGACCGCGTGGGCGCGGATTTTTTCGCGGTCTTAAAAAGTATAGAGGATATTTTAGAGGCCAATGCCGCGGCTTTAGTCATTCCTTTGGGCCAGGAGGCGGATTTTAAAGGCGTAATTGACCTTTTGGAAATGAAAGCTTACGTTTATGATGACCAGACGCAGGGGAGGGAATTCCGTGTGGAAGATATCCCCGCCGAATACCAGGAGCAGGCGCAAAAATACCGGCATATTTTGTTGGAGAAGGCCGCGGCTTTTGATGACGGCCTGATGAAAAAATTATTAGAGTCAGAAGGCGCGATTACCAAAGAGGAAGTCATCGCGGCTATCCGGAGCGGCACCATCGCCAATACATTAGTGCCGGTAGTCTGCGGCTCAGCCTTTAAAAATAAGGGCGTGCAGAAACTTTTAGACGCGATAACGCTGTATTTGCCGTCGCCGCTGGACCTGCCTGCTGTGGAAGGCCACGATGCCAGCGAGGAAACCAAGGTTATCAAAAGGAATTTAAACGCTGATGAGCCGTTGGCAGCGCTGGCTTTTAAGGTGCAGGCTGACCCGCATATGGGTAAATTAGTTTATGTGCGCGTCTATTCCGGATTTTTGGATACCGGCTCTTATGTGTTAAACGCCACCAAGAATAAAAAAGAAAGGGTGGCCAGGATTGTGCGCATGCACGCTAACCAGCGGGAAAATATAGACTATGCCTTTGCCGGAGATATTGTGGCTGTGGTGGGCTTGGCCAATACCGTAACCGCGGATACGCTCTGTGACCCCAAACACCCCGTGCTTTTAGAGGCCATGCATTTTCCTACGCCGGTAGTGTCTTTGAGCATCGCGCCCAAGTCCCGCGCTGACCAGGATAAATTAGGCCGCGCCCTGGCGCGCCTGGCTGAAGAAGACCCTACTTTTATGATTACCAGCGATGAGCAAACCAAAGAAACCTTATTAGTGGGCATGGGTGAACTGCATTTAGAGATTATTGTTGACCGCTTAAAAACTGAATTTGGCGTAGAGGCTTTAGTCGGACAGCCCAAAGTAGCTTTCCGGGAAACTATTTTGCAATCGGCCTCTGCCGAGGGAAAATACATCCGCCAGACCGGAGGCCGCGGCCAATACGGCCATGTAGTTTTAGAGGTAGGCCCGCAGCCTGTCGGAGGGGGCTTTAAATTTATCAACAGCATTAAAGGCGGCGCCATCCCGCAGTCATTTATTCCGGCAGTAGAAAAAGGCATTGTGGAAGCCCTGCAAAAGGGCGTCCTGGCCGGCTATCCGGTGGTGGATGTGCAGGTGGATTTAGTGGACGGCTCATTCCACGAGGTGGACTCTTCGGAATTGGCTTTTAAGATTGCCGCCAGTATCGGTTTTAAAGAGGCATTTATGAAATGCGAGCCGGTGCTCCTTGAGCCGTATATGTCGCTGGAGGTAAATACGCCGGAAGAATATATGAACAGCATTGTCGGTTATATCTGCTCCCGCCGCGGCAAAATTATGAATATGGACTCAAAGGGAAAGCAAAAGATTATCTCCGCGGAAGTGCCGCTTTCCGAGATGTTTGGTTATGCCACCAATATCCGCTCCTTATCCAGCGGCCGCGCCAATGCCTCTATGGAATTTAACAAATACCTGCGCGTCCCTGCCGAGCTCGCCGCCAAAGTCATCGCCGAAAAAAAGGCCAGAGAAGAAAAAGCGGAATAGCCATTGCTATAAAATTTTCCTTGATAGCATAGGAAATTATATCCCCCCTTGTTTTCTCCGAAAACAAAACAGGGGGGACACGAAAAATCGCATAAAATGAGGGGCGCAGGCGATTTTTCTGCTTGACAATTCCAAAAATAGGCTTAATATGGAAGTATGTATTCCAGATTACTGATACCACCAAAAGCCAAAAGCTTCTTTCTTTTTGGGCCGCGCGGCACAGGTAAGACTACCTGGGCCAAGGCCACTTTCCCTAAAGCTATTTACTTGGATTTGCTGGAAGCCGAGGTTTTTAATGATCTCCTGGCTAATCCCCAGAGGTTAGAGCATTTTATCCCCCAGGATTTTAATGATTGGGTAATTATAGACGAAGTCCAACGCATCCCCGAACTCCTAAATGAAGCCCACCGCCTAATAGAAAAATATAAATACAAATTTATCCTGACCGGCTCAAGCGTCCGGAAACTGCGCAGGAGAGGGCAGAATTTATTGGGCGGCCGGGCCCTGACATATTCTTTGCATCCCTTGACGGCAGCTGAGCTGGGGAAAGATTTTAATTTTAATCATTCCCTGCAATACGGGTGTTTGCCCTGCGTTTATACGCAAGCCGACCCCAAGGCGTATCTGGAAAGTTATGTGAAAACTTATCTGGAAGAGGAAGTGCGCCAGGAAGGGTTAACCAGGAATTTAGGGGCATTTTCGCGTTTTTTAGAAGCGGCTAGCTTTTCTCAAGGATCCGTGTTAAATATCTCATCCGTGGCGCGCGAGTGCGCGATTGAGCGCAAGGTCGTAGAGAATTATTTCGGCATTTTGGAAGATTTGCTTATTGCCTACCGGCTGCCTGTTTTTGCCAAAAGAGCAAAAAGGCGCCTGGCCGCCCATACAAAATTTTATTTTTTTGACACCGGGGTTTATCGTACCTTAAGGCCGGCCGGGCCGCTGGATATGCCGGAGCAAATTGAAGGGGCGGCGATAGAGACGCGGCTTTTCCAGGAATTATCAGCCCTCAATGACGCTCTGGGTTTAGGATATGCTATTTATTATTGGAGAACATTGGATAACGCGGAAGTAGATTTTGTGTTATACGGCCCGCGTGGTGTGCGCGCGTTTGAAATTAAGCGGGCGGGGAGAATTTCATCGGCTATGCTTAGCGGGCTAAAGGCATTCCTTAAAGATTACCCTATGGCGCGCGCTTATTTTATCTACGGCGGCAAGCGCTATCAACGAGAAGGCAAAATAGAGATTCTGCCGGCGGAAGACACGTTTAAACGCCTGTCAGAGATTCTGAAATAAGCCTATGACCTTTCAGACTATCCAAGACTATTTTATCTTGCGTAACGTTGGCCGCCACGACCTACTCTTAAGAATCCTTAATCCGCGTATATTTCATAATTACTTATACTATCCCGCCTCGTAAGATGCTCCAAAATTCTGTTGCCGCAGAAAGCGGCATACCGAGCTTTCCGATGAGCTCGGGTGTTGCCGCAGAAAGCGGCATACCGAGCTTTCCGATGAGCTCGGGTGTTGCCGCAGAAAGCGGCATACCGGCCAATCCTGTAAGGCCGGGTATCAGTTGACCCCTATCCCGACTCATAAGATATGCCAAAATTTTCTTTGACAATTTTGGCATATTCGTCGGGATTAATTCGCGGACGCTTCGCTATAACTTACATTCGCTCACTGCGTTCGCTCTGTAAGTTATCCGCTCATTAAGAAACCGCTTTCTTTTTAGACGCAGAATACCCTTGTTTCCTACCTATATATAATGTAAGCTTTTTTCACATACGACTGATAGACCAAAATGTCAAATCACAAATTACAATACACAAATCACAAACAATATACGATTCCAAAATCCAAATACCAAAATCGGTATGTTTGTAATTTTGGTCATTTGGTATTGGGATTTGTTTGTAATTTGGTGCTTGTAATTTGGAATTTCAGATAATGACTAATAACAGATTTTTAAGATTTACCGCTCTTATTTTATGCTTCTTGCTCATCTTTGAGCAATCGGGATTTGCCCAAATAGCCAGCCAATTAGATGTTTCCGGCTATATGAGCCAGCTGCGCCAATCCTTGACTGCGGATAGATTTCGTCCGCTGCACCTGCGTTATCTTTCCTATGATAACCTGAATAATACCTTCAAGCTGCTTTTGGACAAAGGCGACTATTTTAAAATTCCAAATTCCAAATCACAAATTCCAAACAAATCACAAATTCAAAATCCAAAATTCCAAACAAAAGAATTAGAACAAGAAACCAAAGAGCTTCTAAACTACTTTTTCATAGGAGTTTCTTTGCCTAACGATGCTTTTTGGGTGAACCTGCGGCCGGACTCGCCCGATAACATCATTGACCCGCTTCTGGCCTCAACCGATGCCGGGAAAGTCCTCTTAGAATCAGACCTGCAGCTGAAAAAAGACACGGCTAAATTTACCTCTCCCCAAACTCCAGAGGGCAAAGAGTATTGGGATAAGCTTTACCAAAAGGCAGCGGAAATCTTTGGCTCGCAAAATTTGACCATCCCCACTTTAACCCGCCCCTGGATTGTGCCGGATGAGATTATTATCCGCGAGTCCGAAACCAATGCCTATATTTACAAGGCTACGCTGAAGGTGATGTTGGAGGAGGACTATCTGGTTAAATCACAAATTCCAAATCACAAATCACAAACAAATCCCAATATACAAATCCAAAATTACAAACAATATGAATTTAAAGACGACCGCCTCAAAGAACTCAATGCCTTCTCCTCCCAACTTATCCGGGAAACTATTATCCCCAAACTAACCAAAGAAATCAATACTGCCAAGCGCTATGCCCCGCTAAGGCAGGTCTATTATTCCCTGATTATGGCGCAGTGGTTTAAGCAGAAATTCCGCGGTAAAGGCGGGCTATATTCCTGGTTAATTGACCGCAAAAACCTTGCCGGCCTGACCTCCAAAGAATCCTGGTCAAAAGACAGCTATTTTAAGGCCTACCAGAAATCCTTTAAAGACGGCGAATACAATTTTCAAGAGCCGGCGCAAACGCTTTTCGGGCAGACTATCCGCAGTTATTTTTCCGGCGGCGCGGCATTTGATACGGCAGCTGTGTCCGCGGCAGTTGCCAATGGCAGCAGGGTTACTGTTGATGTAGACAGGCCCTTATCTATCGGATTGTCGGAAAGAAATCCGCAGGTAGCCGCAGAAGGCGGTACCGCTCAGGACTTGGCGGCAAGTAGGGTAATGGTAGGGCAACCGCGACAGATTACCGAATCCGCCGACGCCGGCATTGCCAGCGGAGCAGCCGTATCCACGCAAAGACCATTTACTGCCAAGGAGATAAGGGAAGGTCTCAACGATGGTTCTCTTGACCTGCGCTGGATGACCAAAGACAAAGCCGGAGAATGGAAAAAGGTTGCCGCCGCGGAAATACCCGATGAGGCGCAGTTAGTTTTAGATGGCGATGGTGGTTATCTTTTACTGCATGGTCAAGAAGGCGCCCGCTACACCTTTCAAAAAGTTGACAGCTATTATCTTATTGAAGGCGGCGGCCGGGCCGAGCGGGATACTCAGGCAAGGCAAAATGCGCCGCAGGGAGAGGGCAGGGAGGCAGCGAAAGTTGGGCATAGCAATGCTCGCATAGAAAGCATAGTAGGCAGTATATTAAAAGAAATAGCAAGGCTGCGAGCCGATAAGGCAAGAACTCAATTATCCGCTGATATAGATATAGTCGCAAATATCTTAAGAGCGATAGCGGAATGTTTTAACAAAGGCTGGTCAGACTCAGCCGGCCAGATCGCAGTAGAGGCAATTAAAAACCAGGTCCCAGGCATTGGCGCTGACCAGGTAAAAAGAGCGATAGCGGAATGTTTTAACCA
>Ga0194112_10005236_pt1 | contig 17486 bp, 10 predicted proteins | sample TA2MahC400mmetaG_FD_146191 | JGI IMG/M metagenome (GOLD analysis project Ga0194112, IMG submission 146191) | Freshwater microbial communities from Lake Tanganyika, Tanzania - TA2015016 Mahale Deep Cast 400m | ecosystem: Environmental > Aquatic > Freshwater > Lake | place: Tanzania: Lake... | reverse complement strand
AGTCAGCATCAGCGCCGCGCACAAACTGAAGCATCTCGGGCTGGGCACAGGTCGGTCTCCTACTGCTTATCCCCCTGCCATGCAGGGGGCTTCTCATCCGGCATCCCCCTGCCATGCAGGGGGCTTCTCATCCGGCATCCCCCTGCCATGCGGGGGGCTTCTCATCCGGCATCCCCCTGCCATGCGGGGGGCTTCTCATCCGGCATCCCCCTGCCATGCAGGGGGCTTGTCTTCCGGCGGCCCCCTGCCATGCAGGGGGCTGGTCATGCGAGGCGCACCGAATTATAGCATCACTTCGGCGGCGGCGCCGGCGTTTCCGGCTTGGGCGGCGCGGGCACGCCCGCTTCGTCGCGCATCGTCTTGACTTCCACCGAGGCGCCGGTTTCGTCCTCGTGCATGGCGCCGATTTCCTTGAAGCCCCGCTCGCGTTTCTCCAGCATGTGCCGCAGGTACTCGGCCACGCTCACGATGTCCATCCGGATGGGCCGCGAGCGGGAGAGGTTCGGCCCGCTTTCGCCGACGCGGTTGTCGGCGACCTCGACGGCGAACGAGAGCGTGTCGCCTTCCTTGAGGCCCGTCAGGGTTGTCCTGAGTTTCCAGACGGCCTGGTCCTCGACGGTTGCGCGGTCGAACGCGCCGGCGGGGCGGCGCTCTTCGGGCCCGCCGTTCAGCGAGTATACGATGTCTGCCTTGGCGATGCCGTAGTCGTCGGCGGCACGGAATCGCACGGTGAGGCGTTTCTCCACGGTGGCCTTGTCGTCCTCGGCGGGGCTGACCATTTCGCATTCGGGGGAAGCATCTGGCAGCACACGGATGAAGTACGTCACGTCGCCCTCGTAAACGAAGCCGTGCTGCGCTTCAGTCCACCGGAAGTGGAACGGGAACGACTTCGTGGCGGTCCACTCGATGAAGGCGGTGCAGCCTGCGGCGTCGAGGCGCATGGGCGCGGCCGAGCCGTCTTCCTGGACGGCCGCCGCAGCCAGGAGCGGCCGGTCGCAGCCCAGTTCCACGGCCACCTGCGTCCCTTCGGGCACCTCCAGGTGGAGCGTGTCGGTCTCCTTGTCGGGCAGGCGCGTGTAGGGCGGGTACTTGAGGCGCACCCGGGTGCGAAGGATATGCGGCGCGGGGACGACGCTTACCTGGTACGTCTCGCTCGTAACGTCGCCCACGCGCACGCGGTACGCGAAGCCGCGCATCACCTGCTCGAAGCGGTAGGCGTACGTGCCGCCTTCGCCCTGCGGCATGAGGAGGCGTTCCCACTGGCCTTCCTGTGGGCGGATCATGAGTGTGCCGCTGGCGGGCACGAGGCCGCTTGCGCGGGCCTGGAGCGTGACGGGCGCGCCCTGCGGCACGGTGACCGGGCCGGTGACTTCGTCCAGCCGGGTCCGCGTGGGGTACGTGGCGGTGGCGCCGGGGTTCAGGAGGCGGTAGAAAAGGGTGCTGAAGAACTCGGGCCAGTTGAGGCTCAGCATGCCGCAGAAGATGACCACGGACGCCGAGAAGACGCTGACGCGCGTGACGTCGCGCCAGTTTATGATCTCGCGGAAGTCGATGGGCGCAGTGGCGATGACGGCCAGCCTTCGGGCGGCCGCCACGAGTTGCGGCGACATGTAATCCGGATGGGCGGCCGCCGCCCCCGCCTGCCCGAACTGCACGTACGACACCAGGAGGCTCCGCAGGTCCGGGTGGCGGCGCTCCACCTGGAGCGCGATGCGCACCGGGTTGTACGCCCGCAGGTGCCGCCACCAACCGCGGTAGAAGACGATGGCCAGCGCCCCGACGTTGACGACCAGCAGGGCCGTCCGCCCGTAACCGGGCAGGAGGAACAGCCAGTCAACCAGGAAGTCCGCCAGGATGAGCGCGCCCATCCACAAGAGCAGGTGGCATATGCCGCGCGTGGCGTGGAACCGCCGCTCGCGCCTCCACGCCTGGCGGAGTTTCTGCTCGACGGTGCGGCCGTGATGTTTCGTTGTGGCTTCAGTTGCCATGAACGCCGCTCGAACTCCAGCGACTTTACGGTCGCGGCTCGGCGCGCCCCGCAAGCGGGGCGGCTAAATTGCGCCTTTACACCAGGTCGTACTTGCGGCGGAGGAGCCACTCGACGCCCAGCAGGGCCAGCACGGCCAGGAACGCGACGGGGAGGTCCCACAATTCGCGTTCGCGGCGGATGACGCTGGTGCGCTGCTCGCCCGCGACGGTTTCCACGAGTTTCGGCAGTTCGCGCACGGTGAAGCAGCGGCCGCCGCTTGAGTCGGCCATGTTCCGCAGCAGTTCCTCCTGCATGGCCCGCTCTATCTGCTCCAGTTGCGATTCCTTGACGGTGAACTCGGCCGTGTTGGCCAGCGACGGGTCGCCGCCGGGGGCGCGCACCTCGTACCTGCCCGCCTGGTCGGGCGTGAAGTACCCCTGGTAAAGGCCCGGGATGTTCGGCACGGCATCGAGCCTGACGAGCGTCACGCTCCGCGCGGGGGCAGTGCGGTCAAGGTAGAGCGAGTACGCGGGGGCCTTGACCGGTTCGTACGTCTCGTCGAGGACGTTGACGCTTACGGCCACGCGCTGGCCGGCGAGGTACTCGGCGGCGTCGGTGGCAATCTGGATGCGTTTGCTTTCGCCGAGGAGTCGCGAGAGGGTGAGGAACTGTATGGCCTGCCCCCAGAACCGGGCGTGGTACTTGTCGCCCGTCTTGAAGCGCAGGCGCCACAACTGGTCGGTGCCCACGAAGAGGCTCTTGCCCGAGCCGTACCGCTGCCAGGCGATGAGCGGATACGTCTCGCCGGCGCGGACGGCCCCGCGCGAGAGCGTCGCCAGGACGGTGGCGGCGGGCTTCGCCCCTTCCAGCACGGGCAGTTTGTACATGGGGCGCACGCGGGCCCAGAGTTCCTGGTTGCGGTCCTTGGGCACGTCGAGCGTCATGATGGCGCTGTCGGCCGTGCCCTCGGGAATGACCGGGAAGACGCCGTCGTCCACGTTCTGCCAGCCCTCGGTGCGCACGCGAACGGGCAGGATGTTGGCGACCGGCGAGCCGATGTATGAGAGCGGCGCGTGCTGGCCGCCCGCGAGCATCAGGAACGACCCGCCGTGCTTCTGCACCAACTCCTCGATGCGGGTCATCTGGGCGTGTGAGAAGTACGTGGCGGGCACGTCGCCCAGGATGATAAGGTCGAAGTGGAACGCCCTGGCGGCCTCCTCCGGGAAGTCCGTCAGGTAGGCATCCGACGATATGGCCTGGTCGCGGTCACCCTCCGTCAGGAGGAACTTCACTTCCAGCCGCGGGTCGCGCAGCAGCACCTGCCGCAGGTAGCGGTACTCCCAGCGCGGTTTGCCCTCGACGTAGAGGACCTTGATGCGTTCGCTGATGACGCGCAGCGTGCGGGCGGCCTTGTTGTTGGCCGGGTTCGTCTCGCCCGCCGCGGCGGCGACGGACACCTCAAGGTTCACGTTACCCGAGCGCGTCTCCGGGATGAACAGGACCTCCTCGAACTGCGTCTTGCCGGAGAGGTTGATGAGTTTTCCGGCGATCTCCTGGCCGTCGAGCGCCACGGTAAGGTTGGCCGTGCGGCCGGCGTATCCGCCGCTGGATATCTGGACGCGCAGGGGCACCTTGTCTTTGTGGAAGACCACGTCGGGCACGATGAGGCGGCGGACGGCCACGTCCGGGGCGCTTGCAAGGCCCAGGGCCACCGGGTAGATGGGCACGCTGCGCTCGCCCAGGCGCTGGGCCACGGGCAGCGGCTCCAGGCCGTCGTTGGAGATGCCGTCCGTAAGAACGATGACGCCGGCGATGGGCTGGCCCGCGCTGCGGTCAACCGCCTCGGCGATGGCGCTGCCCATGCGTGTGAACCTGGCCGTGGCCTGGGCGGCAAGGAGCGCGTCCGGGGCCGTCTCGCCCTTGCCCTGCGTGGGTTCGAGACGCTCGCCGAAGCCGAAATAGCGGATGGTGTAGTTCTCGGCCAGGCGCTCCATCAAGCGCAGACCAGGATGGGCGAGGATGCCCTTGGCCATGTCGATGCGGCCGGCGGCCGCCGCGGCGGCGCGGGCCGTCTCCGTCAATTGCGCGGCGTCGTCGTAGCGCACCTTGTCGAGGGCGAGTGCGGCGTCCTTCAGTTCTTCCTCGCTCTGGCGCGGGTCGCGCGTGCTCATGCTCTCGCTCGTATCGAGCAGCACGAGCAGCGTCCGCCGCGCCTTGACGCTCATCTCCAGCCCCAGGATGGGCTCGAACACAAGGAGCACCAGCAGCGCCAGGACGGCCGCCCGCAGTACGCCCAGCACGATGCGCCGGCCGCGCGTCAGGGCCTGTTCCTTCCGGTACAGGTACACCGCGTACGCGACCGCGGCGGCGGCGAGCGCAAGGATGACGAGGCGCGGCCAGTTCGAGCGCAGGAGGAACTCGAAGTAGGTCACAGGGCCTGCCTCGTCCAGTCCTAGCAGTTGCTCAATCACGGTCTCTACCTGTGCCTTGATAACCGCGGGCTTCCGCCCGCGGCTCGACCGGCGCTACGCCGCGCTGCGTTCGTCGAGCACCTGCCGGCCCGTGGGGGTCGGCGACGACTCGGCCGCCTGCATCTGGCGCGCGAACCGCCACGCCAGGAACCCTTCCAGCGCGAGCACGGCAATGGCGGCGAGCATCAGGATTCTCCACAGTTCGCGGCCGACGCGTGTCTCGCGTATCGCCCCGGCCTTGTTGAGCACGTCCGGCCCGAGTATCTGCACGGGCAGGCCCGAGAGCGCCGCGGCGAGGCTCTCGCCCACCAGCGTCCGCACGTCGGACTCGCGCGCATCGACGTTGACCGCCGCCGCGGCAGGCGGGCCGCCCGGCTGCGCCATTTCGTAGAACCCCGGCTGGTCGGTGTGCTCGTAGGCAGCCACGCGGCGGCCGTCGCGCTGGAGCACCTGGACGGCCGTCTCGGCCCCGCCCGGACCGCGAAACACCACGCTCGTCACGGTGCTGCGGGTCGGCAGGGCCACGACCAGCGGCTCGCCCACCACCCACGGCCGCTCGTGCGAGCGTGTCGTCAGGTACGTCACGATTTCCTGAAGCAGCACGGGGAACGCCGGGTGCGTCGGCAGGTTCGTCCATGCGCGGTCGGCGGTGCTGGCGAATAGCAGCACCTTGCCGCGCCCGATGCTTTTCTCGGCCAGCAGGGGCGTGTCCGCCCCGGCGACCTTGAGCACCGCCCGCCCCTGCGTGCCGAGGGCGACCTTGAAGTAGCGCTGGACGCGGGCCTCGGCCATGAGCGCGGGCGGCAGGACCTCCAGCGCGCGGGCCAGCGGGTGCTGCGCGTCGGCCGCCGCCAGGGGCGCCCCTTCCGGCGCGTCGCCCGGGGCGGCCGCGGCCTCGCCGACCTCGCCCGGCAGGAGGGCCGCGTCGCCCTGCCGCATCCGCGGGTTCAACAAGACGGGGTTCACCTTGTCGCCCAGGAAGACGGCCAGCCCGCCGCCCTCCTGGACGAAGCCGAAGAGTTCGTCCACCTGTGCCTGGCGGATGTCGGGCAGGTTCGCCAGGATGACCACATCATATGTATCGGGATTCTTTGATGGCAGTTCGACCCACGGGACGGCCTCGACCGCCATGCTTGGTTTGCCGCCGGGCGGCGGCTTCGGCAGAAGGGCCGTCGCCAGGTAGTCCGTCTCGCCGCGGTACGGCCGGTCCGACGGGTCGCCGTCCACCACGAGCACGCGCACCTGGTCGCGCACGCGGGCCACGGCGTGGCGGACGTTGTCGGTGTCGAGTGCGTCGTGGCCGATGGTGGCCGTCAGGCGCAGGCTGCCCGGTTCGTCGAGCCGCACGAAGAGGGGCACGGTCTGCGCGCCGCCGGGGGCGAGGCGCTCCACGACGCGCTGGTCCACGGGTTTCTCCCCCGCCAGCAGGCTGACGACCACGCGGTCCTGCGTCAGCCGCCCGAAGTTCCGGACCTCTGCCGCCAGCCGCGCGAGAGTGCCGCGCCTGAGCGACCCGCTCTGAAGCGCGAGGCCCGCGAGGGCCGTGTTCTCGCCGCTGTCGGGCGCCAGGGGCAGGACGAAAATGCGGGCCTCCTGCCCGATGTCGCGGAGCGCCCGCCTGGCCTTCTCCGAGAGGTTCCCCCAGGTGGCGGCCTGCGCGTCGGTGACGATGTAGCACTCGCGCACCGGGGCGCGAGTCTCGCGCACCAGCGGCAGGAGTTGGTCGAGGCACTGCTCCAGGTTCAGCGGCTCGGGCAGCGGCTGCATCTCCTTGAGGGCCTTCTCCAGCCGCCGGTCGTCGTAGCCGGTGGCGCGCAGGGCGATGCGCGGGCGGTTGCCCATGAGGACCAGGCTCGTCGGGTCGCCCGGGTCGAGGGCCGCCTTGAGGTCCTTGACCGTCTCGATGGCGCGGTCGAAGCGGCTGCCCACGCCCGGCCTGAAGGCCATGCTGAACGAGCCGTCCAGGGCGATGACGGCGCCCACCTGCTCCTGCGCCCCGAACCACTTTGCCCCGGCGGTGCTCAGCGTCGGCCGCGACATCGCCAGCGCCACAAGGACGACCGCCAGGCACCTCAGGGCCAGCAGGATGAGGTCCTCTATCCTTATGCGCCGCTGGCGGATGACGATGGCCCGGCGCAGGAGTTCCATGGCCGCCCAGTCGATCCGCCGCTGGCGGAACCGGTTCAAGAGGTGGATGAGGATGGGCACGGCGACGCCCGCCAGCCCCGCCAGCAGCCATGGATTCAAGAAACCCATATCTTAACCATCTTCATTATGTGTGCCGCGCGGCCATGCCGCCGGGCCTCACTCGGAGCGGATGAGCATCGGGTCCTCAATCACCGCGGCGCAGGGGAACCCGATGCGCCGACCGAAGTCCACTTCCAGCGCAAGTTCGTTGCCTGGCGGCAGGGGCGCCCTGACCGCCACAGGCGCTCCGGCCGGGGCCAACTCCTGCTGGACGACCGGCTTTCCGTCAACCATGAACCGCACGCGAACGTCGCCGCGCGAGCCTTCCGCCAGGTAAAGCCGGGCCGAAAAGACCGCCCGGTGCCGGAACTCCCTGGGAGAATCGCACCGTTCCACCGTCTTCGGCTTGACGAGCATGGCTACAAGGCAGGCCGACGCGGCCGGCGAGTTGGCCCAGGCAACGTGATAGTCAATCGGCCAGTCCGTCTGTTTCGCCGCGACAAGGCCTGGCGATTCCACGGCCCGCTGCGTGCACTCTGTCAGGGACCTGGCGCGCCGCTGATGCCGCGCCACGAAGCGAACCTGCGCGGCCTGAATCGTCAAGGAACCGAGCGTCGCATGCTGAAGGTGCACCGCGCCTGCGGCCAACTTCACCCTGCCGCGAAGCGTGCTGCCGTCCGTCAGGCCCAGGAGGTCCAGGCCGTCCGGCTTTGAGTCGTGCTTCCGGAAGGAGTTGACGTATCGCACGAGGCCGTCGCGCGGCAGGGTCAGAATGCCCAGGGGGCTGTCTATGGCCAGCCGCGAGTTGTCAATCCAGAGAAGTGCGCCGGGAATCGGCTCGCCCTTCTCCCGGTGGAGTCCGGCCGACCATCCGCCGGCATTGTACGGCACCGGCCAGAACTCGAAGTTCGCCACGCTCGCCAGTTCCACCTCGCGGTCTCCGAAGGGGCCGAAGCGGACGGCCAGTTGCCCCGCCGCAAGCGACAACACATCGGCCCGCCACTCCTCAAACAAGTCCGCGAACCTGACGACGCCCGCCGACGGGGGCGGCGCGGGCCGGCCTGTCGGGAAGGCAAAGATCGTCTCGTCCCACGCCACCGGTTTGCCGGCGACCACGAGGCCGCCGTCGGCGAAGGCCACGTCGCCCTCGATCCGGGCGTCGAAGGTCTGAACGACGCCGCCGAGCGCCGTCGCGGATTGCAGCAGAAGCAACACCGCCAGCGTGGCACGGCCGGCTTGCCCGGCGGTGCGCGGCGCGCCTCGCGGGGGGCGCACGTGCCAGGCGCGCGATTGAGATGACATTGAGAAATCCTGCATTCTTATCGGTTCCGCGTGCCTGCGGCCTGGTGTATGCGGCTGATGAGGTAGGCCGAGAGCACGACGTCAATCGGCCTGGAGGTGTCCACGAGCACGTAGTCCACGTGGCTGCGCTCGCACGCCTTGCGGATCTGCTGGAGGAACTTCCGCAGTTCCTCCAGGTACGCCGCGCGGATGCGCTTCGGCTGCGTCGTTATCTCGCCCTCCAACTCCAGGCCCTCGAAGCGCCACGTCCCGCCGCCGAAGGGGAACCGCAGTTCGTACGGGTCCATCACGTGGAAGACGGCCACGTTGTGGCCGCGGAACCGCAGGTGGTCGAGGCCCTTGATGAACTCGTCCACGTGGTCAAACAGGTCCGAGAAGAGGATGACGAAGCCGCGGCGCGGTATGCGGCCGGCGAACTCGTGCAGGAGGCCGGCGATGTCGGTGCGCGGCTCGGGCACGGCCTGCGCAAGGGCCTCGTCGATGATCGACAGGACGCCCATGGCGCTTCGCGGCGGCAGGTAGCGCCGGAGCTGCGAGTCGAAGACCGCCAGGCCGACCGAGTCGCGCTGGTCGACGATCATATAAGCCAGGCTCGCCGCCATGAACTTGGCGTACTCGAGTTTCGAGAGGCCCCCGCTGCCGAACCGCATCGAGGCGCTGGCGTCCAGCAGCAGGTGCGCGTCGAAGTTCGTCTCGGCCTCGTACAACTTGACGTAGTAGCGCTCGGTCCGGCCGTAAACGCGCCAGTCCAGGTGGCGCACGGAGTCACCGGGTACGTACGGCCGGTGGTGCGCGAACTCGGTGCTGAAGCCGCGCAGCGGACTGCGGTGCATGCCGACGCGCACGCCCTCGACGACCTCGCGGGCCACCAGGTCCAGCGAATCGAGGTTCTGGAGGACCTGCGAGTCGAGATACTTGAGTTTAGGCCGTGGCTTTGGCGCCATCGTAGAGCCGTTCGTCCGCGGGGACGGTCTCCAAAAGTTTGTCGATGATGTCGTCGGTCGTAAGTCCTTCCGACTGGGCGGCGAAGTTCGGGATGATCCTGTGCCGCAGGATCGGCCGCGCCGCAGCCTGCACGTCCTCTATGGCCACATGGTACCGGCCGCGCAGGATGGAGCGGGCCTTGCCGGCCGAAATCATGAACAGGCTGGCCCTGGGGCTGGCGCCCCAGGCGAGCCAGTTGCGGATGAAGTCCGGGGCCTCCGGCTCGTTCGGCCGCGTGGCGCGGGCCAGTTTGGCCGCATAGGTGAAGATGTGGTCCGCCACCGGGATGCGCCGCACCAGGGCCTGGAGCGCCAGGATTTCGTCGCGCCCCAGGACGTGCTCGAGTTTCTGCTCCGGGCCGCCCGTGACGCGCTTCATGATCTCAATCTCCTCGTCCCAGGAGGGGTAGTTGACGAGGATGTTGAAGAAGAAGCGGTCCAGTTGCGCCTCGGGCAGCGGGTACGTGCCTTCCTGCTCGATGGGGTTCTGCGTGGCAAGAACGAAGAACGGGTCGGGCACGGGGAAGTCTTCGCCGCCGATGGAGACCTTTCTCTCCTGCATCGACTCCAGCAGCGCGGCCTGGGTCTTGGGCGGCGTGCGGTTGATCTCGTCGGCCAGAATGATGTTGGCGAAGACGGGGCCCTTGAGGAACTTGAACCGCCGCTCGCCGGTGGCGGGGTCGTCCTGGAGGACCTCGGTGCCCGTGATGTCCGAGGGCATGAGGTCCGGCGTGAACTGGATGCGCTTGAACGAGAGCGACAGCGTCTGCGCGAGGCTGGAGACGAGCAGGGTCTTCGCGAGGCCGGGCACGCCCACCAGCAGGCAGTGCCCGCGGGAGAAGACGGCGATCATCATCTCGTCGATGACCTGGTCCATGCCGACGATGACCTTACGGACCTCGCCGAGAATCTGGTCGCGCGCCTCGCCGAGGCGCTGGACGGCCTTCTCGTCGTCCATCTGCCCTGCCGGACGCTGCGGTTCCGCTGCCATAGGTTGCTCCTCTTGTTCGGTTCAGGTTCCCCGGATAAAAAAACGACCCGCCCCCCCGCGCTTGCACCGTTACGGGGCCGGCCATCCGAGCGGTTCATTCACTCATTCAACAGGAGGGCCGCGGCAAGGTTTCGCGGGAAAGCCCTTCCCTGCGGAATGCGGAGTGCGGAGCGCAGGCCGGGCCGACGCCGCGGCTTTGTGCGCGCGTGCTCTTCACAGCCGGTTCGTTGCCCCGGCCTGCGCCGCACCAGCCGCGATTGTGCGGTTGCGCGGCGCGCGTCGCCCGGGCAGGCCCATGCTTTCGCAGGCGAAAGCATGGAACCCCCGGCAGCCGCTCACGCGAAGTTCATCAGGCCGCCCGTGTCCTGCGGCCCCTCGTCGCCGGGCGGCAGGCGCGATTCCACGTACTCCCGCAGTTCAATTTCGAGGTCGCGGACGGCAATAGGACCCAGGTCGTGGCCCCACTCTATCCAGGCCATGACCTTCTCCGTGACGGTGCGGCGGACGACCTCGCGGACGTCATCGCCCGTCAGGCGGTGCGCCAGGGCCCGGCGCGCAAGGCTCGCCAGGCCGCTCGGGTCGGCCGCGCGCGGCCCGAAGGCGCGGTCGAGCCACTCTTCGCGCGGCGCGCCGGCGGCCTCGGCCAGCGCGGGGTCGAGGGCGTCCGGCCGCTCGGCGTGCTCCCCAGCCTTCGCCAGGTGGATGAGCCAGATGGCGGCCATGTCGCGGGCCTTCGCCGGGGGCCTCACCTCGACGGTGTAGTTGAATCGCCCGGGGCGCATGAAGGCAGGGTCGATGTTCCCCAGGCAGTTTGTCGCTCCGATGACCACCACGGGCGACCCCTTGTGCGTGGTCATGCCGTCCATCAGCGCCAGCAGGGTGGCCACGGCGCGGTTGTGGCAGTCGTCGTGGCCGGCGGCCCGCAGGTCGGTCCGGCGGCTGGCGATGGCGTCGAACTCGTCCAGGAAAATAATTGAGCCGCCCGCGTGGGCCGATGCCTCCTCCCACAGGTTGCGCAGGTTCGCCTCGGTATTGCCATAATATAAATTAATAAATACCGTAGATGGTACGCAGTAGAAGGGCACGCAGACCGTTCCGGCCAGGGCCCGCGCCATGGCCGTCTTTCCGCAGCCGGGCGGGCCGTGGAGGAGCACGCCTCGCGGCGGCGTGCGCGCGACGCCCCAGGCCCGCGTGGCCGCGTGGCCCTTCAGCACGGCCGTGACCACCAGCAGTTGCCTCTTGGCCCGCTGGTTGCCGCCCACGTCGGCGAAGGTGGAGCCGGGCCGCTCCAGGTAGCGCGAGAAGTCGCGTATCTGGCTGTCCTCGCGGCGGGCGCCGGAGGAGCCGGACGATAAGGAGGACGGCGGCCCGGCGTCGCGCTTCTTCTGCCGGGCCACGTCCGACTGCGACCGGGCCTTCACGTACTCCGGGTCGATCTCCAGGGCCCGCTCGTAGTCGCGGATGGCGGCGTCATAGTCGCCCCGGTATTCCTCGATGAGCCCGCGGGTGTATGCCGCTTCCGCGAGGTTCGGGTTCAGTTCCATCACCTTCGTCAGGTCCTCGTAGGCGGCCGTGTAGCGCTGGAGGCGCGTCCGGGCAAGGCCGCGGTTGAAGTACGTCTCGAGAAGGTCCGGGCGGAGTTCCAGCGCGACGTTGTAGCAGGCGATGGCGTCGTCGAACCGGCCTATCTTATAAAAATCATTTGCCAGATTGTGGAACTCGTGTTCGATGCTGAGGCCCGGCCAGTCGTCGTCCTGGGGCGGAGGGGGCGGAGGCTGCCCCGCCTTCGCCTCCATCTCGCGCCGCAGGCGCGCCAGGAGCGATTCCAGTTTTTCGAGAAGGCCCTGCGCCTGCCCGGTCCGCATGTGTTCGAGCCGCCGGTTCAGCCGGTCCAGGCGGCGGTGCAGTTCCGCCGCGCGGGCCTCAGGCGCGGGCGGACCGCCCGCCGCCCCAGGGGGCGGGGCGCCGGCGGGCGGGGCCGCCCCGTCGCCCGGCGACGCGGCCGGAGTCGCGGCTGCGGCCGCCTCGGACTCGTCGTCATCATCCTCGCGCGGCGCGGGGCCGAGCGAGTCGAACGTGACCCTGCGCGATCCGGGTTCGTCGCGCGCGAAGCGGTCCAGTTTGCGCGCGCGGTGTTCGAGCCGCGCGAGGTCCGCGGCATCGCCCGGCGCCGGCCGGGCATCGGCCGGCGCCGCCGCCACCGCGGCGAGTACCTCGCGGGCCTGGCGGCTGCTCGGGTCGAGTCTCAGGGCGCTTGCCGCGCACCCGGCCGCCTGGGGCACGGCCCCCCGGGCCAGGAACTGCCGGGCGAGCACCACGTACTGCTCGGCCAGCGATTCGCGAATCATGCCGCACGCTCCTGCCGCTTCGACCCGGCGTCCGCAGCGGGCGGCCACTCGGATCGACGGGTCGGCGGCTCATAAGGTTTCCGGCGGAGCGTCTCATATCCGGCGGCGCGCGCCCAGGGCGCCGCCGGCGCCTTGTTTCGCGCACGGGCCGGAGACGGTCGGAGAGTTGCGCCCGCGCGACGGCAGGCAAAAAAGCGTTGCTTTTATGCGGCCCTTGCGCGCTAAATAGGCGTTTATTAAGGAGAAGGGTTGCCCCGCGCGGGCCGACCGTCGGCTGCACGGCGGCAGGCATAGCGCAAAGGAGGCGCAAAGCATGGGCATCACGCGCAGGCAGTTCGTGGTCGGGTCGATTGCGGCCGGGACGGTCCTCTTGGGCGGACCGGGCCGCCGCGTTCTGGGGGCCAGCGAGGAAATCGGCGTGGGCATCGTGGGCCTCGGCGGCCAGGGCAGCAGCCACCTCGGCTCCTACCTGGGCAAAGAGTTCCAGAACATGAACGTGCGGCTGATGGCCGTGTGCGACGCCGACAAGGAGCACACGGACAAGGCCGTGGCCTCCGCCGAGCGGGCCGGCCTGAAGGTGGCGGGCGTCCAGGATCTCCGCAGGATCCTCGACATGAAGGACGTGGACGCCGTCGTAACGGCCACGCCGAACCACTGGCACTCGCTGCTGTCGATCTGGGCCGTCCAGGCGGGCAAGGACATCTACGTCGAGAAGCCGATGTCCCACGACATCTTCGAGGGCCGCAAGGTCGTCGAGGCCGCCGCGAAGTACAACCGCATCGTGTACGTGGGCACGCAGAACCGCTCTGACGAGGGCCGCCGTGCAGCCTACGAGTGGATCTGGGCCGGCAACATCGGCAAGATCGTCCGCGGCCGCGGCTTCTGCTACAAGCCGCGAGGCAGCATCGGCAAGACCGAGGGCCCGCAGCCGCTTCCGCCGGGCCTCGATTACGACCTCTGGTGCGGGCCGGCCCCGAAGGACCCCCTGCGCCGCAAGAAACTCCATTACGACTGGCACTGGTTCTGGGCCACAGGCAACGCCGACATCGGCAACCAGGGCATCCACGAGATGGACAAGGCCCGCTGGGGCATCCGCGCCACGCAGGTCAAGCGCGCCATGGGCTTCGGCGGCCGCTACGGCTACGACGACGACGCCCAGACGCCCAACACCGAGACGGTTTTCCTCGAGACAGACACCGTGCCGATCATCTTCGAGGTGCGCGGCCTGCCCATGCGCAAGGCCAGCGCGCAGGAGAATAGCCCGCCGATGGACGCCTACAAGGGCGTCCGCATCGGCGAGATCATCGAGTGCGAGGGCGGGTACTACGACGGCGGCTGGGTCTACGACACGAAGGGAGAGAAGATAAAGCAGTTCCCGCGCGACAGCGGCAAGAACCACCGCGCCAACTTCATCAAGTGCCTCCGCAGCCGCAAGGCCCAGGACAATCCCGCCCCGCCCATCGACGGGCACCGGTCGGCCGTCTGCTTCCACGTGGGCAACATTTCGTACCGCCTGGGCAAGGAGATGAAGCAGGCCGAACTGGCCGAGATGTTCAAGACCGACAAGGTGGCCCAGGACTGCTGGGAACGGTTCCGGCAGCACGTGGGCGCCAACGAAGACGCCGCGGCCAAGTGGCAGCCCACGGTGGGGCCGTGGCTCACCTTCGACCCGCAGGCGGAGAAGTTCACCGGCGCGTTCGCCGACAAGGCCAACGTCCTGGCCAAGGGCCCGGCCAACGGCGTGTACCGCGCGCCGTACGTGGTGCCGGAGCAGGTATAGGGATCTCTAATTTCAGATTTGTGATTTGAGATTTCAGGAGCGTGGCGGTCGGAACCGGCCGCCACGCTTTCTTCTTGCCCCGCCGGCGGCACGCTTCCCGCCGGGCCGCGCAGTCGCGGCGGCCGAGGCGCCCGGCGCCCCCGCTGCGCCGGGTTCCGCGACCCGCAGCCTGCAATCCGCAGTGATCACATCTTCATCCCGCTCGTCTTGATGCCCTGGATGAAGGTCTTCTGGGCGAAGAAGAAGAGGATGACGACGGGCACGGTCATCAGCGCGGCCACGGCCATCATCTGGCCGTACTCGCTGCCGTACTGCGTGCGGAACATCGCCAGGCCCAGGCTCAGCGTGTAGCGGCTCTGGTCGGCCAGGTAGATCAGCGGGCCGAGAAAATCGTTCCACGCGCCGAGGAACGAGAACAGGCCCACCGTGGCGATGGCCGGCGTCGACAGCGGCATGACGATCCGCGCCCAGATGCGAAGTTCCCCCGCCCCGTCCATCCGGGCCGCCTCGATCAGGTCCTTCGGGATCGTCAGGAAGAACTGCCGGAAAAGGAAGATGAAGAACGGCGCCCCCAGGAACGCCGGCGCGACCAGCGGCGCAAACGTATCGACAAGCCCGAATTGCCGCCATATCAGGAACACCGGGATCATCGTCACCTGCCCCGGCAGCATCATGGTCGCCAGCATGACGAAGAAGACGGCGTCCCTGCCGCGCCACCGCAGGATGCTGAAGCCGTACGCCGCGAGGGAACTCGAGAGGATCGTCCCGATGACCGACATCGCGGCCACCAGCGTCGTGTTGCGGAAGAAAAGGAGCACGGGCACGCGCGTCAGGCCGTTCTCGTAGTGCGCCGCCGTGGGCGCGTAGGCCAGGTGCAGGCCCGTGGCCTCCTGGACGGCCTCGGCCGCAGCGGCCGGCGCCGGGATGAACGCCGGCGGCACGGCGGACCGCTCCGCGTCGGGCTGGAGGCTGGTCGTAACGAGCCACGCAAACGGCGTCGCGTACACGAGGCTCAAGAGCACGAGGGCCGCCTGCCCCAGGATCGTCGCCAGTCGCGAACGCTTCCTCATACGCCCTCCCCTCCGTAGTACACGAAGCGGCGGGTCGTGCGGAAGACGAAGACCGTGGCCAGCACGATCACCACGAAGAGGATCCAGGCCTGGGCCGAGGCATAGCCCATCCGCAGATATAGAAATGCGTTGGCAAACAGGTACAGGGCGTAGAAGAGCGTTGCGTCGCCCGGCTGGCCGTTGGGCGTCATCACCCACGCCTGCGAGAAGTACTGGAGCGTGCCGATGAGGCCCATGATGAGCGTGAAGAACAGCACGGGCGAGATCATCGGCAGCGTGATGTGCCACGCACGCCGCCACGGGCCCGCGCCGTCGATCTGGGCTGCCTCGTAAAGCGTCACGGGCACGTCGCCCAGGGCCGCCAGATACAGGATCATGCTTCCCCCCACGCCCCAGGCGCTCATGATGACCAGGGCGGGCTTGGTCCAGTTCGGGTCCACGAGCCATCCCGGGGGCCGGAAGTCCGTCCCGGCCAGGGCGTTCAGCACGTCCAGCAGCGGCCGCAGGGCCGTGTTCAGCAGGCCGTAGTCGGGGTTCAACAGCCACAGCCACAGCACGCTCGATGCCACCAGCGGCACGATGCTCGGCAGGAAGAAGATCGTGCGGTAAAGCGCCTGGCCCCGCAGTTTCATGTTCAGCAGGAACGCCAGCGCGAGGGCCGTCAGCATGGTCGCCGGCACGGCGAAGACGGTGAAGACGGCGGTGTTCCAGAGGCTGCGGCTGAACCGCTCGTCCTCCAGAAGCGCGGCGTAGTTCGCCAGGCCCACCGGCCGCGCGGGCGATATGATATCAAAATCACAAAATGAATAGTAAAACGACGCCGCCACGGGGTAGACCGTGAACACCGTAAAGCCCAGCAGCAGCGGGCTGACGAAGGCGAGGCCCTTCCAGAGTTGGCCCGTGCGGTTCACGGCGCCGACGATCCTTCCTCGGCCACCTCGACCACAGTGCCGGCCAGGGCGCCCCGCCGCTCGACCCGCCGGCCCGATGGGTAGAACTCGACGCTCACGTCGCAGGCGTCCAGCGCGCCCAGGCCGTAGTGCCGCTCGGTCCGCGCGGGGGAGTAGTAACTGTGCGCGCTCTGGCTGGCGAGGATCATCACCTGCTCATGCCAGAGCAGTTTCTGGGCAGCGTCAACTCGCTCGGGCAGGCTGACGCTGATTTTCGCACCGGCCGCGCCGCGGTTGCCCGCCGCGCCGGCCAGCCGCACGCGAAGCCAGTTCTGGCGCGGCAGATCGTTACGATAGACCTTGACCTGGCGGCGCAAACTCAGGTCGCCCGTGTACCCGACGACGTCCAGGCGGCCGTCGCCGTCGATGTCGCCGAAGCAGAGGCCGTCGTCAACAGAGGCGGCGGACTTGTCCTCGACGCTCCAGGCGGCGTTCATGTAGGCGAAGTTTCCCCCGCCCGTCCCGCGCAGCACCCACAGGAAGTGCCGGCCGTTCCACAGAATGTCCGCGATGCCGTCGTTGTCGAAATCGGTAACGGCCGCCAGGCCCCACGATACGTACGCGGGCCGGGTCGCAGCCTCCATGCCGGCCAGTGCGCCGGCCATCTTCGCGAACCTGCCGCGGCCGCCGTTCAGGTATATTTCGGGCCTCTTATCTTCCAGGACCATCAGGTCGGGCCGGCCGTCGCGGTTCAGGTCGCCTACGCCCTTGACGGCAAGGCCCTCTTCCCGCAGCCCCGCTTCGGCGGTGGCGTTGCGGAAGCCGCCCTTGCCGTCATTCATGTAGATGCGCGATTTCCCCTGTGTGAACTCGTACCGGCCCCAGTGGACCACGAGGTCCATCAAGCCGTCGCCGTCCAGGTCAACGGGGTGGATGTTGATTTCGTTGCGCACGGGCTCTACGTCCAGCCCGCCGGACGGCTTGAAGCCGCCCGTGCCGTCGCCCGACTCAAAGACGATGCCGGAAGGCCCCTCGTGCAGCCAGTCAGCCTTGCCGTCGCGATTGAGGTCGATGATGGCGTTCTGGCGTGCGCGGCCGGCCACGAGCGCGGTTGCCGCGAACTTCAGGCGACCGGGCGCCGATTCGTTCAGCCACCACCGGCCGCCGCCGTCGCCGTGGGTCATCTGGAGGTCCACGCGGCCGTCCTCGTTGATGTCGTAAGGAAGGTGGATTTCCGTGGTCGGATACTCGCCGGGCGCCGGGGCAAACCGGCCCCGCCCGTCGCCCAGGAGCGCCAGTGCCGCCCCGCCGCCGTGGGCGCTCAGGAACAGGTCCAGCCGGCCGTCGCCGTCCAGGTCCACCAGGTTAAGGCCGCTCAGCCACCACTTGGGTTCCCCCTCGTACTTCTTGCGAAGGACCTGGGCCACGCCGCTCTCCGCCGTGATGTCGGTGAAGGCCTGCGCCGCACCGGCGCCCGGCGCGCCGCCGGCAGCCG
>Ga0194112_10005235_pt1 | contig 17487 bp, 14 predicted proteins | sample TA2MahC400mmetaG_FD_146191 | JGI IMG/M metagenome (GOLD analysis project Ga0194112, IMG submission 146191) | Freshwater microbial communities from Lake Tanganyika, Tanzania - TA2015016 Mahale Deep Cast 400m | ecosystem: Environmental > Aquatic > Freshwater > Lake | place: Tanzania: Lake... | reverse complement strand
CTTAAAATCAACTTGGCTTTCTGGCTCATTCGTGGCATATTGGTTTCCTCCTTTATTTTTAGAAACCTTTATACCACAAATAAATTTAAATGTAAATATATTAATGAAACTTTCTACTAGTATCCCTTCCATCGGGTTACCTCCTTCTCGGTCTTTCACCGAGAGTCACCTTCACCTCTTCAAATTTCCCCTTTCGAAACACTCTAAGTATCATAACATCCTTGGGCTTTTTCTCACGAATATACCGGATCAATTCATCATGGGTTTTCACTTCGTGTTGATCTGCCTTCACGACAATATCTCCACCCACGATCACAATCATGTTGCCAACCTGAACCCTCTGGTTTCCCCCTTTCAATCCAGCCTTATCAGCAGGCCCCCCTTTTACCACTTCTGCAATCATGGCCCCTCGTTCTACACTGATCTTTAGAAATTTCGCTACCTCCGGGATAAGAGATTGGATGGTCGCCCCAATCCATGGATAAGTTACATAACCCTTTGCAATGAGTTCTGGAACCACCCGCTTTGCCGTATTGACAGGAATGGCAAAACCAATACCCACGCTTCCACCAGAGGGGCTGATGATGGCACTATTGATTCCGATAATCTCCCCTTCGGAGTTGAGAAGGGGACCTCCAGAATTCCCTGGATTAATGGCTGCATCGGTCTGGATGATGTCCTCCATTAATGTCCCCACATCGGAGCGGATGGTCCTTCCGAGCGAACTGATCACTCCTGTGGTCAATGTCCTCTCCAACCCAAAAGGATTTCCAATGGCCAAGACCTTTTGTCCTATTCTTAAATTTTTTGAATCTCCCATGTGAATAATCTTCAACTTCTCCTTCGGTGCATTGATATTGATCACGGCCAGGTCATTGTCTGGGTCTGATCCTATCAATTTGGCAGGCCACTTGGAGCCATCGGCCAAGGTCACCTCTAACTTCTGGGAGTTGGCCACCACGTGATGATTGGTCAGGATATGGCCTCTGGTATCAATGATGGAACCGGAGCCCGAACCCTGGGTTGGAAAGACGTTGAAGAAGAAGTCCATCTGAACAGCGATGCTGGTGATATTGACAACGCCATCGGCAACCTTTTCATAGACAGCGATATTATTCTTTTCGTCCTCTGTAATCGGGAAGGCATGTTCAACGTTTAAAAGAGTGACGAGTAGAATAAAAAGGCCAATAAAGAATCGTTTTGAGACGAGTCTTTTTCGCAAAATCATGATCATTTCCCCCTTTCATGTATATCAGCCCTGAAGGGCTGAGTTACAGTATCTCAGGGCTTTAGCCCTGATAGGTCAGCCCTGAAGGGCTGAGTTACAGTAATACCGTCTGTAACTCAAAGCTTTAGCTTTGATCCCTCCAAAAAGACCAACTAAAAGTGTATTCTTTGCAATCAGAAACTAACCCTCTCCTCACGGGATTATCTAAAATATAACGTGCCACATCCTCAATACTCTCTTCTTTTCTCAAAACATGGTCATAATAACTGATATGCCACAAATTTTCATTATACTTCTTTTTAAACCAGTATCCACTTTTTTGTTTAAAGAGACCTATAAACCTTTTAAGATCGGATTGATCATCTTCTCCGACAACTAACAGATGAAGGTGGTCAGGCATAAAACAGTAAGCCAAAACACTGAATCTCTCTGATTTGGCTTTTTCAGTTAAAATATCTACAAGACTATCCACCACTTCAACCTCTTTAAAATAGGCACCACGGTCCTTTGTCAAAATGGTTACAAAGTAAGCATATGTTCCGATATAGTCAAAATCTTTTAATCTAGGCCTCTTGGGGAATATTCTATTTAAATCAAGTCCCATACTTTAGTTCGAAATATCAACCCTGAAGGGTTGAGTTACAGTATCTCAGGGCTTTAGCCCTGATAGGTCAACCCTGAAGGGTTGAGTTACAGTATCTCAGGGCTTTAGCCCTGACAAGATACAGTAACTCAAGGCTTTAGACTTGATGAGAGCCAATTTTATATCCTGGGAAGTCCAGCTTCATCGAACACCCCTTCAAAGAGCGGGCCGCTGAGATATCTTTCGCCTGAATCCGGTAGTATCGCCACTATTGTTTTACCTTCGAATTCTTCTATCCTTGCGAGTCTCAGAGCGACTGCGATCGCTGCACCACAACTGACACCTGAAAGAATTCCTTCTTCACGGGCAAGCCGTCTTGCATGTTCGATGGCCTCTTCGCTGGTAACTTGTTCCACCCGATCGACCACAGATAAATCCAGGGTATCTGGAATAAATCCAGCACCAATTCCTTGAATCTTGTGAGGACCTGGTTTAAGCTCTTGTCCTTTAAGACGTTGTGTGATCACAGGGCTTTCAGCAGGTTCAACAGCAATGCTGATAATCTTTTTCTTCTTTTCACCCTTAATATAACGAGACACACCTGTGATTGTCCCTCCTGTTCCCACTCCGGAAACGAGTACGTCTATCTCACCGCTTGTCTGCTCCCAGATCTCTGGACCGGTCGTCTTAAAATGGATCTCAGGATTGGCAGGATTTTTGAATTGTTGAGGCATGAAGTATTTACCTTCCGACATAGCGATACGCTCGGCTTCTTCTACAGCACCTCTCATTCCCTTGGCTCCCGGTGTCAGGATGATGTTTACACCAAAAATGGCAAGCACTTTCCGCCTTTCCATCGACATGGTCTCAGGCATAGTCACATTCAATTTATAGCCTCTTGCAGCTGCCACATAGGCCAATGCAATTCCAGTGTTTCCACTGGTCGGTTCGATGATTTCCATTCCGGGTTTGAGTAATCCCTGTTTTTCTGCCTCCCAGATCATATTTGCTCCGATCCTACACTTGACTGAATAGGCAGGATTTCGGCCTTCAATCTTGCCAAGGATCTTAACTTTAAGCCCTTTAGCCATTCTATTAATCTTAACCAATGGGGTGTTGCCGATGGATAATGAGTTATCAGAAAAAAATTGAGCCATAAACATCTCCTTTCTCCAAGAATGGAATGATGGAATAATGGGAAAAAGGTTAAAAATAAATTTTATTCTTTATACCCAACATTCCAGTATTCCACTTTTCCAATATTCCTTCGGGTTTAATTTATTGGAGGTTTGAACCTCCGGAGCCTTAATGCATTCGAAACAACGGTAACGGAAGAAAAAGCCATCGCCCCTGCTGCAAAGATTGGATTGAGGAGGATCCCAAAAAAAGGGAAGAGAACTCCTGCAGCCACGGGAATGAGGACAGTATTATAAGCAAATGCCCAGAAGAGGTTCTGTTTAATATTTCTGATGGTTGCTCTACTTAATGAAATTGAGGTCAAAACTCCTCTTAGATCCCCACTGATCAATGTGATATCAGAGGATTCCATCGCCACATCGGTTCCTGTACCAATGGCAATTCCCACATCTGCCTGTGCTAAAGCAGGTGCATCGTTGATCCCGTCACCCACCATCCCAACCTTCTTTCCTTCTGCCTGAAGCCGTTTAAGCTCCTCTGCTTTTCTCTCAGGAAGAACTTCTGCAAGGACCCTGTCAATTCCAATCTGCCGGGCGATGGCTTTGGCGGTTCGCTGATTATCGCCGGTAATCATCACTACTTCCAATCTCATCCGTTGGAGGGCTTCTATAGCCTTCTTCGAATTCTCCTTTAATATATCTGCGACGGCAATGATACCGGCAGGTCTTCCCTCAACGGCCAAAAACATTAGCGTCTTTCCCTCACCTGAAAGTTGTTCAGCCTTCTCTCTTAATCCATTTAGGGGAATCTCCTTCTCTTCCATCAGTCTCAAGTTGCCAAGGAGGATCCTTTTTGAGTCAATCGTTGCTTCGATTCCATGCCCTGCAATAGCAAGGAAGTCTTTTGAATTTAAAAGATTCAGACCTTCCTCTTTCGCCTTTTTAACAATCGCCTCACCCAAAGGATGCTCTGACCCTTTCTCACCTGAGGCAGCCAAGGTTAAGATCTCCTTCTGAGTAAACCCTTCCGATTCGACGATATCTGTCACCGAAGGCTCTCCTTTGGTCAAGGTTCCTGTTTTATCCAAAACGATCGTATCCAATTGATGGGCTGTCTCCAGAGCCTCTGCACCACGAATCAAAATTCCGTTTTCCGCACCCTTCCCTGTTCCAACCATGATGGAGGTTGGGGTAGCCAATCCAAGGGCGCACGGGCAGGCGATGATGAGGACGGCGACAAAGTTGAGAAAGGCATAGGTCAGGGCTGGATGGGGACCAAAAAGATACCAGACAATGAATGTGAGTATAGCTATAGAAATCACAACCGGGACGAAATAACTGGCGATCACATCGACCATTCGAGCAATAGGTGGTTTTGAGCCCTGAGCCTCTTGAACCAACCGAATGATCTGTGCGAGGACAGTATCCTTGCCAACCTTAGTCGCTTCAAATTTAAAAGTCCCGGTCTTATTGATCGTGGCACCGATCACGGTATCTCCAGCTTTCTTCTCAACGGGCAACGATTCTCCTGTGACCATTGACTCATCGATGGATGAATAGCCTTCTTTTATGATGCCATCGACAGGAATTTTCTCCCCGGGACGGACAACGATAATGTCGCCCAATGCTAATTCTTCCACTGGGATATCCATCTCTTGACCATTTCTTATAACCCTTGCTTGCTTCGGTTGAAGGCCAATTAATTTTTTAATGGCCTCTGAAGTCCTTCCTTTTGCTCTTGCCTCTAAGAACCTTCCAAGAAGAATGAGGACGATAATGGCTGCCGATGTATCGAAATAGACATCTACCATCAGACCCTTGAACATGAAGAGATGGGGAAGAAAAGTGGCGATGATACTGTATAGATAAGCTGCTGAAGTTCCAACCGCGATCAATGTATTCATATCGCTCGTCTTATGTCGGGCTGCTTTCCAGAACCCGATATAAAACTGCCATCCTGCCCAGAACTGGACAGGGGTAGCCAATAAAAATTGGATGATGAAATTCTCCTCTCTCGAAAGACCAAACCATTTCTCAAACAATAGAGCACCATACATGAGGATAAGGATGGGGATGAGGAGGGTAAGGCCTATGATAAGCTTTAACCTTAGCTTTAAGAGTTCCGCCTCCCTTGCAAGCCTCTCCTTCTCAACGATATCCTCTTCTCTCACCTCAAGGACTCGATACCCAATATCTTGAACAGCCTTCTTAAGATCTCTGACTGATACTACTTCTGGAATATATTCGATCGATGCCCTCTCTGTGGCAAGGTTAACACTCACTTGGAGGACACCCTTTACTGAACGGAGCGCCTTTTCAATCTTATTCACACAGGAGGCGCAGGTCATCCCTTGAATTGGAAGAATAACCTTTTCCAGCTTTGCTCCATAACCCAACTCTTTAACTTTATTGATTAAATGGGAAACATTGGTCTGATCAGGTTGGAAGAAAACGGTTGCCTTTTCTGCAGCAAAGTTAACTGTCGCTTTGGAAACTCCTTCAACGGTGGCTAAGCCCTTCTCGATCTTTGCTGCACAACTTGCGCACGACATTCCGGTAATGGGAAGGTCCACTTTTTTCAAACCTTCTTTTGAAGAAGGTATCGATAATTTCTTTTCCCTTTCAGTAGTCTCTTCAGGTCTCATTCGTATAGCGAACTCCAAACGCTTCATCCACCCATTTATATACCGGGGCTCCATAGAAAGCTGAAGTGAAAAATACAAATTTTATAATATTTAATATATTCATTCGTTTCTGTAAATCAAGGGATATTGGCGCTATCAAGTTAAGTTCTTTTCTCTTGAACCAATAGGAGAAATCATTGAGTTGGCAATAGCTTTGCCGACCTTTTCTTTTTCCGAAATTTCGGGAAAAAACCAGGGACGGACTCTTTGTATTCAAGGTACCTCTGTCCAAAGAGTTCGATCATCTTTCTTTCTTCCTTCAAGGCCAGCCTATAATAGGCCAAGAACATGGATATGCAAAAAGGGGACAGGCTACTTTTTCACTCCTCTACTCTTATTATTCCTACTAAAAACTTGAAATTTAAATAATTTGTTGTATGGTAAAAATAAATTTTTTTTTACAAAAAAGTAGCCTGTCCCCTTTTCCCTATCCTAAATGCCCGAACTCTTTTCCGGTATATTTCATAGATACTTCCAAACTCACCCTCCAGCTCCCTCTCCTCAATTCTTGCCAGGCGGATATAAAGATATACAAGGATGGGAGACATGATAAGAGTAGGGATTGTCGGCCATTGTATGTCGAATGCAATGACGGTGAAGATCAACCCTAGATATTGCGGGTGCCTAATCATTCCATATAACCCTGTTGTCACCAATTTCCCTTTGGACCTGTAAATCTGAAACCACCCCCAGGCAATCAGTACAACAGCCATCCCGATCAGGACAATACTGATCCACATCACCAGATTAACAGCCGCCTTTAAACCCATCAATCCGGTTCTGGATAATAGGTAAGCCCACAGATGGCTCTCAAAAAGGCCGAAGGATTTATAAGAGGCTCCGAAAAATGAGGAAAGAATAAAGATGGTCAGTGGAAAGCCAAACATCTCAGCGAAAAGTGAGATAAAGAAAGCCTGTAACACACCTGCTCCTCTCCAGTCCCGCCTTCTTCTTGGCATCAAGAGGGCAAGGGTAAAGAGACTGAAGAGGAAAGTGGCGATCAGGAAATAGGTCCAGTTCCCATACCACTGATTGTAGTTCTTTGGTCCCATCTTTCCATCAATCCCCCAATAGAAAAAGTTCGATCCTTGTTTTATTCATCTATCGAATGATTTTTAGAGTACCTCCCATGGCCATTTCTGGAGGCCATTCTTTTCATCAGTAAAAAATGAAGCAAAGGACAGAGAAGGATCAAGGCGTAAAAACCCCAAGACCCGAGAATTCCTAAAAAAGAGAGAGAAACGATGGCTCCCAGCGGGATCGCGCAGCAGAGTATCATCCAGAATATATGACTGCTCCAAACATCTTTTCTCTCTTCCTTCATAAACACCTCCAGATAATTCAGATCATCGCTGCCGCCCTTCCGAAAAATTTAGGTCAGGGAGCTATATCCTCCCTGACCCTTTGAAGGCGATTAGTAGAGGGGCCTAACCCATCCGGTATTCTTATCGATACTGAACTTCGAAACAAGAGAATTCTCTTTGGTGAGGATCTCCCCTTCAAAGTAAGGACCCTTATCTTTGATCTCTCCCACTTTGAGGTTAGGATTGAGTCCAATGTAATTTTTGAGAATGGCCTCTGTCTCTTTTTCGGTGAGAGTTTTTGTCCTCTCAGAGGTACCCGGGTTATTGCCCCAACAATATCCGCCATATCCTGGACCCATCATACCGGGTCCCATCATACCAGGACCCATCATTCCTCCTCCCATCATGCCCGGGCCTATACCGTAACCGGGTCCGGTATATTGACCACCATACGGATAGTATCCGCCTCCGCCCGCCATCGGGCCATGAGCTCCCACATTCTGGATCAAAACAAATCCTGCGATAAGCGCCAAGGCCACCAAACCGATAACTACAATCTTCTTCATGATCAAATCCTCCTTTCTGATTTTTTAAAAATAAAGAAGCAATTGCTGTGCCATAAAAAGGGCACGACACTCAAATCTCTGGAACTATATAGAATCATGTAAAATTTTTTAAAACGATTTCCCATTAAACTAATGAGTAGAAAAAATCTCTGTGTATTTTTTTTACAAAAGATACAGGAAAATAAAATTTTCCGGGTAATTTTTATGCGGCTTCTTTAAAATCTTTTTTTCAAATATCTCTTCCTCTTGAATTCCATACTCCTTCAGTTTGTTTTGAAGGGTCTTACGACTGATTCCTAAAATTTGAGCGGTGTTTGTTCGGTTTCCCTTCATTTCAGCTAGAACTTGAAGGATGACCCCTTTTTCAACCTCTTTCAGCGTCATTCCTGGTGGTACATATAAGATGGATTGATCTCGATCTTCTGCTCCCTGAACGGGTAAAGGAAGATCCTCTGGAGAGATATATTCGCTCTGGCACAGAAGCACCGCTCTTTCAATAGCATTCTCCAGTTCCCGGATATTTCCTGGCCAATCATATCGGATAATCGTATCAATCGTTTTTGGCAAAAACCCTCTTATCGAACTTTTATTCTTCTCCTGATAGTGTTTAAAAAAATGTTCTGCCAAAAGAGGAATGTCCTCCTTTCTCTCCCTAAGCGGAGGAAGATGGATTGGAATGACATTGAGCCGATAGAATAAATCCTCCCTGAACCGCCCCTCTTTTACTTCGACATCGAGATCCTTATTAGTCGCTGCGATGAGCCGGATGTCGACATGAATTGTCTTTGTGCTTCCCAAGGGCTCAAACTCCCTTTCCTGCAAGACACGGAGAAGTTTGACCTGGGTCGATGGACTCATCTCACTCACCTCATCGAGAAAGAGGCTTCCTCCGTCTGCCATTTGAAATCGACCTGCTTTCCTGGCGATGGCTCCTGTAAAGGCTCCCTTTTCATGGCCAAAGAGTTCACTTTCCAACAAGGTCTCAGGCAAAGCAGCACAGCTGACCTTGATGAAAGGCTTCTGGGCCCTGGGACTGTTCTGATGAATGGCATTGGCGACCAATTCTTTCCCTGTCCCGCTCTCTCCGTAAATTAGAATAGTTGCGTCGCTCGGAGCGATCAGGGAAAGGGTTTCAAAAAGCTCCTTCATCCTTCTCCCTTTACCAATTATCTGGGAAAAGTCGAAGCGATCTTCAAGGCGTTCCTTCAGAAAGGCATTCTCCTCCTGTAATCGGTAATGTTCTAAAGATTTTTGAATCAGGATTTTGAGCTCATCGATATCAAGGGGCTTGGTCAAGTAATCGTAAGCTCCGGATTTGAGAGCCTCGACGGCAGTCTTCACAGAGGCATATGCAGTCATCATCACGACAGGAATGGATGGACTCATCTTTCTTATCTCTTTCATGGCTTCAATGCCATCCATGTCGGTCATCCGGATATCCATCAGAATGAGATCAAAGGGCTCATTCTCCACGGCTTTGATCGCCGATACCCCATCATCTGCCTCGATGATCTCATAGCCCTCCTTCATCAAGACGGCTTTTAACATCATCCGATGGCTCTGTTCGTCATCGACGACCAGTATCTTTTCCTTCATCCCTCTCTCCGATTCCACTTCATTATTTAGAAAATGGCAAATATACTTTGACGGTTGTCCCCTTACCTTCCTTGCTTTCCACGGTGATCTCCCCTTCATGGGCCTCGACGATTTTGGCGGTGATGGCTAAACCAAGACCCGTCCCTTTCTTTTTTGTGCTGAAAAAAGGATCAAAAATTCTGGAAAGATTTTCTTGAGGGATGCCGGGGCCTGTGTCGGATATCCATATTTCCACACCTCCCTTTTCGTTTCTCGATTTCGTGTCCACACGCAGTTCCCCCCCATGGTCCATCGATTCCATGGCATTGAGAAAGATATTGAGGAGGGCCTGGGTGATCTGATCTGAATCTACCTTGACCTTCTCTTCAGAAAAAGGAGATGGAATGAGTTTAATTCCTTTCCGATTCAGATCAGCACGAATCAGCTTAAGAGGATGTTCTAAGACCTGGGAAAGGGGGTAGGATTGAAGATGAAGCTCCTTGGGCCTTGCAAAATCGAGAAGTTGAGTGATAACCCGGTTTAATCGTTCCACCTCTTGGATCATAATATCTGCATGGGATTTATCCTCGCTTCCCCCTTCGAATTTGTCTCGAAAATATTGAGCGAACCCTTTGATGGAACTGAGGGGATTTCGGATTTCATGAGCAACTCCAGAGGCAAGCCTTCCCAAGGAGGCCAGCCTTTCAGACCGGCGCACTTTCTCCTGAAGTTCACGGATTTCTCGTAAATCCCGCAGGATGATCACCGCTCCTATCTTTCCCCCTTCTGAACCCCTGAGGGGAGTCACGCTGACACAAATGGGAATTACTCCATTTGCGCTTGGATAGTCGATCTCTTTCTCAATGAGGCTTCTTTCATCTTGAATCACATCAATTACACTGAGAAGCCGGGGGGGATTACCCTTTCCAGGGGTTCTCCCCGCACCTCCCTCGTGTCTAATCCCAATATCGATGAAGCCATTCGGTTGGTAGAAACGACTCTCCCTTCGATATCGACCGTGATTAAACCGTTCACCATGCTTTCCACCACATCCTCCGTATAGCTTTTCATCTCGTCTAAGGTACGGTCGATAAGATAGTAATTCTGTACGACGAAGATGAAGTAAAAAGCGGCTGTTCCAAGAATCAAAAGAATAGCTCCCATCAGGAGGGCATGTCGAATATCTTGATCACGAGCTTCTTCCAATGGGGTCATCCACAACCCCACGATCACTGCCTGAACATCGCCTGTGTTGATAAATTCGCCAATCTCAAAGACCCTTCTACCATCCGGTAATTTTTTAATCCCCTGAAATAGCCTCCCTGCCTCCTTATCATCGAAGCCCCTCCCCTTCATCTGAGGAAATGGGGATTCCTGAGATAATTGACTTCCCACGGTCCATCGACCATTCTTATTCAATAGACCGATATAGCCGATGTCCAGATTTATAACCATCTGATCCATTAATTCTTTTAAATCCTCTGAAGGCAATGTGCTTTCTAAATGGTGCCTCTCGATTTCAATTTTTACCATTGAGATGATATTCCGAGCGTTTTTCTCAAGAAATTTTTCCCAGTGGCGCCGGTGCTGGTCCAAGTTCCTGAATGTGGAAATAGCGTGCATCACAATCAGGGTAACGGCAACCATAACAATGGTGATTGCAGGGAAATGGAGTCTCCTCTTTTTAAGTATTTTCTTAGACCAAACTTTCAGCATTTTAATTTACAATTTTTTACTTTTTTAAAATTATGTGCAAAAAATGCCAAGAAGACAAGAACCTTTCGGACTTTGAAACTATGTCTTTTTTTATCCCGTTAGAAAGCCCCGGCATTTATGCCAGGGAATGCTATGAATAGAGAGTATCAGCTCCTTATTGCCTGCCTGCGGTAGGCAGGGAATTTAGTTATTTAACATCATAATATATTCCTGCCGTACTCTTCTTCTCACCAATCTTAAATAGGATCATCACCTGATACTTCCCTTTTTCTGGAAGATTAAAATAAGCGTCATAACTCTTCATCATCCCTTCATATTTCAAGGCCTTGATTTGATCTTTCCCCTTTGGATCGATAACCTTCATATTGATCTGAGCATCTGTTACCTCTTTTTGGGTCTTCTCATCCTTCAACGTCACCGTGATGTTGTGTGTGGTCCCTGGTTCAACATCTTCTTTCATCTTCATGTCCTTGAGCATCTTCTTATGCTCTTCATTGACCATGATCTGGAAGGTGACCTTGACCCCTTCCACGAGAACATCACGAGTATCCATCTTCATGGACTCACCCTTCATCGACCCATGTCCATGTTGTGCCAATGAAATTGAAGTAAAGATAAACAAACCCAAAACCGACACCCAAAAAACCAATATCAACCTTCTCATTTAGGCTCCTCCTTTCAATTTAATATATTCATTGAAATCCATATTTTAAGGACATTTGCCAAAAAATATTAAACCCTTACCTCTGTTGCCTTCAATTTACCTCTCTTCAAAGCCCTTTCCTTCATCATCGCAAAGATGACCGGCATAATGATGAGAACCTGAATGGTTGAGGTAATTAGGCCTCCAATGATGGGAGCCGCAATTGGCTTCATCACATCTGCACCCACACCACTGGACCACATGATCGGAATCAGCCCGATCAATGTTGTCCCAACGGTCATCAACTTTGGACGAAGTCGAAGCACAGAGCCTTCTACTGCTGCATCGTGAATATCCTGTCTGGTCACCTCCCCATTCATCAATCGTCTGTTCAATGCCTCTTTCAGGTAGATGACCATCACCACACCTGTTTCCACGGCGAGTCCATAGAGTCCAATATAACCGACCCAGACAGCAACGCTGAAATTATATCCCAGGAAGTATTGGAGGATGAGTCCTCCGGTCATCGCATAGAGGACCGCAATCATGACCATGATAGACTCCGAAACCGAATGAAAGGTCAGGTAGAGAAGGATGAAAATCACAAAGAAGACGATGGGCAGGACGATTTTCAATCGTTCCTTTGCACGGAGTTGAAACTCATACTGCCCGCTCCAGGAAAGGAAATACCCAGGGGGGAGTTTCAGTTTCTCCTTGATCATCTGTTTGGCCTCCTCTACGTATCCGCCAATATCTCTTCCTGTGACATCCACATAAACATATCCGGTGAGCATGGCATCTTCATCCCGAATCATGGCAGGTCCGGTGGTGACCCTGATTTCTGCCAATTGGGTGAGAGGGACATGAGCAACGGTTCCAGCCGGCATGCTGGAGCCTCCCATCCCTCCCATTCTCCCTATAACTCCAGAACCACCCACCCGAACCGGCACCAGAATCCTTTTCAACTTCTCGACATCGTCTCTGAACTCCCTCATGTAACGGAGGTTGACCGGATACCTTTCACGGCCTTCCACTGTCCGAGTGATGTTCATCCCTCCCAAAGCGGTCTGAATGATATCCTGGACTTCCCCCACGGTAAGGCCGTATCGTGCGATCTCTTCCCGTTTGATATCGATATCGATAAAATAACCGCCTGCCACCCTCTCTGCATAAACACTTCGAGTGCCAGGAACTTCTTTTAAAATCATTTCGATGTGAAGGCCCAATTCCTCGATCGTATTCAAATCACCCCCTGAGATCTTGATCCCCACTGGCGTCCGAATCCCTGTAGTCAACATATCGATCCTGGCACGGATAGGCATGGTCCAGGCATTTTGGAGGCCAGGGAACTGCATCTTTCTGTCCATCTCCTCCATCAGCTCCTCGTAGGTAATCGTCCGATGGGTTCCCAATATCTTCTCAGAAATCGGTCTCATCCATTCGGGCAATGATGAATAATCTTTTCTTATCTTACGCCATTGGTCTTTGGGTTTCAGTTGAACGGTCGTCTCCATCATACTGAAAGGGGCTGGATCTGTTGAGGTCTCTGCACGGCCGGCCTTTCCAAAAACGCTATGGACTTCAGGAAAACTTTTAAGGATTTTATCCTGAATGGCAAGAAGCCTTCCCGCCTCGGTAACAGAAATGCCAGGGCTGGTGATGGGCATGTAGAAGATTGTGCCCTCATAAAGGGCGGGCATGAATTCACTCCCGATCTTGAATAAGATGGGAAGGCTCAGAGGAATCACTAAAAAGGTGATGAGAAGGACTGTCTTCTTAAATCTCAACACCCAGTGAATGATGGGTTCATAGAACCATCTGAAAAACTTTGAGATGGGATTCTCTGATTCGGTTCGGAGCCTTTTTCCCTTTAAGAAAATCGTCATCAGCACAGGAACAAGGGTGATGGCAATGAGGGAGGAGGCGGCCATGGCAAAGGTTTTGGTGAAGGCCAGGGGCCGGAACATCCTTCCCTCCTGAGCCTCGAGCATAAAGACCGGCACAAAAGAGATGATGATGATGGCAAGGGCAAAGAAGATCCCCCGACCCACCTGTTGACAAGCCCGTACAATGGTCGCCCCACTATTTCTCCGATCCTCATCCGTACCTTCGGAAAGATGACGATACCCATTCTCTACCATGACGATCGATGCATCCACAATCACTCCAATGGATAAAGCGATTCCACCCAGAGACATAATATTGGAGGTCAACTTCAAAAAATACATGGGAATAAAGGAGGCAGCGATCGCAATTGGAAGGGCAAAGATGGGGACAAAAGCAGAGCGAAAATGGAGGAGGAAAATGATGATGACCAGGCTGACGACGATGATTTCAGTGAGGAGCGTCTTCTGGAGGTTCTTGATGGAAAGCCGGATCAACTCGGAGCGATCATAGGTGGGGATGATCTGGATCCCCTCGGGCAGTCCAGAGGTGATCTCTGCGATCTTGGCTTTCACGCGTTTAATAACATTGAGGGCGTTTTCGCCGAATCGCATCACCACAATTCCGCCCACCACCTCTCCTTCTCCATTGAATTCAACGATGCCTCTTCGGATCTCAGGGCCGAGAGTGATTCGAGCAATGTCTCGAAGGAGAACAGGAGTCCCACGATCATTATTCCTGACGACGATCTTTTCGATGTCTGCGGTAGATTTGATATAACCTCGACCTCTCACCATATACTCTCTTCCGCCCTGTTCGAGAAGCCTCCCCTCCACATCAGCATTCGACATCCGGATCCGGTTCGTGAGCTCACTAAAAGTGACACCATAGGCGACCATCCGATTCGGATCGATATTGACCTGATACTGCTTCACAAATCCTCCGACACTAGCCACCTCGGCAACCCCTTCCACACTTGACAATGCATACCGGATATACCAGTCCTGAAGCGTACGGAGATAAGCAAGATCATACTTGCCACTCTTGTCAACGAGGGCATAGGTGTAGACCCAGCCCACGCCGGTGGCATCTGGACCGAGGAGTGTCATGGCACCTGCCGGAAGTCTTTCTATGATCTGCTGCCTGTATTCCAGAACCCTCGCCCAGTAGATATCGGTCCCATCCTCAAAGATCACATAGACATAGGAGAATCCAAAGTCAGAAAATCCCCTGACTGTCTTCACTTTCGGAGCAGAGATGAGAGAGGTGACAATGGGGTATGTGATCTGATCCTCAACCAGATCCGGGCCTCTTCCTTCCCATGTGGTGTAGACGATGACCTGGACATCGGAGATATCCGGCACCGCATCCAGAGGGATATGCTTCATCGCATAGATCCCTCCGAGCATCAACAGTAGAACAACCGTAAACACCAAAAATCGATTCTTTGCACAGATCTCTATAATCTTTTCGATCATATGGGTCTCCCTCTATTCTTAATGGGTGTGGCCCATCCCTCCAACAGCTTCTTTAAATCTCGATTCGGAGTCGATGAGGAAATTGGCGCTTGTCACAACCCGCTCTCCTTTCTTGAGCCCTTTGATCACTTCATAGTAATTATCTACTTTCGCTCCTATCTTCACCTCTCTCGGCTCAAAATAACCAGACCCTTTGTCAACAATAGCCATCTGGCGAAGGCCTGTATCGATGATGGCCCCTTCTGGCACTGCCAGTTTCTGTCCTAAATGAACTTTGATTTCCACATTGGCATACATTTCGGGTTTGAGCTTGCCATGAGGATTTGGAAATTCGAATCTTACCCTTGCCGTTCGTGTCTCTGGGTTCAGAGAAGGATAGATGTAGATCGCCTTCCCTGTAAATATCTCTCCTGGCAAATAAGATAATTGAATGGAAGCCTGCTGTCCCAATCGGATGAAAGGAAGTTCGTACTCATAAATGTCTGCATAGAGCCAGACGGCCGAGAGGTCGGCCAATTTGAACAATGCCATCCCTGGCATCACACTCATCCCTTTGTAAGCCATCTTCTCCAGAACAAATCCGCTGAAGGGAGAATGAAGGGTAAGTGTCTTCTTCGCCTGTCCGCTTTCCTCCAAGGCCTTGATCTGATCATCACTGATATCCCAGAGTTTGAGACGACGTTTGGCAGATTCTGCCAAGGAGTTACCACTTGCCGCTACTTCTGGAAAGGGACTCTTTATCAAATCCTTCCTTGCCCGAAGGGCGATCAGGTATTCCTCTTGGGTAGAGACCAGTTCTGGGCTGAAGATCGTGAGAAGAGGTTCTCCCTGTTTGACATATCTTCCGGTAAAATCGACATAGAGGTCTTCGATCCAACCTCCAATCTTGGGTGAAACCGTTGCGATTCTTTTTTCATCATAATCAATCCTTCCCACTGTCCGAATGATTTTCTCAAGGGGTTTCATCTCAACAGCCCCGATTCTAACCCCAATCAGTTGCTGCCGTTCAGGTGTGATTTGAACTGTACCAGGGGTGATCTCCTGCATCTTCCCTTGCTTCTGGATCGACTCCATGGTTAGCCCCTTTATATCGAGATCCTCGGCCTTCTTTGCCTCTTGTTTCAACTCTTCTTTATGGGTTGTCTCTTTTCCCCTTTCACATCCGGAAATTAAATAGACGGGGACAAGTAATAGAATGAGCCAGATCAACCTTTTCATTTTCCTTCCTCCTTATGAGAGAAACGCTTTCCAATGGTGGCTTCCAAACTCGCCACATTCTTTTCATATTCAGTGAGGGCCTGATGATACTCTAACTCATATCGGTAGAAGGTCATCTGACTATCTAATAGGGTCATAAAATCGGCCTTGTTTACTCGATAGGCACTCATGGCTGAATTGATCTGCAAACTTGCTTGAGGGATAATTCCTGTTTTATAGAGTTCCAGCTGCCTTTCCACTCGCTGAATCATCGAGACCATATCCGTGATCATGAAGAATATCTCATTCTTCATCGCACGATATTGAGCTTCGATACTTTGGATATCAGCCTTTGTCTCAGCCACTTTTCGATCCTGTTTTGACTTATAGAAGATCGGAATGTTGATCATCACCTCCCCGGTGAGCATGTCCCTTCGTTTCATTTCAAGGCCATTGTCTCTCTGACCATAAGCGAACCGGAAATTAAAGTCTGGATAATATTCCCTCTTCGCCAACTCATAAGCTTTCTCCTTCGCTTCGATCATCTTTTTCATCCCTTTAAGGGTAGGATTCTTTTCCAAAGCGGTTTTCTGAAGCTCTTCAATATGGATGGGAAGTTTCTTAAGAATAATTTCAACTGGTGTACCTATGGAGACCTCTGGAGTACGGTTTAAAAGGAAGAGCAACTTTGCCTCCAAAGCTCTTCTCCTTTGGCCCAGCATAATCAATTCATCCACCATTTTTGAAACCTCCACATGGGCCTTGAGCACATCCTGCTGGATCCCTTCTCCAAGTGCATAACGGGCCTCGGCAATCTTTACAAAAGTCTCCAGGATCTCCTTATTTTTCTGTGTAATTTCAATGGCACGATAATTATATGAAAGTTCATAGTAAACCGTCTTCACCTCTTTAATAATTCGGTTCACTCTCTCTTGGATCTCATTAAAAACTGATTCTGCCTCTTTCTCTGCCATCTCCCTCATCAGAGGTCTTTTTCCAGGGAAAGGAAACTTCTGGGAGATAGAGAGTTCCTTCATTGTCATATCCTCATCCCTAAAACTAAAATTTGTAGGAAGGTTGACGATTCCAAAACCGAACATAGGGTCCTCAAGAGCAGATGCTTGGGGAACCTTCTCCTTAAACACCTCCCATCTTTTCTTTGAGGCTAAGATTTCCGGATTATTCTGGATTGCCTCCTCGATTAATTGATCTAACTTCAGCAGTGACTCCTCTGATTGAGCTTGAGAAGAGAAAGGAATAAAAATAAGAAAAAAGAAGAGAAGTAATTTAGTAAGATCTAATCTTGACATTGTTTTATCACCTTCTTCCTTAAAGTTTCATTCATTCCACAGCAAAAATAATAGTTTTTAAGTAACCCCTCAGAAGGTGTGAAAAAATTGACGGGGTTTTCTGATGAAGCTCTTTTCTTGCTTAAATGTGGCCATCGGCCTCATGGTTCAAGAATTTTATGTTTAAAAAATGCTTGACAAAAA
>Ga0194112_10005220_pt1 | contig 17524 bp, 10 predicted proteins | sample TA2MahC400mmetaG_FD_146191 | JGI IMG/M metagenome (GOLD analysis project Ga0194112, IMG submission 146191) | Freshwater microbial communities from Lake Tanganyika, Tanzania - TA2015016 Mahale Deep Cast 400m | ecosystem: Environmental > Aquatic > Freshwater > Lake | place: Tanzania: Lake... | reverse complement strand
GATGTCCTGCGGCGAAGAGACGACGGCCGAGGCGGCGATGTTCAACAAGCCTCTCGACCTCAAGGTCGACGCCCAAGGCCGGGTTTACGTCATGGACTGGGGAGACATGCACATCAAGGTCTATGACGGTCAGGGACGTTTCCTACGAACGTTGAGCCGACAAGGCCAGGGACCGGGCGAGTTCGACACCCCGGCGTTTTTCAGCCTGATGACGGACGGCCGGATCTGCATCCTGGACGGCCGTCAGAGGCGCGTCACCCTCTTGACGAACGAGGGACAATACCTGTCGAGCTTTCCCCTCGACGCTTATTACCGGAGCTTGGCCGTCGACGGGCAGAACCGCCTCTACCTGGCGAAATGGGAGACGGCCGGGGAGTTGAAGTTGTCGACCGAATACCGCGAGATCCCCTACGTCACAAGGATCTTCCGCACCGACGCTTCAGGCAAGGAAATGACCCATCTCGCCGATTTCCTCGGCGAGTCCATGATCATGAAGGTCGTCGGCCAGGGGAGCGTGAGCGCCGGAGGACTTTATACGATCGCCTGGAACATCAACCGCCGGGGGAAGATTTATGGCGGCTACAACGAGAACTACCTCCTGGCGGCGTACGGGACGGACGGAAAGCCGGAATTCGCCTTCGGCCGGGAATTCAACCCCCTGAAAAATCCCAAATATTCCGGCCAGGTCGGCCAGAAAAAGACCATGCCGGCTTTTAATAGAACGATCCTCTTCGACGACGAGGACAACCTCTGGGTCGAGCTCTACAAGGACGAAAAGACCACCGCCTACACCTACGACGTCTTCTCCCCCGACGGGATATTCCTCAAACAGGTCAAGGTCGATGTCCGCATCTTCGCCTTCCGGAACGGGAAGATGTACAGCCTCGTTCGCCCCGAGGACGGCTACCCGTCCGTCAAGCGGTTCAAAATGGAGCCCGTCCCGGATTGAATTTTTCGGCCTCCTCGAGAATTTCCAGAATTTTCTTATCGAGCGTCCGGACCGAGGCACGTCGGTCGCGCGCCGCGGCGATGATCGCGCCGTCGATCAGCCCGAGTTCCTTCTAAAGCCAATTGTCTTTCCCCAATTGAATGCCGGCGCGATGTTACTCTCCCGCTTCTTTTGCGGAAAATGGTCGTTCTTGACTCCATCCCCGAATAGATCATTTTGGGCTTGATCTGCGGGACAAGTTCGGCACGACGCTCATCCAGGACGGCCGAGGCCCCTTTTCTTCCAATACTGACCTGGCGGTTGTGAAACAGATGCCATCGCCCTGGCGAAAGCGGGCATCAGCAACTCCGCCTTCTTTCAGGACATTATCAAGATCTTGGGTCAGATCGCCGACAATCGGGCCATTCCGCCTCTGAGAGACTGCCTCGGCGATCCAGATCTGGCGGTGGATGCCAAGAAAGCCATCGCAAATATTGAGAAGAGGCACCGATAGGTCGCGGGACATATTCGACCGGCGGGTCGGCCTCCCAGAGAAACTCCTGAAGGACGGCCTCGGGCGACGGACGCGGGGAAAGCCGCAACAGGGATTGCCGCAATCGAGGCAGCGCGCCGCGATCTCCTTGACCATGGGCCTGAGGGAGACCTTTGCCTTCCGGACGGAGGATTGTCAAGCCGCCATTGACACCGCCGGAGAGCCCGTTTATGCTCGTCGTCGAGGAAGCGACCTGTCCATGAGAACATTTCATAACGATCTCGACTTCGACGAAGCCTACAAAACAAGTTGGTTTTCCGTTGATCGATGTTGGATTTCGTGTGGTTCCCATTGCTGCACTTTTCGGAGCATCGTCAAACACTTCCGCTTGTTTCGAGATCCGGGAGCCGTCCTGCCTTTGTTTCCCGGGGAGTTTGAGTTTCTCGAGGCGAAGGGCGTTTTACAGCAGGGGTTCAAGGAAACACGAAGAGAAGTGAACGTTCCTATCCCAGGCTCATCCGGAGATCAGGCGGGGTTCTCCTTCGATTTCGTGACTTGCAGGCTTGAGGGGGCCTGCTCTTTTCCTCAATGGAGACCCTTGGTTTGTCGTCTTTATCCGCTTTTGCCGAGAATTGACGATGCCGGCCACGTCCTGAATTTTCTCCCGATCGCCTACCAAGATTTATTTTGGAAGGACTTGGGCGTTGAGGACCCCTGCCTCGTTCGCCTCAACGCGAAATTTCAAGAGGAGACTCTTCGAAGCCTGGAATGTCTGTTGTCGAAGCGGATGGGACGTTTTTGCCTCGGAGCGGCATCGATCGTCATGGAGGCGATTTATCGACGCGTGAGCGAATCCGCGCGCGAGGAGATCGCCTCCGGGCCAGATGCATTTTTTCGGCGGTTAGAGGCGATGTCGCTGCGCGGTCAGCTCTTCGACAAAAAGAGGGTGCTCCAAAAAGTGGCCGATTGGCGCCGGAAGGTGTTTGAGGACATCTCGGCTTCAGGCTCAGGGACTTGAGGCCTCACGGGTTCGTTCATGTTCATTCCGGTGTTTTCCCGGGAGTTGAAAAGGTTTTGGCCAGATGAAAAAAGCTGTCCAGCCAAATCCCCATATGGTCGGTGGTCATGGTGTACGTCATGATGCGAAGTTGAAGACTCTGGGGCTCGACGATGAGCTGCCAAGTGTCGGAGGTGCTGAGAGTGGTTCGAATGCTCTCGAGGCGTTGGATGGTGTGGCTTTGGCCGAGGATCTTTTCCAGCCATTGAGGATGATCGCCATAGATGAAAATCGAGGAGAGTCGGCCCTCTGCGGGAAAGCGGGACATCTTTGGCCCCAGAATGACGGGTTGACGATTGCTGAGCACGGCCTGAACTCCAGTCAGAACCGAACCCCTGAGGCTCAGTCGCCAAGGGTGGAGCTTGTAATCGGGAAACAGGTCTCCCGTAATGGCCATGCCGTCATGCTCTCCCCGAAAGGTGCGGGCAATAGCATAGGATTTTCCCAGTTGGAATCCGTGTTTGAGAAAAACGGGATCCATGCTGTGGCTGGCTCTTCTGACGCGTGATCGCAAATAGGAGGCGATCCAAAGCAAATAAGCCATGCCGCTCAAGCCCGTCAGCAAGGCCACTGGCAGATTACGGGCCTTGCTGGCAGGGGGCGGTAAGGGGGCTGGAAGGGGAACCAGCAAGAGGAACAATCCCACGAGAAAGAGCATGAGCGGCAGACAAACAGGTACAAGAACAGGCGAAGGCCGCAGCCGCTTTTATAGTCCAGAGCGGAATTTGTCTTCATGTGGATATGATACCGCAATAGCCAAGACAGATCGACCGGCGCGCCTCGAGGAAATCCTGTCCCAAGGCCAGGGCCATCCATTGGCGGCCCCGCTCGAATCGGACCGGGCGCGCTCTTCCCTTTTCATGCCGTCCGTTTTTCCATAAAATGTCCGGGGAGATCGCCATGAAGAGAAATGTCGTCCTCGTGGTCGCCGCCTCGGCCGCGGCCCTCATTTTGGCTCGAGGCTTTGCCGCCCAGGACAAGGTCCTGTCCGAGGGCAGCCACAACGCCTTTTTCGAAAACCTCGCCGCCCTGTGCGGTCAAGCTTTCGAAGGCAAAGTGACCGTCGGCGGCCCAGCCGACAAGGCCTTCTCCGAGCAGCGGCTGATCATGCACGTCCGGAAATGCTCCCTCGACACCCTTGACATCCCTTTCCACGTCGGCGAGGACCGCTCCCGGACCTGGGTCATCACCCGGACCGGCTCCGGTCTGCAGCTCAAGCACGACCATCGCCACCGCGACGGAAGCCCCGACGAAACGACCATGTACGGAGGACACACGACCGGCCCCGGCTGGGCCAACGCCCAGTCATTCCCGGCCGATGCCTATTCGCAGGAGCTGTTCGTCCGCACCGGCATGCCCCAGTCCGTGGGCAACACCTGGCACATCTACATCTATCCGGGGAAGACCTTCACCTACCGCCTGACGCGCGAAGGCCGGGAATTCCGCGTCGATTTCGACCTGACCAAGCCGGTCCCCGCCCCGCCCCCGCCCTGGGGAGCGGAAAAGGACTGAATCCCGCCGTATCTCGTCCGCTATCCGGTCAGTCCTATCCGGCAGGGTCCTCAACGCTTTTCGTGCCTCTCCTCCCAGGGAGCCTCGGATTGGCGGGCATGACCGGCTGACATCGTCGATGACCTTGAGGTAGGCCAGAACCTGGCATGCTTTCGCCCGGGGGGGGTTCGTTGGAGTAAGGCTGCGACATCAGACATGGACATGGCCTTAATCGGGGAAACGAGAAGTCCAGCCTCGACCAATCCGAGGACGGCTATCCGTTCGTCAAGCGGCAGGCTTATTTGTCGGCGAAGGGATCTTCCTTAGCGGCCGGAGCCGGGGAATGCGACAAACGGCCCGCCCGGACGGCGGCGACGACAGTCCCCCCCCAGCCGCGCATCCGGTCTCCGTAAAAATAGAGGACCGGAATGACGATCACGATGAACATCGTCGAGGTGACGAGTCCGCCGGCCGTGCAAAGGGCCAAGGCCGACCAGATCTTCTGCCTCCCCGTCTCGGTGCTGATGATGAGGAGAGGGATGATGCCGAAGACGGTCGTGGCCGCGGTCATGAAAATCGGCCGGACGCGGTCCTGAGTCCCCTCGATAACCGCCTCGAGGAACGGTCTCCCCTGCCTCCGCTTCAGGTTGATATGGTCGACGAGGAGGATGGCGTTGTTGACGACGATGCCGCCGAGGAGGATGACCCCGATATAGGCCGAGGAGTCGAAGGCCGCTCCGGCGACGACAAAGGCGACGAAAACCCCGATGAGGGCCAGGGGGACGGCCGTCAGGATAAAAAAGGGATGGACGAGCGACTCGAAGAGGGCGGCCATGATGATGAAGATGAGGACGAGAGAGACGGCGATGGCGGCCCGGATCTCCTTCTTCTCCTCGCCGGTGATCCGGAAGCCTTCGTCGAGCTTGGCCGTAAAACCCGGCGGCAGGCTCAGGCTGTCGTAGACGCCTTTCCGGTATCTCTCTTCGGCCTTGGCCGGCCCCCGGAACTCCCACATGAGCGTCTGCTGGAACTGCTGGTTCTGCCGGTCGATCGAGCCGGCGATCGGCCGCTCCGTGAACTCCGCGATCTCGCCCAGGCGGAGGAACTCACCGCCGGTCGTCCGGATCAAGGCTTCCTGCAAGGCCCTCATGTCGAGAGTGTCCGCGTCGGGGAATTTGACCGCGACCTGGATTTCCTCCCCGCCCGTCCGGATTTTCATCGGCAGGCCGAACTGCCCCTGGACGAGCGTCCGGAGGTGCCAGTAGAGATAGAGGGGGTCGAGGGCATATTTTTTAAGCGCGGCCTTGTCGATCTTGAGGACGTTCTCGAAATAATCGCCCCGGAAGCCCCAGCCGTACCGGTCGGACGTCTTCCGGGTCTCCTTGATCCGGGGATTCCGCTTGAGCGTCCTCTCCAGGCTGTCGGTGATCTCGCTGAGCTTCTTGAGGCTGTAGCCGTAAAACGAGATCCTGGAGCTGTACCACGTCCCGACCCCCATGCTCGAACCGTAGTACTGGGGGTCGAATCCCGTCACCGAGATGTCCACCCCGGCGTATTGGGTGGCAAGCTGGATGAGCTCCTCCTTGAGGACATAGGGGCGGTAGGACAGCTCGATCTCGCTGGGAAAGCCGATCCGCATGAACGCGTTTTCCGGCCAGACGTTGACGTTCATCTCCTTTTCGTAGGGCTGGGCCATGACGAGGTCCTCGAATTTTCGGATGGCTTCGTCGGTCCGCTCGATCCCCGTCCCCGCGGGGGTCCCGATCCGGACGTTGAGATATTCCCTCGAATACCATCGGAACCAGTCGCCGATCGTGACCTCGGCCTGGAACCATTTGTAGCTTCCGAAGAGGAGGGCGGCGACGACGAGGAGGACCTCGACGGGATGCCGGAGGCAGAAACGGAGGAATTTCCCGAACCGGCCCGTCCCCGGCGGCGGCGTCTCCGCCTTTTTCGGCCGGAGGCTGATCTTCGGGCTGAGGGCGGGGATCAGGGTGAAGGAGACGAGGAGCGAGGTCAGAAGGGCCGAGGGAATGACGATCGCCAAGGGGAGATAATAGATCTTCAAGCGGCCGGTGAAAAAAGGAAAGGCGCAGAAGACGGCGATCGTCGTCAGGGTCGAAGAGAGGACGGCGAGGAAGACCTCCCGCGGGGCCTTGACGGCCGCCTCCTTGGCCGGCGTCCCTCGCTCCCTCAGGCGGAGAATGTGGTCGAAGACGACGATGGCATTGTCGACGAACAGCCCGAATCCCAGGGCTAGAGCACCCAAGGTCAGCATGTTGAGCGAGATCTTAAAGAGGTAGATGAGGTTGAAGGTCATGACGATCGAGAAGGCGATCGACGAGAGGATGAGGAGCGACGGTCCGAGCCGGCGGAGGATGACGAAGATCATCACGAAGACGATGACCGTGATCAAACCGGCCAGGAGGTAGAGGTTGTTGAGGTTCTTGCGGATCTCGTCGCTCTCGTCGGTCACGATCCGAAAGACGAGGTTTCTGGGCAGCTCTTTCTTGACGTCCTCGAGCTTGCGCTTCACCTCGCGGGCGACGCGGAGGGTGTTCGCCCCCCTTTCCTTGGCGACGAAGAAGGAGAGCGTCGGCTGCGTGTTGATCCGGTTGATCCGCCCGACGTCGGCGTAGGTCGTCTCGACCCGGGCGACGTCCCGGATGCGGACGGGATTTCGCCCGACGTAGGCCACGACCGTCTCTCCGAGCTCGTCGAGGCCGGCGATCGTTTCCGAGTATTTGAAGAGGAACTCCTGGCTTCCGTCCCGGAGGCGTCCCGAGGGGAAGGTCCGGAGCCTCTGGCTGATGGCCGAGGTCACGGCGTACGGCTGGATGCCGTAGGCTTGAAGGGTTTTCTTGTCGAGGACGACCCGGATCTCGGGGTCCGACCCGCCCCAGACCTCCACGCCGGCGACGCCCCGGACCGATCCGATCCCGAACTCGACCTTGTCCTTGACCATGGCCCGCAGCGTTTGGAGCGGGTAGTCGCCCGAGATCGTGTACTGCATGAACGGCTGGGCTTGGAGCTCCTCGGGGACATAGGGCTGGAGGACGGGCCGGACGTTCGGCGGGAGGAGGGCCCGCTTTTTCGAAACGGCCTCGCGGAGGGCCAGGGTCGCGAACTCCATGTCCGTCTTCGGATTGAACTCGAGGGTGATGGTCGCCGACCCGATCCGGGAGGAGGAGGTCAGCTTCCGGACGCTTTTGATCTCGGCCGCGGCCTCCTCGAGAGGGGCCGTCACTCGGCTCTGGACGATCTCGGGGGGCGCGCCGGGCCAGGTCGCGGTGATCGTCACCTGCGGATACTGCTCGCTGGGGACGAGCTCCAGGGGCGTGTTGACAAAGGAATAAACGCCCAAAAGGAGGAGGGCCAGATAGACCATCGCCGTGGCGACCGGACGTTCGATGAGGACTTTCACGGCCGGGATCTCCGGGATTCCGCCCACTCGTAGAGGACGGGGATGAGGACGAGCGTCAGGAAGGTCGAGCAGGTCAAGCCGCCGATGACGACGATCCCCAGGGGCTTCATGATCTCGCCGCCGGTCTCGAGGCCGAGAGCCAGGGGGAAGAGCCCGAAAAGCGTGCTGAGGGACGAGATGAGAATGGGCCGGAGGCGGGTTCGGGCCGATTCAAAGACGGCCTCCCGGAGCTTCTTGCCGCCCCGCCGGAGCTGGTTCGTGTAGTCGACCTCGACGGTCGCGTTGTCGACGACGAGGCCGATGAGGACGACCATGCCGATGATCGAGATGACGTTGACCGTCTGGCCGGTGACCCAGAGGGCCAAGGCCGTCCCGGCCGCGCCCATCGGCAGGGTGAACATGACGAGGAACGGATGGAGGAGCGATTCGAACTGGGCGGCCATGACCATGTACGTCAAGACGGCGCCCAGGAGGAGGGCGATGACCAGGCTCCGGAACGACTTCGACATCTCCTCCCGCTCGCCGCTGAAGAGGATGCGGTAGTCGGGGGGAAGGTCGAGCTCGCGGATCGCCCGTTCGACCCGGGGAACGACCTGGCTGATCTTGGCTCCCCGGAGGTTGGCCGTGACGAGGACCTCCCGCTGCTGATTCTCGCGGCGGATCTCCTTGGGGCCTTTGACGATCTCGTAATCGACCAGTTCGCGGAGCGGGATGAGCGTTCCCTGATGGGGGTAAGGCTCGTCGAGGAGGGCATCGATGTTCCGCTCTTCCGCGCCGCGGAGGCGGACGAGGACGCCGTACTTCTTCTCCAGTTCGTTGTATTGGGTCGCCAGTTTCCCGCGGACGGCGTTGACGAGGAAATCGCCCAGGGCGGCGGGAGAGAGGTTGGCGTATTTCCGGACGGCTTCGGGCCGGATCCGGACCTTGAACTCCGGCTTCCCCTCGCCGATATTCGTCGCGACGTCGGCGATCCCCGGGACGTCACGGAGCTTGGCGACGAGGTCGCCGGAGATCGTCTTGAGCCTCTCGAGGTCGTCGCCCTTGACCTTGAGCCCGATATCGGCGATGGATAGGGCCAGGAGCTGGGAGAGCGTCGACTGCTCGCGGGAAATCGTGTATTGAAGGTCCGGGTAGGAGGCGAGGCGGCGGCGCAGGGATTCGAGGACGCCGTCGACGTCGCCCGGCGCCGTGACGTTGACCAGGATTTCGGCGGAGTTGACCGAGATCTCCGGATTGGCGCTTTCCTCCCCGCTGACGATGCCGACCTGGGACATGATCGTCCGGACGCCCGGAAGGCCGCGGAGCGACTGCTCGAGCATCGCCGCCATGGCCGAGGTCTGGTCGAGGGAATAATCGACCGGCGTTTTGAGCTGGAGAGAGAAGGCCGTCGACTCGATCTTCGGCATGAGCTCCCGCTTGAGGTTGAAGCCTAGGATGGCCGAGCCGCCGAAGAAAAGGACGGCCGCGGCCGTGATCCGCCCCTTGTGGTTGAGGCTCCAGGTCAGGAAACGCTCGTACCAAGCGACGAACGCCCCGTAGGCGGAATTGAACCCGCGGAAAACGAAGCCGATGAGCGGACGAAAAGGAATGGAAACGAGCCGCAGGACAAAGGCCGCGAGCTGGACGAGGTAGCTGGCCAGGAAGCGGACGGCGAAGAGGACGGCTTTCAAGGCGGCGTAGACGAGGACTTGGAGGGCCCGGAACGGCATCGTCAGAATCCGGACGAATCCGGAACGTTTCCCCGACTCCGGGCCGTGCCCTCCCCAGACCTCCTTCAAGCCCCAACGAAAGCGCCCGCCGGCTCCGCGATCCCATCGCACCGCTCCGCCCTCGAAGGAGCGCGACTGGAGGGTTCCGATCAAGGTCAGCGAGACGAGCAGCGAGGCCATCAGGGCGAAGGCGACGGTCAAAGCCGTGTCCTTGAAGAGCTGGCCGGCGATGCCGTGGACGTAGATGATCGGGAGGAAAACGACAACCGTCGTCAGGGCCGTGGAGAAGATCGCCCCGCCGACCTCGGACGTCCCGACGTAAGCCGCCTCCTTGGGGCTTTTCCCCAGGCTCCGGTGGCGGTAAATGTTTTCCGAGACGACGACGGCGCAGTCGTCGAGCATGCCCACCCCCAGGGCCAGCCCGCCGAGGGACATGATGTTCAGGGTGATCTTGCTGAAGAACATCAGGCTGAACGTCCCGATGATCGAGATGGGGATGACGGTGTCGATGATGAGCGGGGTTTTCCATTCCTGGAGGAAGATGAGGAGGACGAGGAAGGCCAGGATCGCGCCCTGGATGATTTCGTTGCGGACGGCGCCGATGGCCTCCTCGATGTAGCGCGACTGCTCGCTGACGACGGTCAGGTCGATCCCCGGATTTTCGCGCCGGATCTGGTCGATGACCTTCCGGGCCTGGCGCGTCACCTTGACCGTGTTGGCTCCGGCCTCCTTGCGGACAAGGAGGCCGACGCTCTCCCGGCCGTCGAAACGGGTCATCCCCTGCCGCTCCTTGATTCCGTCGCTCACCGTCGCGACGTCCTTGAGGCGGACGACCCCGCCCCCCCGGGCCGCCTTGAGGCTGATTTGGCCGATCTCCTCGATGGCCTCGAATTCGCCGACGATCCTCAGGGCGTACTTGAACGTCCCCTTGCGGATCGTCCCCCCCTGGAGATTCTGGTTGAAGGCGTCGATCCGGGCGGCGATTTCGTTGATCGTCAATCCGTAGAGGGAGAGGAGTTTCGGGTCGACCTCAACATGGATCTCGCGCTCGACCCCGCCCGTGATCTCGGCCTGGCCGATGCCCTCGATTTGCTCGAGACGGGGTTTGACGAGTTCCTCGGCGAATTCCTTGAGCTCGAGGAGGCCGCGATCGCCCGAGAGGGCCAAGGTCATGATCGGCTTGCTCTGGGGATCGAGAGTGAGGATCGTCGGGCTCTCGACGCCCTGCGGCAGCCGATCCTTGGCCATGTCGAGCTGCTCCCGGGTGTGGAGGAGGGTGAAGTTCATGTCCGTGCCCCAGTCGAACTCGAGGGTCATGACCGAGACGCCCTCCTTCGACACGGACTCGACCCGCCGCAGTCCGGCGATGCGGCTCACGGCCGACTCCAGCGGCTTCGTGACGAGGGTTTCCATCTCCTCGGGGGCGACGCCGGAGTAGCGGGTCACGACGGAGAGGCGGGGATAGCTGATTTCGGGCAGGAGGTCGACGCTCAACTCCCGGAGCGAGACGAATCCGAGGAGGACGACGGCGAAGAAGAACATGTACACCGTCACCGGGCGGTCGATGGCCAGCCGGGCGAGTTTCATGGCGTGAGCCGCTATCCGCTATTTTTCGACGATGCGATACTGGTAGACCGTCGCCCCCCGCTGGCTGTCGATGAGGAAGAGGTCATTCCCCTGGACGCGGATGAAATCGACGAAGTGGGTGAGCGGAATCTCGCCGAGGAAAACACCCTCCGGGTCGAAAATCTCGAGCTTGAGGGCGTCGGTCGTCCGGAGGTCGGTGTCGCCTTCCACCTTGGATGACACGGCCTGTCCGCCCCCGCCCATCATCGACGTCATCGAGGTCCGGACCTCCTCCTCTTTCTTGAGCTGGCGGTTGTACGTCACGACCCAGGCGCGTCCCTTCCCGTCCACGGCCACGCCCCGCGTGCAGGTGTTCATCTGGGGGGCCTTCATGCTCACCGAAACTCCTCCTCCCCGGCTCTGGGTGTTCATCTCTCCCTTGGCCTTGACTTCGACGGCGTAATTCAGCGGCCGGTCGGCGCGCCAGAGGAGTTTGCCGTCCTTCGAGTATTTTTCCACCCGGTTCTGATACTGATAAGCGGCGATGATTTCGTCCTGGGCGTTAAGGTCGAACGCGAGGCTGCTTCCATAGACGCTGGTCATCGGATCGCCCAGGTCGATCAAGTCTCCGAATTCCCGAACGACCTTGCCCTCCGCATCGAGGATTTTCAGAAGCTTCGGGGGAGCGGGCTTCTCCTTTTCGCCGGGCATCCCGAAGGAGGCGGCGAATGTCCGCCCCTTGACGACGTATCCGCCCTGGCGCAAGGCCCTCAGCTTGCTGACCTGCTGCTCCGTGAGCGAGATCATTTTCGGGTCCTTGCCGTCGGGAGGATTGATCTGAATCCGTCGCTGGAAGGGGTCGAAGATGACGAGCCGGCCGTCGGCGGTGAAGTCCAACGAATCGGGCATGACGAATTCGCCCGGGCCCTGCCCTTTCCGGCCGAACGTCGCCAGGAATTTCCCGTCCGGCCCGAACTTCTGGACGCGGGCGTTGGCTGAATCGAGGATGTAGATGTTGCCCTTCGCGTCGACGGCGATATCGCCCGGCTGGTTGAAAGCGACGGTCTCGTCCTCCGCGTCGACGTCCCCGATTTTCCGGACAAGTTCGAGCGCTATTTTGGGCGTCTTGCCCCACAGCCCCCCCTTCTCGTTGTGGACGAGCTTCACCCCGTTTACGGTCTCGATCTTTTGGGCCGGCGAATCAGCCGGCCAGGTCAGCATTCCGACTAGCCCCAACATTAAAACGACGATACGTTTCAAGGTTGAAATCTCCTCTCTTAAAATTCGTAGTCCCGGAACTTCAGCCCCTTGGACTTCAAGGTCGTCCCCATGGCCTTGTCGAGCTTGGCCAGGGCGATCTTGAAGTCGATGACCGCCCGGATTTCGCTGACCTTGGCCTGGGCCAACTGCCGCTGATACGAAAACAGCCATTCGCTCGAGGCGAGTCCGAGCTCGTAGCGCTCGGTCTCGGCCTCGACCTGCTTTTCCATCAGCTCCCGGTAGCGGGCCGAAGACTCGATTTGCCGGGCGCTCGTCTCCAGGTCTTTCACCGCCTCCAGAACCTCGACCTCGATCGATTTGCGCTGCTTCTCCAGGCGATAGCGCGCCTGCTCTTCGGCCAGTTTCGCTTGGGAGAGACTGGCCCGCGAGAGGACGTTGGCCAGCGGGACGGTCATCGTCAGGAAGAACGTCATATTTTCGTAGGATTTGCGGAAAATATCCTTGAAGGAATCGGCCCGGCTGCCGGTGATTTTGCCGATGATGTTGCCGGTGAGGTAATTATCGTTCTCGTAGAGATATTTTACTCCGGACTGGCCGGGCTTCCAGTACGAAAACTGGAGGTCGAGCTGGGGGAGGAGTTGATTCTTGTAGTATCCGACATCCAAGGCGGCGCTGGCGGCCTGGCTTTCGTATTGGGCGAGCTCGGGCCGTTCGGCCAAGGCCGTCCGCAGCGCTTCCTCGAAGGTCACGCTCCGCTTCTCGACGGCCGGCTTGTCGACGGGGATGATGGACCCGAGGGCGACGGCTTCGGCCGCGGCCGGCCCGACGGGCATGTTGAGGAGGGCCTTCAGGGCGTTTTCCTGTTTTTCGAGCGACGCCCGGGCCGAAAGGACGCCGGCCTCGTAATTGGCGACTTCGGTCTCGGCCTTCAGGAGGTCGATCGAAGACTTCGATCCGATCCGGACGGCCTCCTGGATCTTCTTGAAGGCTTCCCGGCTCTGGGCCAGGGACAGCTCCTGGACGCGGAGATTCTCGCGCGAGCTGTAAAGGTACCAGTAGGCCTGCTCGACGTTGAAGATGGTCCCGATGAGGGCCGTCTTCAGGCTCGAAAGGGAAATATCCCATCGCCGTTCCGCCTTGATGGTCTGATAACGGTTGACCTTCGCCCCAAAATTGCGCAGCAGCGGCTGGATCAGGGTGAAGCTGATCTGGCTGGAGTAAGACGGATTGATGATGGTCAACGCCCTGGTCGTATCCGTTCTCGTCGTGGAAACGTTGAGATCGAGGGTCGTTCCGAGCGGGATACTCTGTCGGACATTGAAGTAGACGTAATCATATTTGGTCTGGTAGATCGGCCCTTCGACGCCCCACGTGCTCGGCGTCATGAGATCCCGGTAGTAGGATTGGATGGAGAACTGGGGGAGGTATCTTTCCCTGGACTCCTGAAGCGACGCGTCGGCGATCGCGGGATTGAAGGCCTCGATCGTCAGGTCGAGGTTGGACTTGAGCGCCCTGGCCAGGCATTCGGCCAGGGTCAGATTCTCCGGCGCGACGGCCGGGGCTTGAGGGGCTTCCCGAGGCAGCCCGATTCCGGAGAAAAAAATCGCGATGACGAAGCCGAAAACGACTCGTTTCAACATGTCTCCCCTCCCCTCCGGACTCAAGGAGCGGTCTTTTCGATCGCGACCTTGGCGTCGTGGGCCAGGGTGAAATGGCCCTCGACGATGACCGGCTCGCCGTCCTTCACCCCGTCCAGGATTTCGGCGAATTTTTCGTTCTCGACGCCGATCTCGACATAACGCCACTTGGCCAGTCCCCCCTCGATGACGAAAACGAGCTTCCGGCCGCCGCGCGTCAAGATGGCGGCCTGGGGGACGAGCAGCCGGTTTTTATAGATATCGGCCGCGATCTCGACCTCGGCGTGCATCCCGGGCTTGATCTCCTCGGACGGATTGTCGACGCCGATGTAGACGGTGCAGGTCCGGTCCTCCGTGTTCACGAGGGGGCTAACGGCCTCGACCACGCCTTTGACCGATTTTCCCGGATAAGCGCTGAAGCGGAGGTCGACTTCCCGGCCCGTCCTCATTTTCCCGATCTCGCTCTCGAGAACCTTGGCCTTGACCTTGATCCGGCTGATGTCGACGAGGATGCAGATTTCCCGGCCGGCGTCGAGATGCTCGCGCGGCGAGATCTTGATGTCGGAGAGGATGCCCGAGAAAGGAGCCCGGATTCTCGTCTTGGCCAGTTCCATCTGGGCGATCTTGACGTCGATCTCGGTCTGGGTCAGGTTCTTGGACGAGGCCATGATTTCGTCTTTCTTCCGGCCGGCCTCGATCAGGGCGAGCTCATAGTCCTTTTGAATCCGCTCGAGATCGGCCTGGGAGACGATGCCCTTCTGATACCCTTCCGTGGCTTTGTCGAATGCGGCTTGAGCCGTATCCAGCTTCTTCAAGATCTCCGGAGGGACCTCTTTTTCCTCGGCGGCGAACCGCTTTTCGAGGAAGAGATCGGAGAGATACTTCATCCGCGTGGCCTGAAGCTTCTCAAGCCTGAGGGCGTGCTCCCGGTCGTCGATTTCGACGAGGACGTCTCCTTCCTTGACATGCTTGCCTTCCCCCGCGTAAAGATTCTTGACGACCCCCCCGACCTCGGCTTTGAGGACGATTTTCCTTTCCGTGTAGGCTTCGCCGGGCGATTTGAGGGTCATGACAAGGTCGTCCCTCAAGGCCGGCACGGCTTTGACGGACAAAGGGGCCACTTCGTTTTGCGCGCCGGAGCTACCCTCGGCCGGGGCGGCCACACCCGCCGCCTGGGCGGCTCCAGGCTCTCCGGGCTCCCCTTTCCCGGCCCCCTTCTTGATGATCAGGAAATAGGCTCCGACGGCCAGGACGACGACGGCCAGAGAAATGCCGAGGACTTTTTTCGGAATGACCATGGATTCATCCTCCCTCCCTGAAAGGATAGCGGCGCATAGTTTTCTCTTAGAAACAGCCGTTTTTATGCCAAACTTCCAAGAAACCTGTCCACGTATATAGACCGTCCTCCTGGACAAAAATTCCCATAAGGCTCAATCTTTTTACGACGGGCCGCCCGCTTTCGTTGCGATAACGATGCGGGACGCTTTAATGTGTCCCCCATCCTAGACATCCGGGTCGACGCAGCGGGCGGGGATCCAGCCGCGCCGGCCGGCGCCGTCTTCCGCCCAATACCATCCGCTCGTTTCCCGGAAAAGGGTGAGCCTCTCCCCCGCCGGGGCGGTCAATTCCGTCGATTCGTAGTCTTCGAGAAAACGGCCGGCCACCGGCAAGGGCCCGCCGAGGTCCGATTCGGACTCGATCATCGATAGCGGCGCCCAAGCCCCGGGCCCACAAGGTGAGACGGACCACACCCAACCCGGCCAGTCCGGGTCGAATTTTTCGAGCTGGACGCGGTCGCCGGCGCGAAAGACGACCCCCTCAGGAAACGACGCCGTCCAGTCACGGACGACGACGCCCCGCACCCCGGCCTCACCCCTTGGGGCCGCTGAAATAAATCAGCGAAAAAGCGACGACGCCCAGGACGACGAGCGACAAAACGACTTCTTTCCAGCCCCAGGTCTTCCGCGATGCGGCCTTGTCCTCGGCCACGGTCGTGGCGTAGGTCAGGCCCTTGATTTTTTCATAGTCGGGCGCCTTCGTCAGCAGGCTGACAACGATCAATACAGCGATGCAGACGACGAAGAGGATGATGCAAAAGTAGAGGAAATTGACGTTCGCGAAGGAATACAGGGCGCCGCCCAAGTGGGCTTTGTTCAACTCGGCCACCAGCCTGGCCATCCCGAGGACGAATCCGCTGACCAGGGTGGCCAAGGCCGCCTTGCCGTTGATCCTCTTCCAGAAAATTCCGAGGAGGAACACGGCGGCGATGGGCGGGGCGATATAAGCCTGGACGCTTTGGAGATAGTGATAGAGCTGGCTCGAGATGAGCTTCATCAGGGGGATCCAGGCGAGTCCGGAGAGGACCAAGACCCCGGTGGCGATCCGGCCGACCCGGACAAGCTCGCGCTCCGTCGATTGAGGCTTGAACTTTTTATAGATATCCATCGTGAAAAGCGTCGAGCTCGAGTTGAAGCACGAGGCGAGGGAGCTCATCAGGGCGGCCAGCAATCCTCCGGCGACCAAGCCGCGGAGGCCGATGGGGATGAGGGTCGCGACCATCGTCGGGAACGCCTGGTCGGCCGAGGCGAGCTGGAGCTGGCCCGACTTGGCCATGACATAGGCCATGACGCCGGGAAGGATGAAAATGTAGAACGGGGTGAGTTTGAGGAAGGCGGCGAAGATCGTCCCCCGCCGCGCCGTCCGCTCGTTTTTCGCCGCCAAGGCCCTCTGGACGATGTACTGGTCCGTGCACCAGTACCAGAGGCCGACGATCGGCGGAGCGAAAACCATCCCGGGCCAGGGAAACTCGGGATGATTGGCCGGGAGGAAGAGGTTGAGATGGTCGGCCCCGGCGGCCCGGACGAAGGCCGACCAGCCGCCGATCTTGATGAGCCCGGCGACCGAGACGATGACCGAGCCGGCGACGAGGACGATTGTCTGGAGAGCTTCGGTGTAGACGACGGCCCTCAGTCCCCCGAGGACGGTATAGATCCCGGTCAGGACGACGACGATCAGGGCCCCCGTCCAGAAGTCGATGCCCATCAGCGTTTGGAAGACGACCGCCCCGGCGTAGACGTTGACGCAGATCTTCGTGAAGACGTAGGCGATGAGGGTGATGACGGACAGGAACCAGCGGGCCTGGGGCGCGTAACGGAGCTCGAGGAACTCGGGCATGGTGAATACCCGGCTCCGCATGTAGAAGGGAATGAAGACCCAGCCCAGGACGAGGACGAGCCAGGCGTGAAGCTCGTAGTGACCCATGACGACGCCGCTTTGGGCCGCCGTGCCGGCGAGGCCGACGATGTGCTCGGCCCCGATGTTGGAGGCGAAGATCGAGGCCCCGATGACGAACCAGCCGACGTGGCGGCTGGCCAGGAAATAGTCCTCCGTCGAGCGCTGCTTCTGCCGGAAGCTCCACCAGGAGATGCCGAGAACGACGGCGAAATAAGCGGCGACGAAGACCCAGTCGATGGGCTGGAAATTGATCATCGGCGGACTCCCTCCCGGACACGGACGGTCATGCGAAGGTGTATATCACAAGCCCGAACGGGCTTTCAACCCAGGGAGGATTCTGACTGTAGAACAGCTTCCGTTCCGGCGTCGCGGCCGCATGGCGCGGCCATATCCCCCTCGCTGCATCACCCTAACGAGGGTCCCATTTCGCTTCGGGGGACACGGCCGCGCCATGGGCTTCAAGGCGAATACTGAAAACGTATTACGGCCACGGCGGGATGGCTGTCGTCTGTCAGCAACCGAGGGTGATCATGACCGGCTCGGGCTCTTCGACGAAGACGAGGTCGAGTTTCGAGTCGATATACCTCCGCCGGACGATTTCGAGGCCGACGAGCGCCGCGCCGGCCAGGAGGAAGAAAAGCGGAAAACGGGCCGGATGGCGGAAAAGGGACCGCTCGAGGGTCGCGATCGAAGAGAGGGCGATCACGAATCCGAGGAGATAGGGCAGCCAGCGCGCCTGAAGCTTGGCCTTGCCCGGCACGACC
>Ga0194112_10005219_pt1 | contig 17526 bp, 15 predicted proteins | sample TA2MahC400mmetaG_FD_146191 | JGI IMG/M metagenome (GOLD analysis project Ga0194112, IMG submission 146191) | Freshwater microbial communities from Lake Tanganyika, Tanzania - TA2015016 Mahale Deep Cast 400m | ecosystem: Environmental > Aquatic > Freshwater > Lake | place: Tanzania: Lake... | reverse complement strand
GAAGATCCTACATCCCCAGGATGTCGCAGACACAATCCTCGCGGCGATCTTGCTGCCAGATCGAGCGATGGTGAGCGAGATTGACATCCGGCCAACCAACCCCAAGTAACTTGATACCAAAAAAAACGGTCGGAGTCTGCTCCAACCGTTTCACACACGAAGTTCCCGTCGGAGATTAGCGGAATCGACCCATCGGGGGGCGTTCCTGCTGAAATCGCCGCATGCGGTCACGAAGCTCCGGGCCGGGTGCTACACCCCTCATTCTGTTCGCTCGTTGCTGCATCCACGCGCGCCCGAGCGTTCGTTTCCAGATCTTCTGCTGCTCTGCATTGAGAAGCTTGTTGACGGAGAACCAGTGATTGACAAACAGAAGCTTGGACTTGCTCTCGATCTGAGCCACCTCGCTGAGCTTCTTTTCGATCATACCCTTATCCGGTGAATCGGCCTTGAAGAGCTCGGCGAGCTCCAACCGGGCTGTTTTGAGTTTCGCCTGCTGCGATATCGCTTCTTTGGCCATCTCAACCCGAAGCTTCTCCATTTCTTTTCGCTGCTCTTCGGTCAGGTTCAATCTTGCCATGAGACGTTCACCCTCCATCATACGCTGTCGAGGCGCGGGCAGGGTTTCCTGGCTGGCTGCAACGGCGGTGCAGATTGCTGAGATCGCGATGAGACTCATGAGGTGACGCTTTCCTATCATGGGTGCCTCCTATGGTATCCTTTCATATTCGAAAGTTAGATGTCATATCGGGAGAAAAGGTTTAACTGCGGAGCTCGAAGCTTCCCCCATTCTGACCGTTCAGTTCGGTTCCCTTGCAATCGAGCAGCACGTTTTATATATTGAAAGTAGGAATGAAAAGCCTTCCTTATTTCCGCTTCATCTTTGTTGTTCTTGTGGCTTGCCTCCTGGGCTCCGCTCTGGCCGGCTGTACGTTGTTCAGCACTATTGGTGGTTGGTTCTCCGGTGGCTATGAGAACACAATAGCGTATTTCAATGCCTACTATAACGCAAGAAGGATCTTCGTTGAGGCAGAAGCGGAGGTCTTGAACACCGAGCTGTCCGCGCGGGGGAAGCAGTCCCCGACTCTTCAAGCCGGACAGATTTCGCCGGCGGCAAAGCAGAAATTCACCCAGGTCATCGACAAATGCTCCCACATTCTTTCGTTCTACCCGGAGAGCGCAGTCGTCGATGATGCCCTCCTTCTAATCGGCAAGTCGTATTACTACCAGCGCGACTACGTTAGGGCTGAGCGAAAATTCTCCGAGCTGCTGGCGCAATTCCCAGGTGGATCGCTGAGGCTTGTCGGGCAGCTCTGGTTTCTCAAAACCCTGGACAAACTGAAGCTCTATGACGATGCGATTGCGGTGGGGGAGGCACTTGCGAACGATGCGGAAGAGGCCGGAGAGAAAGACGTGGCAGGAGAAGCACGTGCGATACTCGGTTCGATTCTGACAGCACAAGATCTCCCTCTGCGCGCAATCGAGCAGTACACGGAGGCAGTTAGGGTCACAGGTGACGGGCTACTGCGAGCGGAAGCTCAATGCAAGATCGGCGACCTCTATTTCTCATCGAAGGACTACGAGAACGCATCAGCCGCGTACCTACGCGTGACGCAGTACTCTCCGGATGTGTACCTGACATACTACAGCCGCCTCCAGGCGGCACTCGCTTTCCGCCATCTCAAGAAGCACGACACAACAATTGCCCTCCTGAACGAGCTGCAGGATGACTATCGACTAAACGACTATGTTGGGATGATTCGTCTTGAGCTTGGCATTACTTACATGCTGAGCGGACGCACGGCAGATGCAGTACATGAATATCGGTACGTCGACACTACCTACGCGCGAACTGAGATTGGGGCGAGGGGGGCTTTTGAGCTCGGGAAACTCCTGCAGTCCCACTACGGCGACTACGAGGACGCGAAGCTTGCATACACGCACGCTACTCAAAATCCCGCGCTTCCCATTGCTCCCGAAGCTCAACGCCGGGTTGCGGCCCTCGACAGATATTTCCGACTGCAGGACGAGTTTGCGAAAACGGACAGCGTGCTGTTTGTGCTCGACGTCGACACTCTGTGGATTCGGCACGATACGCTCGACCGGACGGCGACTTTCGATTTTCGCGCAAAACAGCCTGATTCCCTCGTGGTTCTGATAGACAGCAGCGCGGCTCCTCTTGATTCGTCGGCCATCGCGCAGGCAATTGACTCCACGTTGGTGGATCCCGACTCAGCCCGGACAACGGCAGATACCAGCTTGCCCACGATGCAAAAACCGAGCAGAGATTCGCTCAACGTTGTCCTCTCCAGGGTTGCCTTCGAAATCGGAGAAGTCTTCTATTCGGATCTTGAGATCGCCGACTCGGCGTTCTTTTGGTACAACCAGTCACTGAAACTGTATGTGGATAGTGCGCGGGCTCCGAGAACGCTTTTTGTGCTCGGCGAAATCATGAGAGCTGATTCAGCCCGCCGGTATGGTGACGAGCAAGAGATGTACCAGCGGCTTCTTGGTCAGTTCCCGACATCGCTGTATGCCGAGCAAGCCAGAATCATCCTGGGACTACACTCGATCCCCGCATGGGTTGACCCTGCAGCAACGATCTATGCTGACGCCGAATCGCTCATGGACGCCGGTCAGTATGCACGTGCCCTGGCAATGCTCAAAACCATCGTTGAAGAACACGCGGCATCATCGTTCGCGGCAAAGAGCAAGTACGCGATGGGGTGGATATACGAACACTATTTGTCGAATCCTGACAGCGCACTGTCGAATTACGAGCAGGTTGCCAACCAGTACGGATCGACAGCGTACGGCGCTGCCGCTCGCAGGCGCCTACCCTCGGCTTCTGTCACGGCCCCCTCTGACACGACGGCGAAAGCACCGCCTCAACAACCCACTGATCCCGCTAGGCGGCTGGAACTTCGTGACGCCGACGATGAGAAAACAAAGCCAGCGCCGCCCGATTCTGTGGGGGGAGCGCGTGGCAAGCGACGAGTAGTCGTAGACTGAACACGATCTCGATGATGCTCCAGCGGATAGTTCCTGTCACCTTTCGTGAAGAAATTGCTGAGAACGTATTTGTGCTCCGGTTTGAGTGCAATGAAATTGTGTGCTCAGCGAGTCCTGGCCAATTTGTCAATATCCGCTGCGGCGATGCTTGTCTTCCGTTGTTGCGTCGTCCCTTCAGCATTTCGCGCGTACTCGGTGATGAAGTCGAGCTTCTGTTCAACGTGGTCGGCCAGGGGACTCGGATGCTCGCGGGCAAACGGGTTGGGGACTCACTCGACGTGCTCGGCCCACTCGGGCTGCCTTTCAATTTCGGCGCAGACTTCAAGACCGGCCTCATCGTCGCGGGCGGCGTGGGTGTTGCACCGTTTCCGTTCCTGACGTCAGTGCTGAGGAAGAAGGGAAAGAGAATCGTTACGTTTCTTGGTGCGCGCACGGCGAGCCAGCTTGCTCCTACACACCTTGACGATATTCATCTCGCAACTGATGATGGGACGAAAGGGTATCACGGAACGGTTGTCGATCTCCTTCGGAGCTACCTGGACCAGCATCGTGTGGAGAGCCCGAGGTTGTTCGGTTGCGGTCCGACGAACATGCTCAAGGCGCTCACGAACGTCGCACAGGAAATGAATATCGAATGCGAGCTTTCTCTGGAAGGGGATATGGCTTGTGGAATCGGCTTGTGCCAGGGCTGCCCTGTCGAGAGAACGAAAGGCGAGAGGAAGTATGCGCTGGTGTGTGTTGAAGGACCGACATTCAATTCAAAGGATATCCTGATACCGTAGATGGTTAAAGAGTCATTCTCGATTCGCGGCGTCGAGTTCAAGAACCGAGTCCTTGCGGCTTCCGGGACCTTCGGGTACGGCGATGAAGTCAAGGACCTCGTCGATGTCAACAGGCTGGGCGGGATCTGCACAAAATCGCTCTCGTGGAAGCCGAGAGAGGGAAATCCTCCGAGGCGTATCGTCGAGACGCCGAGCGGCATGCTAAACTCGATCGGATTGGCAAACGTCGGCGTCCATCACTTCATCAACGAGAAGTTGCCATATCTGAGGACGCTCGATACGACGATTATTGCCAACATTGCCGCGAGCTCTGTGCAGGAGTATTGTGATGTTCTCAGCTTGCTGGAGCAGCAAGAGGGGATCCACGGGTATGAGATCAACGTCTCGTGCCCAAATGTGACGGAAGGCGGGTTGAACTTCGGGACAGACTGCTCGAAGACAGAAGAAATCACAGTGCGACTGCGCCCGTTGACAAACAAGCCGCTGATCATAAAACTCACTCCCAATGTGACACACATATCTGAATTCGCCCGCGCTGTGGAAGATGCGGGTGCGGATGCAGTCTCCGTCATCAATACGCTGATTGGCATGGCGGTCGATATCCGAACGAAGAAGCCCAGACTCTCAACCGTCACCGGTGGGCTCTCGGGTCCGGCCATCAAGCCCATCGCGTTGGCGAAAGTGTATGAGGTGGCACAGTCCGTGCATATTCCAATTCTCGGGATCGGAGGCATCATGACCACTGAGGATGCGATTGAGTTCCTCCTCGTTGGGGCCACGGCGGTCCAGGTAGGCACGGCGAACTTCATCGATCCGACGGCGGGGGTCAAGATTGCTGAGGGTCTTCGCGCACATGCTGAACAAAACGGACTGCAGGATGTCGGCCAGCTTGTCGGAGCTCTTGAGTCACATGTGGCGTTCTCGGTTATTCAATCCTGGCTGTAATTATTCCTCCTATTCCCCTTGACGTCATATTCTGAATCGGTCCGGCTGCTGTTTGAGCTGGAACAGTACGGCATGAAGTTTGGTTTGGAGGGCGTCTCCCGGCTCTTAGGCGTGCTGGACGATCCCCACCAGCGATTTCCCTCCATTCATATCGCCGGGACGAATGGCAAAGGCTCGACGGCCTCGATGCTGGCCGCGATATTCTCCTCGGCGGGATACCGAACCGGTCTCTATACTTCGCCCCATCTGGTGGATTTCACCGAGCGCATCCGGATTGATGGGAAGTCGATTCCGCGGCGCGCCGTCGCTGAGTTGACGAACAGGCTTCGTCGTCATATCCTCAGACACAAGCCGACCTTCTTCGAGGCGACCACCGCGATCGCGTTTGCATGGTTTGCGGAGAAGAAGGTTGATATCGCGATCATCGAAACGGGCTTGGGTGGGCGGCTTGATTCCACTAATGTGATCACACCTCTCGCTTCAGTCATTACCACTATCGGCTATGAGCACACAGACATCCTTGGAAACACGATTGCCAAGATCGCGTGGGAGAAGGCCGGGATTGTCAAGAAGGGTGTCCCGTGCGTGACCGGGGTGGAAGATCGCACCGCACTACGTGTGCTGCGAAAGGTCTGCCGTGAGAAGGGCGCGCATCTTCATCCACTCGGGAAGCTTCGTGTCTCTCTGCGCAGCGAGTCCCTCAAAGGGTCCACTGTTGATGTGAACGCAGAAGGATTACGGTACAAGAACCTAAAGATCTCCCTTCCGGGGCGGTTTCAGATTCGCAATACTGCGCTGGCGCTCTCTACTGCAGGAGTGGTGGGCAAAGGGGGAGCATTTGCGGTTTCTGAGAGCGCGATTCGAAAGGGCCTAAGTACAATCCAGGCTTGCACCGGCCTGGAGGCGAGACTTAGTCTCGTCCGGGAAAAGCCCCGGATCGTTCTCGATGTTGCCCATAATCCGGATGGGATCGAGAAACTGGTAGCTGCCTTAAAGACTCTCGGCATCAAGGAGGTTGTTTTGGTGTTTGGGGTGATGAAAGACAAGGATCACGTCGCGATGCTTCAGTATCTGGAATCCATCACACGAGAGGTCATTGCCGTGGCTGCGCGCACTGAGCGATCCCGGTCTGCCAGCGATGTCGCCGCATCAGTCTCGAATCCCCGGATTGGCGTGCGCGCTGCGTTGAGCGTCGGCGAGGGTGTACGGTTGGCCATACACCAAGCTTCTCCGAGACGGCCGATCCTGATCACGGGTTCACACTACGTTGTGGGTGAAGCGCTCGAGTTTCTTCGGGCAAAAAGAGCTTGACAATCATTGGGTAATGGGCTATATTAGCGAGTGAAGTTCGTGGGTTTCTTCCCGAGCACTGATTGTCCATCCGGTTCACTTCTAATCATCAGTTCTTTACTCCCAACCTTTGAAACTTCGACTGTAAGTGTCCTCAGGTCTGTTATTTGAGGATTTCGTCTTGCATAGTCTCCCAATTGTTATCTCACTCTAAAGGATTGTTGCGTTATGCCAATGGACATAACTGAACTAAAGTCCAAGAAGATCGCGGAGTTGAACCAGATCGCGAAGGACTTGAACCTCACAGGATACAGCGATCTTCGGAAGCAGGAGCTTATTTTCAAGATCCTGGAGGCGCAGACCGAGAAGGATGGCCTGAGTTTCAGCAAGGGAGTCCTCGAAGTCCTTCCGGACGGATACGGATTCCTTCGGTCCGTCAACTACAATTATCTTCCCTCTCCCGACGACATCTACGTCTCACCCTCTCAAATCAAGAAATTTGGACTTCGGACAGGTGACAGCGTCAGCGGTCAGGTTCGGCCTCCGAAGGAAGGGGAGCGATTCTTCGCACTTCTCCGTGTGGAAGCGGTCAACGATGACCATCCCGAGGTTATCCGGGAGCGGACGCTTTTCGACAATCTCACGCCGCTCTATCCTACGAACCGGCTCAAGCTTGAGACGATTCCGGGTGAGTACTCCATGCGTATTATGGACCTTCTGGCGCCCATCGGGAAGGGGCAGCGCGGCATGATCGTTTCACCACCGAAGGCCGGCAAGACAATCTTGCTCCAGAAGATCGCGAACAGCATTATCCGTAACCATCCGGAGGTGAAGCTGATCGTGCTCTTGATCGACGAGCGGCCGGAGGAAGTGACGGATATGGAGCGCACGGTGAGCGCGGAAGTGGTCAGTTCGACGTTTGACGAGCCGCCCGAGCGACACGTGCAGGTTGCAGACATGGTGCTGGAGAAGGCGAAACGGCTCGTCGAAGCGAAGAAGGACGTCGTCATTCTTCTCGACAGCATTACCCGCCTTGCCCGCGCGCACAACACTGTGGTGCCGCACAGCGGAAAGATCCTCTCCGGAGGCGTTGACGCGAACGCGCTGCACCGGCCGAAGAGATTCTTCGGCGCGGCCCGCAACGTGGAGGAGGGAGGAAGTCTGACGGTCATAGCGACGGCCCTTGTTGAGACTGGAAGCAGGATGGATGAGGTTATTTTCGAGGAGTTCAAGGGCACAGGTAACATGGAACTCATTCTCGACCGGAAACTGAGTGATCGTCGCGTGTTTCCGGCGATAGATGTCAACCGATCCGGGACACGAAAAGAAGAGCTGCTCCAGGAAACTGATGAGCTCAATCGTGTCTGGATTCTGCGTAAGCTGCTCAGTGATCTTACTCCCGTTGACGCAATGGAGTTCGTCCTTGAGAAGATGAAGGGGACGAAGGCCAACAAAGAATTCCTCAAATCGATGAACAGCTAGTTCTGACGAACCGCTCGCCGCCTCTGCTTGGGAGCGACGGGTTCGTGGTTCTACCTTCCATTCACAGTCAAATGAAGAGTACTCCTATGGCAAACGACGCAGTGATCGTAAGTGCGTGCCGGACACCGATCGGATCTTTCATGGGAACACTTGCCGCTATCCCCGCGCCAAAGCTCGGTGCGCTTGTGGTAGAAGAAGCCGTCCGGCGGGCTGGATTGAGGAAGACGGATGTCAACGAAGTGATTATGGGGAACGTCTTGGCGGCTGGCGAAGGTCAGGCACCTGCGCGGCAGGCTGCCCTCTTTGCAGGGTTACCCGAATCCGTGGAATGTATGACGATCAACAAGGTGTGCGGCTCAGGGTTGAAGGCGGTCATGCTCGCCGCCCAAGCCATCCGTCTCGGCGATGCAGAGGTTGTTGTCGCAGGGGGAATGGAAAGCATGTCCAACGCGCCCTATCTTCTGGAGAAGGGCCGCGAGGGATACCGAATGGGGCATGGAGCCGTGTACGACTCGATGGTCAAAGATGGGTTGTGGGATGTATACAATGATTTCCACATGGGGAACGCGGCAGAGCTCTGCGCGAAAGAGTGCTTCATCCCCCGCGAGGCTCAAGATGAATTCGCCTTGCTGAGCTACTCGCGGGCTCAGAGTGCGTGGAAGGAGGGGAGGTTCAAGGAAGAAGTTCTGCCAGTGTCAGTCAAGAGCAAGCAGGGGGATGTACTGGTAGAACAGGACGAGGAACCGTTCAAGACGAACTTCGACAAGATACCGAAGCTGAAACCCGCCTTCCGACCGGATGGGACGGTGACCGCCGCAAACGCGTCGAAGATCAATGATGGAGCTGCAGCCGTTGTCGTTATGTCCGCTGAAAAGGCATCATCCCTCGGCCTGAAGCCCTTGGCGCGGGTGGTCACCTTTGCTTCTGCAGCGAAGAAACCGGAGTGGTTCACGACGGCGCCAGCGGACGTGATCACGAAGACTCTGGCGAAGGCCGGTATGCAACTGAACGACATCGATCTGTTTGAGATCAACGAGGCGTTTGCCGTCGTTGCGCTGGCAGTTCTGCAGATTCTCGGAGCCGACAAGACCAAGGTGAATGTCAACGGAGGCGCCGTTGCACTAGGACATCCGATCGGTGCGAGCGGTGCTCGTATCCTGGTGACCCTGCTGCACGCGATGAGGCAGCGTGAGGTGAAGCGGGGAATGGCAGCACTATGCATCGGTGGCGGAGAGGCTAGTGCAATGATTGTGGAACGAATGAGCTGACGGGCAGACCCACATCTTCCCAAGAAAGCGAGCGACGACTATGGAATCAGAACAGATCAAGAACGTGACCGTCGTTGGAGCAGGGACAATGGGGAACGGCATCGCCCACGTCTTTGCCCAGTATGGCATCTCGGTGATGCTGCACGACATCAAGCAAGAGTATGTCGATCGAGCCATGAACACCATCAAGGGCAATCTCGATCGTCAGATCAAGAAAGGCACAATTACTGAGGACCAGAAGAAAGAGACTCTCGGCAGAATCGCGACGAGCCTGGACCTTGAATCCGCCTGCAAGAGTGCCAATATCATTATCGAGGCGGCAACGGAGGAAGCAGCCCTCAAGAAGGATCTCTTCAAGAAGTTCAGCCAATGGACCTTGCCGCAGGTAATCCTTGCCTCCAATACGTCGTCAATTTCAATCACGGAGCTCGCGGCGGTTACGTCGAAGCCGGACAAGGTCGTCGGGATGCACTTCATGAATCCTGTTCCGGTGATGAAGCTCGTTGAGATTATTCGCGGACTTGCCACGTCAAACGAAACCTTTGAGGCCGTGAAGTCTCTCTCGGAGCGGCTGGAAAAGGTGCCCGTTGAAGTGAACGACTACCCCGGGTTTGTTTCGAACCGCGTCCTCCTACCGATGCTGAACGAAGCTATGTACTGCGTGATGGAGGGCGTCGCAACGCCGGAAGCCATAGACACCGTGATGAAGCTTGGGATGAATCACCCTATGGGACCTCTGACCCTGGCTGATTTCATTGGGCTCGACGTGTGCCTTTCGATCATGGAAGTGCTCTACAAAGGCCTGGGGGATTCGAAATACAGGCCGTGTCCGCTGCTGAGAAAAATGGTAGCTGCAGGTCATCTTGGAAGAAAAGCCGGAAAAGGATTCTATACGTACACCAGCTCCTAGGAAAATGGAATGGACTATCAGTTTTCAGAAACGCAGTTGATGATCCAGCAGACTGCTCGCCAGTTCGCACAGGAAGAGCTCGCACCTTCTGTCGATGAGCGTGACGAGAAGGAAGAGTTCCCTCAGGAGGCGGTGAAAAAGATGGGGGAGCTCGGCTTCATGGGAATGATGGTACCAGAGCGGTACGGGGGGGCAGGCCTGGACACGATTTCCTACGTGCTCGCCCTGGAAGAAATCGGCAAGGTTGATGCTTCAGCCTGTGTTATCATGTCCGTCAACAACTCTTTGGTCTGTTGGGGACTAGATGCGTACGGCACGGAGGGGCAAAAGCAGGGGTATCTTGTTGACCTTGCTTCCGGAAAGAAGCTAGGGGCCTTTGCTTTGTCTGAGCCAGAAGCGGGAAGTGATGCCACCAACCAACGGACAACTGCGCGGCGCGATGGTGAGTTTTATGTACTGAACGGAACGAAGAACTTCATCACCAACGGTGCAAACGCCGATATTGTGCTCGTGATAGCAGCGACAGATCGCTCGAAGGGTGCGAAGGGTGTAAGCACGTTCATTGTGGAGAAAGGAACTCCCGGTTTTTCGGTAGCCAAGAAGGAGAGGAAGCTGGGCATCCGGAGTTCGGATACAGTCTCTATGGTTTTCGAAGACTGTCGCGTGCCCGCAATGAATAGAATTGGTGAAGAGGGATTCGGAATTCGGTTTGCGCTCAAGACACTCGACGGCGGAAGAATTGGGATTGCTGCGCAGGCGCTTGCGATTGCCGAAGCGAGCCTGGAAGCGTCGATCAAGTACAGTCAGGAGCGAAAGGCGTTCGATCAACCGATCGCAAACCTTCAGGCGATCCAATTCAAGCTGGCGGAGATGGCCACGAATATCGAGGCGGCGCGAGGTCTCACGCTCAACGCAGCTGCGCTCAAAGACCAGAATAAGCCGTTCGGTGCTATGGCAGCCATGGCAAAGCTCCTTACATCGCGGGTAGCGGTTCAATGTGCTCTTGAGGCGGTACAGATACACGGCGGCTATGGCTACATACGAGAATACAAGGTTGAACGTTTTCTGCGCGACTCAAAGATTACCGAGATCTACGAAGGCACGTCGGAGATCCAGCGAATCGTCATTTCCCGCGCGCTCCTCCAGTCGTAGCTGAACTTTCCTGCAGCAACCGAGCGTCCACCAAGCTATGCAAAAGGCGATCTCTTGATCGCCTTTGCTACTTTTGTTCGGGGGGGGAGCGTGACAGGGAGCACGGTGCAGCGTACAGATGTGAAATGTTCGAAGTGCCGAGTTTGAAGGCGGAGTTGGCATCTCGCACCGCAACGCAGCCCGCAGTTGCGTTGTTGTTTTTCGGTCGAAGATTTGTTAAACTTCATCAATGAAATCGGGAGAAGCTCGCACGTGATACGCGTTTGCGTTCCGGCTCTGCTCGTCATCGCCTTCTCCGCCGGCCTCGTTGGACAGCGGGCTGGGCCTGTGACGATGCTTTTCGCAGGAGACGTTACCCTCGCACAGCACATCGAGCGTGAAGTCGGAGAGAGGGTGGACTATGTTTTTGAGCATTGGAATCAAATCGGTGCGTACGACATCTTCATGGTCAACCTCGAGAATCCCATCACACGCTCCACGGCGAAGGTTGAGAAAGAATTCAACTTCCGTATGCCGGCGCGCTATATCAAGACGCTGCAGGGCGCTGGCATCAACGTTGTGAACCTGGCGAACAATCACGTCGGTGACTACGGCCTTCAGGGGCTGTACGACACCATCGCCAATCTCGATTCAGCTGGAATACGGTATGTAGGGGCCGGTCGGGATCTGGACCAGGCGCGCACTCCCCTTATCATTGAGCTCAGGGGCAAAAGGATTGGGCTGCTGGGATACTATGGAAGCGGTACGTGGGCGGCTACGCGCAGCCGTCCTGGAGTTGCGCCGCGACACGAACCCTCGATTATCTCGGACGTGCAAAAACTGAGGGCTACGGTTAACTATCTCGTTGTGAGTTTCCACTGGGGGGAGGAGTCTGCGGACCGCCCATCGCCCGAGCAGATCCGCCTTGCCCACCGGGTCATTGATGCCGGGGCTGACCTGATCGTTGGACATCACTCCCACACCCTGCAAGGAATTGAGCGATACAAAGGCAAAGTGATTGCTTATTCATTGGGGAACTTTGTTTTTGGCGGCAATAGGTGCAGGAGCTACGGGACCGCCGTCTTGCGCGTCGTCCTTGGTGAGGCGTCTCAAGAGGTGGAGCTCGTTCCGGTTCAGGTGATTAACTGGCAGCCGCGTGTTGCAGAGAGATCGACTGCAGATGTGATCATCAAGCGAGTGCGGGATCGATCCGCTATTTTCTCGGAATCAATATCATTTTCATCTGGAGCGACTGAATGAACCGGACCGTTGTCATTGTGGTGGCAGTTCTCGCAGGCCTCGGCCTGATAACGCTGCTCTTTGTCGGTTGGGGGATTTCTCTCTATAACCGAATTGTCACAGCAGACGAGGGGGTGAAATCGGCCTGGAGTCAGGTTGAGAATCAGTATCAGCGGCGGTTCGACTTGATACCCAATCTGGTGGAGACTGTGAAAGGATTCGCAAATCAGGAGCGCGAAGTACTGCAGACCGTCACAGAAGCACGGGCGCGCGTGGGGCAACTTACGGTCACGCCCGGAATTCTCAATGACCCAAACGCATTCGCGAACTTCCAGCAGGCGCAGGACGGGTTGAGTTCGGCCCTGTCCCGGCTCCTGGCTGTGGCTGAGAATTACCCGACTCTGCGGTCAAATGAGAACTTTTTGACTCTTCAATCACAGTTGGAGGGGACGGAAAACAGGATCTCTGTGGAGCGACGGAGATTCAACGAGACTGTCCAGTCATACAACACGATGATACGTCGTTTTCCGGCCTCGTTTGTCTCATCGATGACCGGTTTCGCAGAGAAAGCTTATTTCGTGGCGACAGCGGGAGCAGAACAACCCCCAAAAGTGACATTCTAAAGGAGCATCATGAATCTCGCGCGCTTAGTGATCGCGTCTGGGGCAGCACTTCTTTGCCTGACTGCAGCACAGGCGCAGCCTGAAGTGCCGACGCTCCAGCAGCGGGTAACGGATTTCACCAATTCCCTCACATTCACTGAATGGCGGTCCCTCGAGTCACGGCTCCAGCGGTTTGAAGATTCGACGTCGACGCAGATCGCAATTCTTCTCGTCAGCTCTCTCCAGGGCGAATCGATAGAGGATTTCTCGATGCGGGTTTTTGAGAAGAACAAAATCGGTCAACAGCAGAAAGACAACGGAGTCTTGGTTGTTGTAGTGAAAGACGACCGGATTGCGCGGATCGACGTAGGGTATGGCTTGGAAGGCGTTCTCACCGATGCGGCGACGTCGCAGATCATTGAGCGGGACATGGAGCCGTATTTCAGGGCGGACAATTTCTATGCCGGCCTATCGTCCGGCGTCTCATCGATCATTGCAGTTGCGGAAGGGGGGTATAGGGTCGAGTCTGCGGGCAAAACGGCGCCCTTGGTCAGCGGGATCATGCTGGTGTTTTTCATTGTCTTCATGCTCGTCTTCTTCATGCCGATGCTTGCCGCGAGACGTCGATACCTGATCCGCTCGGGGGGGTGGATGTACAATTCCGGATGGGGATGGGGATCGGGCGGTTTTGGAAGCAGTCGTGGGAGTGGTGGCTCCTCAGGCGGATGGAGTGGTGGTGGAGGAATGGCAGGGGGTGGTGGGGCAACGGGACGTTGGTAATGCACGCGGGTTGATCGGAGGGAAACAAATACGGGATGATGCGTACCGCCGGAGGACGTTTCAACGGAGGCTTGCGCATCTCGGTGGGGTGAGAGAGGCAAGGTCTTCAAAATCGTGAGAACGATATCATCGACATACGGGCGACGAAGTCGCGCACGCGGCAGGCGATCGGAGAAAACCGCGCGGGGGAGTTCAGGTGTAAGAGGTGCAAATCGGCTTCTCACGACGGACGCGTTGCGCCGCGCGTTTGCAAAAGCATCGAGCGCGATGTTGATTGTCAGTGAAGCCGGACAGTGCCTCGAGGCAAACGAGGCAGCCCTAAAGATGCTGGGTCTTCGGCGGTCCGCGCTGCTCCAAAGCTCACTCGACGTGTTGTTCAGATCGAATGATTCGCCGGTATCAGGGGCGCTTGCGTCCGCGTTGCTGAAGCGGGGCGTCCTGCAGGTGACCGTTCGCGCGGAGGGGAAAAACAAGGCCAATGAGCCGGTTACGCTGACGGCGACAAAGCTCACTGACGCGGTGTTTCTCATCGGGTTGAAGCCCGTGGGTGCAGCGGAATTGCCGGCGCAGAGGCTCTGGCGATTGGATCAAAGCACGATGATTGTACCGGAGTTTTTCCCACTCCCAACCGAGGTGGAGGGGAATGAATATCAGGAACTCTTCCAGCATTCCCCGTATGGAATTTCCATCATTCAGAGCGATTCGATCGCCCTGGCGAACCCGATGTTCTGCAAGCTGCTGGGGTATCGGTCGAGCGATGAGGTCTTGGGAAGGGAGGTACGACGGTTCCTCGACGAGGGATCGCGAATGTTCTTCTCGCTTCTTGAGCATCGGGTGTTGCGTGGTGAAACGATTCCCTCTCGCTTCGAAATTCGCATGCTGCGGGAAAATGGCGCGGCCGTTGATGTAGAGAGCTCATTCGCCCTGACATGGTACAAGGGCGCTCCGGCATTGAATTTCTCGGTCAACGACATTACGGACCGTAAGGAGCTTGAAAAGCGGCTCATGGATTCTGAGGGTTTGCTGCGGAACGTCATCAACTCAATGGTCGACGCTCTGATCATTACGGATTTGCAGGGTAAGGTGCTTGACGTGAACGATGAGTTCCAGCGGTTCACAGGTTTCTCGCGGCGTGAGGCCTTTGGATCGGAGATCCCCTATCCGTGGGTCCCCGAAGAAGAGCTCCGTTCGTACATCGGCTGGCTTGAAAAGTTGAGGGTCAACAATGTTCTCCGTGATTTCGATATGACGTGGCTGCGGAAGGACGGGCAAACGGTGGCGGTGAGTCTGAACACCACGCTGCTTCGGAATTCCTCCGGTGAGCCCGTGCTGATGGTCAACATCGCCCGTGATATTAGCGAGCGCCAGGCATCGCGCGCTGAGCTCAGTCGCCAGCTGCAACGCCTGGAAGTGCTGTATGAGCTCAGCCGTGCCCTGACCGAGACATTCGATACAAAGGAGATTGCTCGCATCACCTATCAGCAGATCGCCAAGGTCATACCTGTCGATGCTTTCTTCATCAATCTCTTCGACGAGAAGAAGAAGTTGTTGCATCCGATCTTCAATGTGGACATCGTGAACGATAGGCCCGAGGAAACACCGGTCCGGACGACCCCCATCCCAGTCGACAACACAACAGCCAGCATCAAGGTGATCGAAGGGCGAAGGCCGATCCTTGAGCTGCGGGAAAAACTCTGCGAAAAGCCTGTCTATCTACCATTTGGAAATGGCGAACGTGCAACTGCTTCGCTGATGTATGTTCCTATGTTCTCCCAGGATCGGACCATCGGTATTCTTTCGGTCCAATCATACACGCCGAACACGTATTCCGATGATCAACTCGCTTTGTTGCAGAGCATTGCGAACGTGGCAGGGATAGCGATCGAAAAAGCAACGCTGTATCAGGAGACCATCAAGAAATCAGTGGAGATCGAGGCTCGTAACAAGGAGCTGGACGATTTCACCTATGTCGTATCTCATGACCTGAAGGAACCGCTTATTAGCGTACAGGGTTATGCGAAGATGATCAAACATGAGTACATGCATCTCTTCGACGACACAGGAAAGGATTACCTGGAGTCCGTCGTGGATAGTTGCACGCATATGAAGCGGCTCATTGATGAGTTGCTGCTTCTGTCCCGCATCGGAAAGGTCACTGAGAAGAAAAGCCATGTTCGCCTCTCTGCGCTGGTGAGCGAAGTTCTTGAGGAGCTGCAGTTCTCAGTTCAGGAACGGAAAGCGCAAATCGAGGTTCAGAGCGATCTCCCCATCGTCCTGGCCGTCGACACACATCTTCGTATCGTGCTGCGCAATTTGATCTCCAATGCGCTCAAATTCTGTGACAAGGAAGCTCCACGGGTTGTCATCGGCGCAACGATCGGGGTGGAGGCGACGACTGTTTTCGTTCAAGACAACGGCATCGGGATCGACGAGTCGTATTTTGACAAGATCTTCATGGTCTTCCAGCGCCTGCACAGGAAAGAGGAATATGAAGGAGCGGGCGCCGGGCTAGCGATTGTCAAGAAGATTGTTGAGGTTCATGGCGGCCGAATCTGGGTGGAATCCCAGGCGGGAAAAGGATCCACCTTCTTTTTCACGATTCCAAGCGTCTAGGGGGGGGTAGACATTGGCCAACGATCACTTGCCTCTGCGGATTGTCCTCATTGATGACAACACCGATCATGCCCGCATCCTTCAGTGGGCGTTTCAAAGATCGGGGCGCAGAGATCAATTCACCTGTTTTGTGGACGGTCAGACGGCTCTGGACTATCTGGGTGACGCGCGCCCCCAGAGCGTCAGCAAACCGGATCTCATTCTTCTGGATTTCAATCTCCCTCGAGTCGATGGACGGGAAGTCTTGCGTAGACTGAAGCAAGAGGATGGGACCAAGGACATTCCGGTGATCGTGCTGAGCAGCTCCGAACGTGACGAGGATGTGAGGAGAGCGTATGAGCTGGGCGCGAGCAACTATTTCTCCAAGACGGTTATCCTCGACGATATGGATTCAATTCTTAATGCAATTCGATAGTTCTGGTATCAACAACCGACCAAGCTGTCAGGGGACTGAGTCATGACAACCGATAAGCACATAGTAGTTCTGCTGGTTGAAGACAACGTCGACTTTGCGAAACTTGTGCGCCTGTACCTGAGCCGGTTTGACGAAGCGCAATTCGACATCATTTGGAAAGAGAACGGCAGTGAAGGAATCGAGGAGGCGGTGCAGAACAAGGACATCGACGTGATCCTGATGGACTACTTCCTGCCTGGCCTGAACGGACTCGAGATCACGAAGGCGCTGAAGGAGAAGAACGTCGATGCTCCCGTGATCTTCCTGACGGTGAATAAGGACATGAACCTTGCCGTCGAGGTGATGAAGCTTGGGGTCCAAGACTACCTGGTCAAAGAAGAGATCAGCACGCCGATCTTGCCGAAAACCATCCTGAGCGTTGTCGAGAAGAAGAAATTCCAGCGGGAAATCGCCGAGCTTGAGATCCGTCAGAAGCGGCTGGAAGCAATGCAGGAACTCGTCGTCGGAATCACGAATGAGATCAGCAGCCCGCTGACGAGCATGAAGTCCCTGATCGATTCGCTGATACAGAAGGGCCTGCCGGAGAAAACGGCCAAGTATCTCCTGATCATGCAGGACAACGTACAGCGCATTGAGACGAAAATGGAAAAGCTAACCAATCTCAGGGAAGACAAGACGGTTCAATACATCAAAGACATCAAGATGATCGACCTTTCGTGAGGTGACGCGTGCCCAACATCGTCAAGAAGCTCTTCACGCAACAGGATTTGAGACAAATCTCCGATGCGATTGCAGACGCTGAACGATTGACTTCCAGTGAGATCCGGGTGGAAATACGCCAGCGCCGTTCACGAAAGGAGCGTGGAGCAAGCGTTGAACAGCTTGCACGGCGTGAGTTCCAGAATCTGGGAATGACGAGCACGAAAGAGAGGAACGGCGTGTTGCTCTTCCTTCTGCTGGAAGACCGCGAGCTCCAGATTTTCGCCGACGATGGCGTTCACCAGAAAGTAGGGGGGGGACCCTGGCAGCACATCGCCGATGCTATGATCTCCCGCTTTTC
>Ga0194112_10005213_pt1 | contig 17539 bp, 20 predicted proteins | sample TA2MahC400mmetaG_FD_146191 | JGI IMG/M metagenome (GOLD analysis project Ga0194112, IMG submission 146191) | Freshwater microbial communities from Lake Tanganyika, Tanzania - TA2015016 Mahale Deep Cast 400m | ecosystem: Environmental > Aquatic > Freshwater > Lake | place: Tanzania: Lake... | reverse complement strand
GCGGGATCAGAGGGCCCTTGCCACTGCGGTTCTGGTTGGCCGTGAAGGCCTTCACAAAGGACCTGTTGGCCGGGGTGTCGAGCTCGGGGCTGTAGGCCTGCGCAATGAGCAGTCGATCGCAGTACTTCTGGCAGATCGGGTAGATGTTCGGCGTGTTCATGCCGTTGCCAACCACGATCGTGCCTTTGTACCCGAGCTCCCTGAGCTGACGCACCAGGTTGCCGCCATCGACCCCCTGCAGGCTGAGCACGATCAGGTCGGGCTTGAGCGCCAGGGTGGCGCTGATCTGGCTCTGGAAATCGGTGTCGGCCAGGTTGGTGCGCTGCACCGTCACCGGCCTGAGCCCCTTGCTGGCCAGGGCCTTCTGGAACACAGCGGTCTCGGCCGTGCTGTAGGCATCGTCCTGGGCAAAGAAGACTGCAGCCCGCTTGATGCCGGGTTGCAGCTGCAGGGCCTTGGCGATCGACAGTGGTGCGATCACAGAACTTTGGGCCGAGACGCGGCTGATGAAGTGACCGATTTCAGGGATGCCTGTGGCCGTGTTGGAGGGGGCCACCACGGGCACGCCGCGCCGCTGGGCGATTGGATCTGCCGCAAAGGCCTGCTGCGAGAGCGTGGGCCCGATCACAGCCAGCATGCCCCGGTTGATCTGCAGCGTCATCGCGGCGTTGGCACCCGGGTCGTCGCTGCCGCTGTCCTCAATCGCCAGGCGCAGGGGTGTGCCGTTGATGCCGCCGTTGCCGTTGAGGGTCGCCAGGGCCAGGTTGAGGCCCACGCGTTGATCCTGGCCGTAGACATTGGCATTGCCGCTGAGGGCTAGAACCGCGCCAACGGGAACACCGCCCTTGAGATCGACGGGCCCGGCCGCGCTCTGATCACCGCGGCTGCAGGCGCTCAGCACGCCGGTACCAGTGATCAGGCTGGTGAGCAGCAGGATCAGACGCCGCTTCATCAGGCCACCAACGCAAAGCACTCGCGGAAGGCCGCGATCGTGGCGTCGATGTCGTCGTCGCTGTGGGCCAGCGAGGTGAAGCCAGCCTCAAAGGCGCTAGGGGCCAGGTAGACGCCGCGCTCGAGCATGGCGCGATGCAGTCTGCCGAAGCGGGCCGCGTCGGCCGCTTTGGCCTCTTCAAAGTTGCGCACCGGGCCGTCGCACAGAAAGAAGCCGAACATGGCGCTGATCGAGCCCCCGGTGATCGGCAGGCCAGCATCGCTGGCGGCTTTCTTGATGCCCTCAATCAGCCGCTGGGTGATCGCCTCGAGGCGCTCGTAGCTGCCGGGCTGCTTGAGCAGCTCCAGTGTCTTGATGCCGGCGGTCATCGCCAGCGGGTTCCCGCTGAGGGTGCCCGCCTGGTACATGGGCCCGGCAGGGGCCACCATGCCCATGATGTCGCTGCGGCCGCCGTAGGCGCCCACGGGCAGGCCGCCGCCGATCACCTTGCCCATGGTGGTCAGGTCGGGGGTGATGCCGAACTTGGCCTGGGCCCCGCCGTAGCTGATGCGGAAGCCGGTCATCACCTCGTCGAACACCAGCAGGGCGTCGTGCTCGCGGGTCAGCTCGCGGATCCCCTCGAGGAAACCTGGCAACGGCTGAATGAAGCCAGCGTTGCCGACCACCGGCTCCAGGATCACGCCGGCGATCTCGCCGGGGTTCTCGGCAAACAGTTGTTTGACCGCTTCGAGGTCGTTGTAGGGAGCCGTCAGGGTGCTGGCGGCCGTGGTGCGCGGCACACCGGGTGAATCGGGCAGCCCCAGGGTGGCCACACCTGAGCCGGCCTTCACCAGAAACATGTCGGCGTGGCCGTGGTAGCAGCCCTCGAACTTGATGATCTTTTCGCGGCCGGTGAAGGCGCGCATCAGCCGCAGCACCGACATGCAGGCTTCGGTGCCGCTGTTGACGAAGCGCACCATCTCAACGCTGGGGACTGCCTCGATCACCAGTTCGGCCAGACGGTTCTCCAGGGCGCAGGGTGCGCCAAAGCTGGTGCCCTTCTCAAGGGCGTCATGCAGCGCCGCAATCACCTCGGGGTGGGCGTGGCCGCAGATCGCCGGCCCCCAACTACCGATGTAATCGATGTAGCGATTGCCATCGACGTCCCAGGCGTAAGCGCCCTTGACCCGATCAAAGACGACCGGGTTGCCCCCGACCGATTTGAACGCCCGAACCGGCGAGCTCACGCCTCCGGGCATCAGGGTCTGGGCAGCTTCAAACAACGCCTGGGACTGGGTGGTGTTGAAGGCAGGTGCCGAAAGGGAGGCCGAGGTCAAAGCAACCAGCAGCAAAGAAACCGGCGGCCATCCTGACCCAGAACCGGCCCTTGGCGCTTGTTTCGGTGCGGGAACTGTTGCCGCTCGGTAAGTTCATGAGCGATTGGGGCGCGCTCTTGACCATCGACTGGCGCCAGCTGGAGTCGGATCTCAAGCGTGTGCTGCCGGCGCGGGCGGTGGTCAGTGCCCCCCAGGAGTTGCTCGCCTATGACTGCGATGGCCTGACCCTTGAGCGTCATCAGCCGCCGCTCGTGGTCTTGCCTGAGACCGCGCAGCAGATTGCTGCGGCCGTACGCCTGTGCCACCAGCGGGCGATTCCTTTTGTGGCGAGGGGGAGTGGCACGGGGCTCTCAGGCGGTGCGGTTGCCGAGAGCGAGGCCCTGGTCATTGCCACCAGCCGCATGCGCCGGATCCGCAGCATCGATCTGGAGAACCACACGATCACGGTCGAGCCTGGTGTGATCAACAGCTGGGTCACCCGCGCGGTCGCCGGCGATGGCTTTTATTACGCACCCGATCCCTCCTCGCAGGTGGCCTGCAGCATCGGCGGCAATGTGGCCGAAAACTCAGGCGGGGTTCATTGCCTCAAATACGGCGTCACCAGCAACCATGTGCTGGGCCTGGAGGTGGTGCTGCCCGATGGCTCGATGACCCAGCTGGGTGGATCGCTGGCTGAAGCCCCCGAGCTCGATCTGCGCGGGGTGTTCATCGGCAGCGAGGGCACCCTGGGGATTGCCACCGCCATCACCCTGCGGCTGCTGCGCGCCCCCCAGAGCGTGGCGGTGCTGCTGGCCGACTTCAGCAGCATGGAGGCGGCAGGTGAAGCCGTGCGTCTGGTGACGGCGGCTGGGGTGCAGCCCGCGGGCATGGAAATGATGGATCGCCTCTGCCTGGAGGCGGTCAATGATTCGCTGGGTCTGGAGGACTATCCCCGCGATGCGGCGGCGGTGCTGCTGATTGAGCTCGACGGCCAGGCGCGCGAGGTCGAAGCGGCGATTGCGGTGGCCCGGCGCCTGTGCCTGGAGGCCGGTGCCCGCCAGGTGCGTGAGGCGCGCGACGCCGCCACCTGCGCCCGCTTCTGGAAGGGCCGCAAGAGCGCCATCACCGCCCTGGGCCGCCGCTACCCCGGTTATTACCTGCAGGATGGTGTGGTGCCGCGCAGCCAGTTGCCGCAGGTACTGGCCGCGATCGAACGGCTCAGCGCCGAGCACGGCCTGCCGGTGGCCAATGTGTTTCATGCCGGCGATGGCAACCTGCACCCGTTGGTGCTGTATGACCCCAAGGAGCCGGGTGTCGCCAAGCGGGTCAAGCAGCTGGGGGCGGCGATCCTGGGCCTCTGCCTCGATGTGGGCGGCAGCATCAGCGGCGAGCACGGGGTGGGCAGTGACAAGCGCTGCTACCTCGACTGGATGTACGGCGGCGACGATCTCGCCACGATGCTGCTGGTGCGGCGGGCGTTCAATCCGGCCAATCTGGCGAACCCCGACAAGCAATTTCCAACCCCGCGCACCTGCGCTGAATCGGTGCGACGGGTGGCCGTGCTCAAGGCCGAAGGCGTCAGCCTGCCTGAGGCGGCTGTGGTGTTCTGATCACGTCGTGCAGCGGCACGGCAAAGGTGGGCCGGTGCTCGGCCTTGAGGGGCCAGCGCCTCACCCAGGCGCAGTCGCAGCGGTCATCCACGTTGATGACCTGATACGTGCGGCCAGGCTTTTTGGGGAGGTTGACCAGTGATCCCGGTTGGATGGCCATGACCTGAGACTCGCGTGAGATCGAGCTGACTTCACTTAAGCCCATCGCCTCCGGCGAATCAGTACAAATGCTTAAGCGCTGACAATTGCGCAGGTCGCTACTCCCAGATCGCCTCATCGCCAGGCCAGGCCAGGTTGACCACCACCGGCGCGTGGTCGCTGGGTTGCACGTTGCCGCGTTGCTCCTTGTGGATCACGCAGCCCGTGGCGCACTGCTGCAGCTGCTCATCGAGATAGATGTGATCGATGCGCCAGCCCCGGCCCGTTTCCCAGGCCCCGGTGCGGTAGTCCCACCAGCTCCAGTGGCCGCTGCCCGCTTCAAACAGGCGAAAGGCATCGGCCATGCGGTCCCCCAACACGCGTTTGAGGGCCTCGCGCTCGGCGTCGCTGGCCATGATCGTGCCGCTCAGGCGCTCTGGGTCATGCAGGTCGCGCGCCTCAGGGCCGATGTTGAAGTCACCCACCATGCACAGCGGATCACCCTGCTGTTCCTGTTGGGCCAGGTAGCGCTCCAGGCAGGCCAGCCAGGCCAGTTTGTAGGTGTACTTCTCACTGCTCAAGGCACTGCCGTTGGGCACATAGAGATTGAGCACCCGGATGCCCTCAATCAGGGCACTGATCACCCGCTTTTGCTCGCTCAGCGTGCTGCCGTCGCTGCCCAGCAGGGCATCAAAGCCGATCTGCACGTCGTCGAGCGGCAGCAGGCTGGCGATGGCGACGCCGTTGTAGGCCTTCTGGCCGCTGATCGCCAGCTGGTAGCCGAGCGCTTCAAACGCCTGCCTGGGAAACAGCTCATCGGCCACCTTGGTTTCCTGCAGACAGAGCACATCAGGGCGTTCGCGCTCAAGCCAGGCCGTGATCTGATCGAGACGGGTGCGCACCGAATTCACGTTCCAGGTGGCAATGCGCATCACACCAAAGGCGGGCTCAGGGCTCCTTAGCATGCACCTCTCTCACCTTCTCCCGTTGAGGCCATGGCTTCTGCGCTGCGCTTGCTGCCCGTGCTGCTGTCTGCAGGTCTGTTGAGCGGTGTCGCTCAACGTCCGGCACTCGCCCAGCAGCAGGGCTACGGCCAGACCATGGACGGTGCCAGCGGCAGCGGCGGCGGCGCTGCAGGTCTGGGCCCAGGTCTGGGTACGGGTAAAAGCGGCAATGTGCTCGACGCGGTGAACCCGATCGATCTGATGAACCGGATTCGCCGCAATCAGGCCCTCGATGACGCCACCCCTCCGGGCGATGCCGTTGACCAGGCTCTCAGGGACTATCACGGTCAGACAGCGGCGCCGGCTTCGCCGGCGCAGACGCTGAAGGGGCCTTGAGCGCAGCCATGCCCCAGGCGCTGGCCACTTGGTCCAGTTTGGGGTCAACCTGAGCGGGCTTGAGGCTTTTGGCCTGCGCCAGCAGTTGCTGGGCCTGGGCAACCTGGCCCCGTTGCTGCAGCAGCAGAGCCCGTGCCAACAGCGGCCTTTGGTCGGCCGCAAAGGCTGTGGCCAGCTTGATCAGCACGGCTTCGGCTTGTCCGGGTGAACCCTGTTTGTCGAGCAGTTCAGCCAGCAGCAGTCCGACGCCCAGGGCCTCAGCCTTCACAGGCGGTTTGTTGAGGCGATCGAAGCTCAGCTGCACCCGCTGGCGCGCTGCCGTGCCCTGGCCCTGCTCCAGCAGGATCAGGCTGAGCAGCTGCAAGGCTTCGATCTGGTCGGGCTGTTGATTGAGCAGCTGACGCAGCTCACGGCTGGCGCCGCTGGTGTCGCCCAGGTCGCGCTTGAGTTCGGCGAGCAGCAGCCGCAGCCCCCAGCGCTGGGGCTGTTGATCAGCCAGTGTTTCAAGCAGCGCTGCGGCTTCTGCTTTGCGCTCAAGCGCGATCAACAGCTCCAGCTGACGCTGCTGGCTCTCGGGGGTGGCGGCTTCGCCACCGTTCTGCTGGGTCAGTGCGGCGAGTTGCTGCTCGAGCGCGGCGCGGCTGCCGCTGCCCCCGCTCTTGCCGCCAGCCTGCTGGCGACCGAGCCACAGGCCGCCGCCCAGGCAGAGCCCGGCGAGGCCTGTCGCCGCTGCCAGCATCCAGAGATTCGGACGTGAGGACATGCTGACGGCTCTCACCGCTCTGGGGCGATCAGTCTGACCCAGTTAAATTCGCAGCCATGAGAGCGCATCCCATTTCCCCGGTCACCGAACCGATGCAGTACCGGGCCATCGGCGTGGTGCGCGGGGTCTATGAACCAGTTGATCCCGATCAGCCCACCCGCGGGGCGATCCGCACCGCCGGTGGTGAGGCCATTGAGGCCGTGGTGCTGGGCCGTCTGTTGACCCTGATGCGTCGCCATCTCGATTTGGCCCAGCCCCACCTCTGGGTGGTGTATCCCCGCTCGCGTGAGCCCGAGGGCCTGCATCTGCAGATGGTTGGGGTGTGGGAGCCCTCCACCCTGGCGAGCGAGCTGGCTGCAGAGCCCGATGCCGATGCCCTGCCCGAAGGTGATGACTACTTTTCAGTGCGAGGGGAGCTGATCTACACGCGCCCTGAAACCGGCGATCTGGTGGTCAAGGTGCGGCAGCTGCCCCGCGCCGATGGCAGCCGGCCGATTCCGTTCAAGCTGCAGCTCAAAGGGGAGATCCCGTTGCAGCATCTGCGCCATTTCGTGGCCCTCGACCTGCGCCGTCAGGGTGAAACCTTGCAGCTTGAGAACGTCGAGGTGATCGCCCCGGTGGCCAGCCGCGGCACCCGCGGCGGCAAGGGCCGCCGCGAAGCTCCCCGCGGGCCGGCGGGCCGCGGGGCTGTGAGCCGTCCGGCGCGATGAGCGCAGATGGCTGAGCCGCTTGGGGCTGGCATCGCCGTAGCCCTGGTGAGTGTGCTGGCGGTGTTGGCGCCGCTATTGGGCCTGTCGCCCTGGTTGATCACCCTGGTGGCGGCCTTGGCGCTGGGCAGCCTCACCGTCGATGCGGCGCGCTTCGGCGGCCGCGGCGGCCATCTGCTCGCCGAGGCGTTGCCTGGCGGGCAACGTCGCCTGCGCCGCATTGCCGTGCACGAAGCGGGCCATCTGTTGATTGCCGCTGCTGAGGCGGTCGCGGTGCAGCGGGTGCTGGTCGGTTCGCTGGCCTGCCTGCGGGCGGGCGTCAGCAGCGGCGGCTGCACCCAACTGCAGCCGCCGGCCGCGGCGAAGTTGCCCCTGGCTGAACTGCGCCGCTGGAGCCGGGTGCTGCAGGCCGGCATCGTCGCCGAGCAATTGCACTACGGCGAGGCGATCGGTGGCGCCGATGATCGCGCCCAGCTGGGGCAGCTCTGGGGGCTTTCGGGCTATGACGTGGAGACGGCCCAGCGCGAGCAGCGTCAGGCGCGGCGTGAGGTTGAGCAGACGCTCAGGGCCTCAGAGCAGGTTCTGATCGCGCGGGCCGAGCAGTTGGCTCAGGCGGCCCCGCGGTTGGGCCGCAGCGCAGCTGCAGCCGCCTGACCATGCTGGCGCTGCTCGACTGTCCAACGGGCCTGGCGGGCAACATGCTGCTGGCGGCTGTGCTCGATCTGGGCGTGCCGCTTGAGGTGATCGAGCGACCGCTTGATCAGCTGGGCCTGGCAGGGCGCTACCGGCTGCAGGTGCAGGAGCGCAAGAGCGCTGGCCTGCGGGGGGTGCATGTGCAGGTCGAGCCGCTCGAGAGCGAACCGGCCCACCGCAGCTGGGCGACCATCGCGGCCGAGCTGCGGCAGGCCCCTTGGCCCGATGCCCTGCGCCACAGGGTTCTGGCCGTGTTTGCACTGCTGGCCGAGGCCGAGGCTGCCGTCCATGGCATCGCCCCTGAGCAGGTGCATTTCCATGAGGTCGGCGCCATCGATGCTCTGGTTGATGTGGTGGGGGTGTGCGCGGGCCTGCTGCAGCTCGGCATCAGCCAGCTGATCTGCACCCCACCGCCAGCCGGTCACGGCCAGGTGCACAGCGCCCATGGCCCGCTGCCTCTGCCGGCTCCTGCTGTGCTCGAGATCGCGCGGCGGCAAGCCATTCCCCTGGCCAGTGCGGCAGGCTTTGGCCCTGGTGAACTCACCACCCCCACGGGTCTGGCGTTGGCGGCGTGCTGGGCCAGCAGCTTTGGCCCCATGCCCGCCATGCTGCCGCGGCAGGTTGGCGTGGGTCTGGGCAGCCGCAGTCTGGATCGGGCCAATGCCCTGCGGCTGGTGTTGGGCGATCCGTTGGATCCCGCCGGTGCTGCGGCCTCGCCCAGCCTGGCAACCGTGCTGGTGCAGCAGGCCCAGATCGATGACGCCAGCGCCGAAGATCTGGCCGCGCTGGCAGACCTGCTGCGCCGCGGCGGGGCGCTCGATGTGCTGGTGCAGCCCGTCAGCATGAAGAAGGGACGCCTGGGCCACAGCGTCACCGTGATCGCCCGGCCGCAGCAGGCCGAGACACTGCGCCAGCTGTGGTGGCAGCACAGCAGCACCCTCGGGCTGCGCGAAACCCTGCAGCAGCGCTGGGAGCTGCAGCGGCGTCAGCGGCAGCTCGACACCCCCTTGGGCCCGGTGGGCGTCAAAGAGGCGCTGCTGCCCGATGGCCGCTGGCGCAGCAAGCTGGAGCATGACGATCTCTGCGCCCTGGCCGAGCGCCATGGGTTGCCCCTGGCTGCGGTGCGCGCGATAGCGCTGACCGCCTTGTCAACCCACCCAAGCGAGCAGCCCTGCTGATCCGACCGTTGATGCCGATTCTGACCAGGCTCAAACGTGACCTGCAGCGCCTCAAGGACTGGCTGCCGCCAGGTGTGGCGCGCTGGATCACGCTGTTGAGCCTTGGGTTTTTGCTGGCTTCTCTGCTTGGCCATGGTGCCCAGGTGTGGGCGCTGGCGCCTGATGCGCAGGGTTGGCTGTGGTTGCTGCTGGGGGTGGGCGTCAGTCTGCTGAGCCTGCTTGGGAGCAGCCTTCTGCTGGGCCTGGTGCTGGGCTGGCTCGATCAGCAGGTGCGTTGGCAACCGCTGTTGCTCGCCTACCTCAGCAGCAACGCGCGCAAGTATCTGCCTGGTGGCATCTGGCATCTGTCTGCTCGGTTGCAGTCGCTGCGCCGTGGTGGAGAGATCGGCGTTGCCCCCATGCCCATGGGCCTGGCCCTGGCGGCTGTCTTGCTGGATCCCCTGGTGGCGGCGGTGGCTGCGCTGGTGCTGGTTGTTGCTGGCGGTCTGCAGGGCGGCCTGGCGCTGGTGGTGTTGCTGCCGCTGGTGCTGCTGCATCCGCGCTGGCTGAGCTCCGTGCTCAGCTGGCTGGAGCGCCGCAAGGCCGGTGCCCTTGGGCTTGAGCCATCATCGGCCGAGCTGTTGCCGGGCTTGCCCCAGGGCTATCCCTGGCGGCCCCTGCTTGCGGCAGTGGGGTTTGTGCTGCTGCGTTTTGCGGGTTTTGCCTGCTGCGTGATGGCGCTTGATCTGCAGCCTGCCCTGGGCTGGGGCGGCTGGCTGGCTGGCTTTGCGTTGGCGTGGACAGCGGGGTTGGTGGTGCCAGGGGCGCCGGCAGGGTTGGGTGTGTTTGAGGTGGTGCTGCTGCTGCGGCTTGGCGTGGCCCTGCCCGAGGCTCCGCTGTTGGCGCTGGCGATTTGTTACCGGCTTGTGGTCAGCCTGGCCGATGGCCTGGCCGCCCTGTGCGCCACTGCCGATCAGCGGGGCCGTGGCCTGGCCCGGATTCGCAACTGAGCCTATTGTTGAGAACAGCAGCGCTTTGCCGTGCAGGCTTCACCCCCCAGCGACGGGCTGCGCACCAGCCTTCACGATCGCGGTCAACGTCTGACGCCGCAGCGCCAGCGGGTGCTGCAGCTGTTTGAGCGCATCGGCGAAGGCAGTCACCTCAGCGCTGAAGAGGTGCATCAGCGCCTGCTGCGCAGCGACGAGCGCGTCTCGCTGGCCACGGTCTACCGCACGTTGCGGTTGCTCAGTTCGATGGGATTGCTCCAGGAGCTCGAGCTTCCTGAAGGGGGGCGCCGCTTCGAGCTGGCCAGCGATGCCCACCGCGATCACCATCACCTGGTGTGTGTGCGCTGCGGCCAGACCGAAGAATTTGAAAGCGACGCTGTGCTCAGCGCTGGTGAGCAGGCGGCTGCAGGCCATGGCTTTCGGCTGCTCGAGTGCGTGCTCAACGTGCGGGCGCTGTGTCCGCGCTGCAGTGCTGCAGAACAGCTGTAAGTCCAGCTGTCAGGGTTCGGCGACCCGGGTTCTGACGCCGCCGGTAAACCACCTCATAATCCGCGCACCGAGCTGCTGCACCACCCGACATCGCCCTTAACCGGACCCGTCGATGCGTGCTTGCTGAAGGTTTGTTGTCACGGTGACCTCACCCATGCGCATTGCCCAGATCTCTCCGCTTCACGAGAGCGTGCCGCCCCTGCGTTATGGCGGCACCGAGCGCGTGGTTCACTACCTCACCGAAGAGCTGGTGAAGCGGGGCCATGAGGTGGTGCTGTTTGCCAGTGGTGATTCGAGCACCAGTGCTGAGCTCTACCCCTGCGTGCCCGAGGCGTTGCGGCTGGCGGGCTACACCGGTGATCCAACGATCCATGAGGTGATCCAGCTCGATCAGGTGGTCGCCGAACTGGATCGCTTCGACATTCTCCATTTCCACACAGGGCATTTTCATTTCCCGCTGGCGAGCCGCCTGCCGGTGCCGTTCCTGAACACCCTGCATGGACCGCTCTCGGCTCCCGAGCAGCGCGACCTGTACCGCCGCTTCCAGGCGGTGCCATTGGTGTCGATCTCCGATGCGCAGCGGCTGCCTGTGCCTGAAGCCCATTGGCTTGGCACCGTGTATCACGGCCTGCCGATGGATCTCTACCGCTTTGAGCCGAACCCTCAGCCCTATCTGGCGTTTATCGGCAGGGTGTCGCCTGAGAAGCGGCTTGATCGCGCCATTGAGATTGCCACCGCTGTGGGTCTGCCGCTGAAAGTGGCCGCCAAGATCGATCGCGCCGATAACGCCTACTACCGCGACGTGATCGAGCCGATGCTGCAGGGCAACCCCCTGGTTGAGTTCATTGGTGAGGTCGATGATGCCGGCAAGCAGGAGCTGCTCGGCAATGCGCTGGCGCTGCTCTTCCCGATCGATTGGCCCGAGCCCTTCGGTTTGGTGATGATCGAAGCCAATGCCTGCGGCACCCCGGTTGTGGCCTGGCGCAACGGCTCCACCCCCGAGGTGATCGAAGAGGGCATCAACGGCACCCTGGTCGAGTCGATCGAGGAGGCCATTGAGGCCGTGCGTCACATCGAGGGCCTCGAGCGCGAGCGGGTGCGCGCCAACTTCGAAGTGCGCTTCAGTGCTGCCCGGCAGGCCGAAGACTATGAAAACCTTTACCACCACCTGATTCAGGCGCGCCGTAGCCAGACTCAGATGGTCGTGCCCACGCTGCATGCCGCATGACCAGTTACCCCCGTTCGTGCTCAAGGACGGGGAAACCTTTGCCATGCTCGATGGGCGGGGTGAGATCTGCCCTGAAACCCATCCCGACTCGGGCATTTTTCATCGCGGCACCCGCCATCTGAGTCGCCTGCAGCTGTTGCTCTGGGGGCAGTCAGCTGCGGTGCTCAGCTCGACTGAGCGCGGCGAGATGGGTGTGCATGTCAGCCATCTCACCAACGACAACAGTTGCGATGGCCCGCCGCAGGGTGTGGTGCATCTCGAGCGCAGCACGGTGCTCACCCCCAGGGCCTGCCTGCAGGAGATCAGCTTCACCAACTATGGCGAAGGCGTGCTGCAGGTGCCCCTGAGCGTGCGCTGCGATGCCGACTTTCGCGACATTTTTGAGGTGCGTGGCGCCAAGCGTCAGCAGCGCGGCAGCACCGTGCTCAGCTGCAGTGGCGATGCACTCGAGTGGCGCTACATGGGCCTCGATCAGTGCGAGCGCCGCACCCTGGTGCGACTCAGTGCGCCGGTGGAGCAGGTCGGTGACGATCAACTCAGCCTGAGCCTGACGCTGGAGCCGCGCCAGCCGCAGCGGCTTGTGCTGGAGCTCGAGTTCGTGCAGGCCGATGCGGCTGTGGTCTTTGCCTGCCCGCCCGAGCAGGCGTTCAACCAGGCCTTGGCCGGCACGATCGCCCGCTTTCGCGAGGCGCGCAAGCGTTCAGCTCTGATCAGCAGCGACAACCCCGCCTTCAATGCCTGGCTGGCCCGCTCCTACTCCGATGTGCATCTGCTCTCGAGTGAACTCGAGCATGGCCTCTACCCCTACGCCGGGGTGCCCTGGTTCAGCTGTCCCTTTGGCCGTGACGGTTTGATCACAGCCCGTCAGATGCTGCTGGTCGAGCCCCGCCTGGCGCGTGGGGTGCTCGGGTTTCTGGCCGATCAGCAGGCCAGCGGTTGCGATGCCACAAGCGACGCCCAACCCGGCAAGATCCTGCATGAGGCGCGTCAGGGCGAGATGGCGGCCCTCGGCGAGGTGCCGTTTGCCCGTTACTACGGCACGGTCGATGCCTCGCCGTTGTTTGTGATCGTCGCGGCCGACTACCTGGCCCGCAGCGGCGACAACGCTTTTGTTGAATCGCTGCTGCCGGCGCTTGAGGCGGCCATGGCCTGGATTCAGCAGGCCGAGGCAGGCAGCTTCGATGGCTTTCTGAGGTATCAGTGCGCGGCCCAGGGTGGCCTGCGCAACCAGGGTTGGAAGGATTCTGATGATGCCGTGCATCACAGCGACGGTCGCCTGGCCGAAGGGTCGATTGCGCTGTGTGAGGTGCAGGCCTACAGCTACGGCGCCCACCGGGCCATGGCGGCGATCTTGCGCCATTTTGGCCGTGCCGAGGCTGCCGAACCGTTGCTGCAGCAGGCTGACCGCCTGCGCCAGCGCTTTCATGCGGCGTTCTGGGTTGAGGCGATCGGCACCTACGCCATGGCGATCGATGGCGAGGGCAAGCCGTGTGCGGTGCGCAGCTCCAACGCCGGCCATTGCCTCTGGAGTGGCATTGCGATGCCTGAGGCCGCGGCCTCGATCGCGCGTCAGTTGCTGGCCCCCAGCAGTTTCAACGGCTGGGGCGTGCGCACCCTCGATGAGCGCGAAGAGCGCTACAACCCGATGAGCTATCACAACGGCTCGATCTGGCCCCACGACAATGCGCTGATCGCGTTGGGTCTGGCGCGCTATGGCTACCGGCAAGAGGCGATGCGCATCCTTACCGGGCTGTTTGACACGGCCCGGGCGATGCCAATGCTGCGGCTGCCTGAGCTGTTCTGCGGCTTTGCGCGCCGCGAAGACGAAGGCCCAACCCATTACCCGGTGGCCTGCAGCCCCCAGGCCTGGGCCAGTGGCTCGGTGTTTGCCTTGCTTGAGGCGGTGACGGGCATGGCGATCGGCAAGGACGAGACCACCGGCCGGGTGCAGGTGCGGTTGCGCCATCCGGTGCTGCCGCGCCGCATCAATGTGCTCGAAATCAGCGGTCTGCGCCTGGGTGAGGAGGAGATCGATCTGCAGCTGCACCGCGGTGAACACGACGTGGGCGTGCTGGTGCGCCGCCGCACCAGTGGGGTGGATGTGCTGATCAGCAAGTAAGCGAGCGGCATTCGCAAATCCAGTTGTTTTTGAGAATCGCTTGCAAAAAGCCGGGGTTCTTGTTTAGGTTGCGAGTCATTCGCAATAAGTCGCGCAACGCCATGGCGGTTCTTCCGTTTCAGGCTCCGCTGCAAGCTCCGGTGGTGCCGGTGCGTTTGCCGGTGGGGCAGTCGGTGCTTCTCGATCCGGGGCTGCGCCCTGAGGGCAGCTGTCTGGAGGTGATCGAGGGAGTCGCCCGGGTCTATTGCCCCTGCGAAGAGACCGAGGGCATGACCTTGGCCTTTTTGCAGGCTGGTGATCAGCTCTGCACCGATCGGCTCTGCAGCGAAGGAGTGTGTGTCGAAGCGCTCACGCCACTGGCGTTCCGCGCTGATGCCGAGCCCCGTGGCGGGGCGGGGTTTGATCCTGTGAATGAATGGACCCTGCAGCTGCTGCGCATTCGCCATCTGGGCCAGGCCGACCAGCGGCTTCATGCACTGCTGGCGCTTCTGGTTAACCGCCTGGGGCGCCGCTGCGGCCCCTGGTGCGATCTGCCCTTCCGGCTCACCCACGAGCGCATTGGCGAACTGATTGGCGCCACCAGGGTGACCACCACACGGATGATGTCGCGCATCCGCCAGGCCCAGCTGCTCGAGGTGCCCAGTGGTGAGCCTGGCCTGCGCCTGGCACCGGTGTGGGTGGAGCAGGCCCCCCTGGCTGTGGCCTGAGACCGATGCCTCTGACCGTGATCAGTACTGATTCGCTACTGGGCAGCCTATGCCGTGAGGGGTGCTGGTTGTGTGAGCGGGCCAGCAGGATCCGGATTGATCTTGAGCGCACCAATCACCCGGCACTCTGCGTGCGGTTGCAGCGCGAGTTTGATGCCCTGCTCGCGCGCCGTGAAGCCTTGGGTGAGCTGTGCCGGCAGCTGCGGGCAAGCCAGCCGTGGCGCCAATCGATCTCTCTGACGCTGCTGGAGGAACTGTGCAGCAGGCCCTTGCCGATGGCCCGCTGCTGAGCTCACCCCGCCAGGGAGGCCGGCTGGCTGTTGCCCGCGCTCAGCTCCCCGTCGATCACCAGCAGGGCCGTGTTGTCGCCCTGGCCCAGGCGCACCCGGCCCAGCAGGTGGGCGGCATGATGTTCGGCGGCGATCTGGCCCTGGATCAGAGGATCCAGAAACACTGTGGTGCGCAGATCGCCATGGCGCTCGGCCAGCGCGTAAAGCTGGTGCAGTGAGGTGGTGACATCGGCCTCCATCGCAAACACGGCGCTGAGGATCTCCTCAACGCCGCTCCACTGCTGTCGGGGAGCAGGAAGGGCCTCGAGCACCACGCTCTGGGAGCGCGACAGCAGGTAGTCGGCAAACAGGGCGGCGTGCTGCTGTTCATCAGCCGCCTCCTGCTTGAAATGCTCCACGAAGCCCCTGAGCTCCCGCTCGGCACTCCACAGGGCCATCGCGGTGTAGGCGATCTGGGCCTCCCGCTCCATCGTGAGGTGCTGTTGCAGGCCGGCGAGCAGGTCGGGTTCCATCGCTTGGGCCATGGCGCGGCCGGATGTGCCCGCCGCCAAGGGGCCCGAGGTTGACTTGGCACTCCCTGATGCAACCATGCGCATCTCCGGCGGTGGACTGGGCTAAACCTAGCGGTGGTCAAGGCTTTGTGTCTGCGGCCGCAGCTGTGACACGGGGCACGCGGCAGGGTGACGAACGATGTGCGCTGCCCCTTTGTGTGCGCAAAGGAGAATCGTTTGCAATAGGCTTTTCAGCTCCACAGTTGGTGCAGGCGAGCCATGGCCCAGCCCCTCGGCCAGTCTCCTGAAAGCAATCGCGCCGGGCGCCTCGAGACCGCCAAGAAGAAGAGCTGCAAGAAGAAGAAATGCTCCAACTGGAGGGGCGGCAAGTGCCGCTGCGGGCGAGACTGATCACGACCTGATCAGATCGCCTGCGTTCAGCGGTGCTCGAGAGCCGGAACCCCTGCCCAAGTGGCCACCAGCCCCAACATCATGATCAGCAGGGCCGGGACCATGGCCGCTCCCGCCCGGTCGTCCCGCGCGTGTTGAAACAACCTCGCCGGCAGGGCGCCGAAGTCAAAGGGCCGCAGCAGAAACAGTGGTAATGGGCCATGCGTGAACTGCATGCCCTCGGGGACGTTGCGTTTGGGCGCATTAGAAGCTGCAGCACGTTTCGATGCGTTCCGGCCGCCCATTTCCTCATTTGCTACTACTCGATTGAGGGATTGGCTTTGCCAGGGCTCTTGAAGAAGCTCTTGGTGTTGCCAGAGATCCTGCTCTGATGAGGTCTGATCCAGCACCGACCCACTCTCGGGTACACGACAACTGCGTGCAGCATTGGCTTCGCCAGGCCGCGGCACTGCCGTTGTTGACCGCTGCAGAGGAGTTGCACCTGGGGCATTTAATACAGAACAGCATGAGAGACGGGGCTACGGCTGCAGATCGGCGTTCTGGATTGCGTGCCAAGCAGCGCATGATCAGTGCCAATATGCGTTTGGTGGTGTGTATAGCCAAGACATTCCGTTATAGGCTCAAAGGTAATGTCATGCAATTTGAAGACCTCCTTCAGGAGGGCTGCATCGGTCTCAATCGCGCTGCAGAAAAATTCGATCCTCAATCCGGTTGTCGATTCTCGACTTATGCCTATTTGTGGATTCGGCAGTTTATGGCTCATGCGCTGGACTCGAATGCGGGTATTGTCAGGCTCCCGCATCGGCTGACGCAACGCCTCCATCGCTGTCGGGATCTTTGGGAGGGCGCGCCTCCGCAAACCTATGAGCAGGAGCATTTGCGTCTGGCCAGGCTGATGCTGAGGCCACTATCTCTGGATGATCAGTTCCAGGGCGGGGACGGCTTGCGGCTGATTGATGGCATTGCTGATCGGCGAGAAAGTCATGTGCTTGAGCAGCTTGATTACGATCGGGTGATGCAGTGCATCAATGTCAGTGGTATTGATGTGCAAACGCTCTACAGAGTTGTGGTTGAAGGCGTGAGTGTTGCGTCCCTTTCTCGTCAGCGGGGTATTAGCAAGCAAGCTCTTAGTAAAAGGCTTCAGCGAGATCGCGCTCGCCTTGCCGAGGTGATTTCAGGTCACTGCAACCTGCTCGGCCAGGCAGTTTGATAGGGGATTTGCTGCCGTTTCAACAGTTTTGGTATACATTGCATCGGCTTGCACTGGTCTGCTACAGCTGAGGCGATGGATGCAGTTCAGTCCTATCTGGCCTATGCAGCACCCAGGGGGGCGCTGGATCGCTTGCTGGAGCATGAGCGCATCCTGTTCTGTTGCCAGAGTCGTTTGCTGGCTGCGGTTTGGGTGAGGTCGGAACGGGCTCGCTCCAAGTTGGGCGACGACGAAATGCCCGAGCGGCTTGTCGGTGCCTGCACGACTTTGGGCGAGGCCTTGCATTTAATCGCTCAGCGATCACCTACATTGCTGGTGACCACGCAATTGCTCGAGAGCGGATCGGGGCTTGATCTGATCGTCGAGGCTAAGCGACTGGTGCCAGAGTTGCGTTCTCTGCTCTTCTTGCAGTTTGATCACCCAACGCTGTTGGAGGAAGCGGTCAGAACCCACAGCGACGGCATCTTGCTCGAGTCTGAAATGGGGTCAGGCCACTTGATGGCAGCAATTCGCATCATCAGTCAGGGAGGGATGTATCTCGAGCCTCGTATCGCGAGGGTGCTGCATGGCAGTCGCCGGCTCAACGACCCAGGGCTCACTCGGCGTGAACTGGAAGTGATGCAGCAGGTGGTGATGGGTTTGAACGATCGGGAGATCGGCGCCGTTCTGCATCTGGCCACCGACACTATCAAGCATCATCTCAAGCAGGTTTATCACAAGCTCAATGCTCACAACAGAACCCGCGCCGCAATCGCGCTTGTGTTGATGGGTTTGATCGAACCACCCCATCCGTTGCTGCCAGATCCTTCTTGAGCCCTGAGTCCCGGTAGGGATCAGCGGCGATCGAGCGCCGGCACCAGGGCGGCCGCGGCGATCAGCCCGAACAGCATGATCAACAGCGCCGGTGCCATCGCCGCACCAACGCGCTCGTC